>Ga0153940_1000338_pt1 | contig 26046 bp, 24 predicted proteins | sample TSNJ024MetaG_FD_104736 | JGI IMG/M metagenome (GOLD analysis project Ga0153940, IMG submission 104736) | Attine ant fungus gardens microbial communities from New Jersey, USA - TSNJ024 MetaG | ecosystem: Host-associated > Fungi > Mycelium > Unclassified | place: USA: New Jersey, Brendan T. Byrne...
CAACGATACCGCGCTGGCTAGGATTGTGAAACCAGTGTAGCCGCTGTTTCCCTCATTAAATCCTATCCAAGCCCTTGGTTTATGGCCGAGGAGCATAGCATATATGTTCAGGTGGTTCCCATTACAATATGTGATGGGGGTTGTGGTATTTGCCGGAATCAACACTAAAAATGCTGTGGCTGTACGGTATCGTCAGTTTCTAACTCCCCGGTCAATTACTGTGCGTGGCGCTCGCACGTCAGGGGCAGCAATACAAACCTTACCTATAAATTATAATTACTGCGGCACCCTTCTTTTGCCTTCAGAGCTATCCCCCGCATGAGCTTTGAAAGCAAGAGTGCGCGCTTATTGTGTCTTTTCCATCCCCGTAGCCGAAAGTACAATAAGCGCGTATTTATTAGACTATAAGCCTAATAAATACGCGCATTAAAATAGGAATTTTGAGGAAGAGTATACTAGAGCATTATAAAGCAGAGAACCTCATAGCTTGCCGTGAAGTTTTGACGATCAACTTTCTGGAATGGTTATCGGCAACATTAATCTTTACCGACAGCGATGATCCCACTGTTTTATATCAGCTCGTACGCGTGACATATCCAGCCCGATGGATTCAGAAAATTCAATCAAATCGTCTTCCATTTCCCTTTGAAGCCTGTGCGCCTCGTGCACAATGGAAATAATCCGCTGAAACAGCATATTTTTGCCTGTGGGCGCGTAAATATCATCAATGCTTTTATGCACCAACCAATTTCGTTCTTTCAGAAACGCCTTCAAGTCTTTTTGCAATTTATCGGTATATAATTCTTTCTGCATAGCAACGTTGATCGCTGCACCCAAGGGTAAAGAACGGCGTTTCTTCAGCAATTCATACGATTCTTCCAAGGAAACCTTGCGGGGATACCCTACATCTGCCTTCAAAGTGATAGACCCGCTCAGGGTTTCCTCCAGAACCTGAATATTCAGCAAAGCCTGCCCCATCAAAGTGAATATGAAGACCTCCTCTTGTGTGGCTGGCCGCATTTCCTAATCCCTTCAAACCTTCTGTAAAGCTTCATAAAGTGTGGACTTACCCATTCCCCCAAGGACTCGCCGTCTCATGAGCACGGGCAGCATCAAAACCAGCCTTTATGCGTTTCCGAATAAGCGGCCATTTAAAATCTGCAAGCGCTGCAAATATATGAAATACCAACTGGCTGCTGGCAGTTATAATATCTATGCGGGACGTCCGATAACCTGGCAGGCTGTTCGTTCTTTTTATTGCTATAAAAAAATTTGCAGTTATTTCAAATGCGCTTCGCAGATTTCCTTGACCCTGTTTTGTAAATCTTTAATCCGTTCAAAAAGCCATTCCAGCTCTTCTTTTGAAATTTTATAGTGAGACGAATAACGCGCTTCGACATAGGCGCGGCGTAAAAGTTCGAAAGCGCGTTTATAAAGCCTCTTGTTTTGCGGCCAAACAGAAACAAGCTCCGGCGCAATAGTATTGGCAAGGGCACGCAACTTTTTGATATTGTGCATTTTCGGGCTGTAAAGCGTCAAAGTCAGCAAAAGGCAATGATAAATCTGTTCTGTTGTCTGATGGGCAAGAAAAGCACTGTATCTCATAGAAGAATCCATATCAGTTTTTGATTTACTGAAGGATACCTTGGCAAGGTCTAAACCAGATAATGACAATGTATACCACTCATCAAAATATTTTTGTGCTTCCTCATGTTTTTGTTTGGCTGTCATTTTGCCGGGTTTGGCAAAGGAATAACCCTCAGCTTCATAAAGGACGATGCCATCGCGCAGAATATCCAGAAAAAACGGGCGCCCCAAGGCAATCTGGCTATTGATATCCTCATAGCTGTGATAAATCGGCTCAACCGGTGTCTTGATCCGCTTTGTCACCAGCCACTCACGTTCGATGCGTTCATCGGCATGGCGCCAGAATTCGGGGTCTGTAAAATCCTCTTTATTGACGACAACCAGCAGATCATAATCTGAAAAATAACCGTTTGCCTTGTCTTCAACCCAACTGCCACGGGCATAAGAGCCAAACAGAACAAGCTTCAGAATACGGCCATTACGCAGAATTTTCTTGTTTCTGGAAGATTGCGCCTGCTGAAACTCCTCAAACAGGATTTTAGCAACAAGCGCCAGTTCCCTGCGCTTGCGCGGGGGCAGATGACTTATACGGTCTTCCAATAAATCAGGATAGGATGACATACGGATTCCTAAAGCACACTATTAATCATATAAACAATGCTTTTTCAGGCACTGTAGCCCATAATTTTTTTCTTTAACAGGATTTATCCCTCTATTCAGTTAAAGGAATCATAAGCTGAAACCAAAGGCCATGAAAGCTATTCCATACCAGCAGATCAAACGTTTCACCGCGTTTTGCATATGCATGATACCACCTTGCAACTGGCTAGTCTGAGAAGACAGGCTAAGGTTGGGGCAATTGTTTTCTTTTATCGGTTAGCTGTATTGATTTCCCAATCCAAAAATTATTTTGCTTTCTTTTTATGGCATGACAAAAATGCTTTTTTAGCGTGTAAAAAATCCCCTGCCTTGGTTTATCCGTCAGGTTTTACCTGTTACCATGCCAGCCTTTCAGCTTCATGTCTTGTCAGTCCTTCGTCAAACTCCAGAATAGTTTCTCGCTCCTCAAAAGCTGCATGCACGTCTGTATCATTATGAAGGGAACAATCAAAAAAAGCTGTTTTTGGCTATTAAGTGAGACCTCAAAACCTTCAAAACTGTTCAAGAACAGGTTTTGAGGGTTTTGAAAGTTGTCATTTTGGGCTGTCTCACGATTTTTTAATGCATCCAGCCATTTACCCATTATTTGCCACCGTCGTTATTCAGGGCCGGGTTCCATTCGTACCGCGCGCTGGGCCGCCCACTTGACTGGCTATTTGTTACAGCCATTTCACGAATATGGTTCGAGTGGCATAAAACCTCTATGGCCTGTTTGACGGCTTCATGCTCTCTTAAATTTGTCCAGTTGCGCTGATGGATATCCCGTAGAGTGAAAACAGCAGGCAAGGTTGCGCGCCGCTCTATAATCAGTCTTGCACCATCTTCCGCCAGTGTATCGCCTGCTGTGTATAGCCGCCGGGCATGGCTTGACAGATACTCCGCCCAGCCCAGCGCCATTGAGATAGCAGCCACGCCGATTTCAAAACGTCCGCCTGCCACCAGTTCAAAAACCAGAGCAAGGGTTGCTACCATTTTGGGCATCTTCAGGATATGTGATTCCAGCGACGCAGAAATTTTGCCATTCCGTGCTTCTGTCTGAATCTCTTGCATCCATTCGCGGAACAATTCCTGTGCATCCGGTGAAAAACGCATGACAAGCGGATTTTCAGGCGTGCCCAGCGGATTTTCATAAAGGGAGCGGAAAACTGTTTCATAAGCTTGCCGAGCGTCATGACTGGGGTGTCTGTCCGTCCATTTCCAGTCTTTAACATCATCCGGCCACACCGCCATTTGCAAGCGCTGGATTAAACCATCATCGCCTTTGCCGGATAAAGCATTGCGGATGACAGGGGCAATTCGTGAAGGCTGAATACCCCCTATCATGGACAGTGTCGCATTTCGGATATGAACTGTGCCACGGCCTATGCGGTCATAGGTAAATTGCCCATCGCCATTAAAGGCTTCCAGATAAAAAGCACGGTCAGACTGATAATCATCACTTTCCATCTTCGACAGAAAGCCTGCCAGTTCGTCACGGACAAGCAACAGTCCGCGCGGATTTTCATTCAGCAATTCACCCAGCTTTTCCACAGTAGCATCATTGACAACGAGACGCTGTGTTGAAGCTTCATGTTTCTCATCAGCAACGATATCATTCAGAATTTCGCGGGCTGCTTCACGGTCACCATTCTTTACAGCTTTCGCGGCCTTTTTTTTCCTTTCTTTAACGTCCAGATTTTCAAGAGCAGCATCAATCTCGGCCTGTTTTTTCTGCTGTTTCCAGTTATTCCGCATGTCATCCTGAATGGCATAAACAGGTGCAAGCGCGGCCTGCATTGCCGGTGACTTCATCGCAGAAGGCCGTCCGATGATTGCCCCCCAGAGGTTTGGCACGATCTGCCAGTCGTCATGCTGTTTCGGCGCTACCCGCACACCATTGCCAATAATGGCTGCCAAACCGCATAAAGCAGATACGGCCACAAAATCGGCGGGCGATTGCTGGCGCTCTGCAATGTCATAAACATAGCCGCGCAATGCTGACGGTAACATTTCAGGAATGAAAGCCTCCACCGGCGGTAGGCTTGTGTTGATTGGCTGAAGACTACCCCAGCTTTGCTGAATAGCTGCTTCATAAGGTATCGCCTTTAAATTTGTATTTTTATCGTGCTGGTTCATACCGCTCTCCCTTGAGAAAGCAGTACATCATTAAAATCTGTGCCTTGGGGTGCTTCCATCATGAAAACAGCAAAGCCTTGCCGATGGGCGCGCTCTGCAAGACCATAGCCTGCTTTGCGGCCTGCTTTATCACCATCCATTGCCACGGTAAGGCGGCCTTTTATTTCCGGCAAGTTCAGCCGCATCATTCCACTGGTGGAAAGGGCTGCCAATATATCAACTGGCTCCGGCAACATGCCGGAAGCCAGCGCAAGACCGGTTTCTATCCCTTCGCAAATGACATAATGCTGTCCGTAGCCCCGGCTTAAATGCACTACACCGCCAGTAACATGTCCCAGCATGGCTTTTACGGGCATGATGTCAGCTTTCGTGCCATTATCACGCAAATAGGTTCTGTGAACGGCAAAGGATTTGCTGCCTTCTACAAGAGCAACCATTGTAGGGAGACAGATACCGGATGGATGAGGACATTTCTTATGAAAGCGCAGGCTTTGCGGTAAAACGCAGGTAATACCGCGCGCCCGCAAATAGGTTTCTGCCAGACTATTCTTTATTGGCTGAGCTTGCTTCCAGATTTTTTGAGCTTTGCAGGCTTTCTTTCTGGCAGTTTCTTGATCAGAAAACGGAAGTTTCTCAAAGTTTTTCTCTGAAAAGGTTTGATCTCGATTTTGACCACCGTTTTCAAGTATTTCAAGTTTTCTGACAGAATGAGTTCCACAGCCTATAAGTCCCATCGCTGCCAGCGCGCCAATAATACCCTTAAAAGCACAACCAGCATAACAATGCAGCAGCAGGCGTCCATTATTTCCGTCAGCAATTAACAGGCTGGGGTGCTGGTCATCATGCGCCGGACAGCGGGCAAGGCCATAGCGCCCATGCCACACGCCATGCAGTGCACGTGTTATTTTTTGAGCATTTTCATAATGATATGACATAATGTGTCCTCATGACATTGCGCCACAGGACGGGTTTTGCTATTCTGTGATTGCGTAATAAGAAAGCCTTGCCCGTCCATTCGCGGCAGGGTTTTTCTTTACGCAGCGGGAGCATGGCGCTGAGCTTTGGCCTTTTCGATAACGGCTATGATTTCGGATTTTGGCCAGCGTGATAATGCGCCGATTTTTAGCGGTTGCGGCACGGTTCCATCGGCTACACGCCGCCAGAATGTTGGTACACTTATTTGAAGAATTTCTGCACTTTCACGAACAGTCAGAAGGGGATCACTAACAATCATTTTTCAACTCCGTAAAATTTGATACGTGTTGAAGGATGATGAAACAGAACAGAAACAAATAGAGGATCAGGTTATGAAAACTATAGGATAAATTTCATTCTTTACAGTGCCTGAATTATCACTTTCACAATATGCTATCACCAAACAAAAAAGGTTTTTTCATTTAAAAACAGCATGTTAAAATATAGGGTAGAAAATCTTAAAATTCCCCTAGAATGGCACTTCCGAGTCCAAATCAAAATCAGCTAAAGTAGAATTTTGGTTCTCTTTTTTGCCTTTTTCTTCTGTTAAGGTGATGCTGGCAGCAGTTTTTGGCGCACCTCCGGTAGGTTCCCAATTAGCAATACTCGCTAAATCCTCGATTATTTTTTTTCTTGGCTCGTTGTTGTCATCTAATAAACCATATTTAGCAGCCTCCTTATTAAGCCATTTTACAAGCGTCTGTTTAACTGTTTTATTTCTTTCAGCCTCAGTTACAGCTTCCCATGCGGCAACAATCGCAGCCAGCTTTGAAGCATAGCGCGGATGTTTTGGATCTTTAAATTCATGTAGATCAGCCTCGGGAAAGAAAAAATTATACTGAAAACCACGCATTAAAAGCCATGCTTTCAAATCTTCAACATCGACAACCGAATTAGGTTCATCTAGATGTTCTTTAAAATCGCCTACATACAACCATGTCACCTTTAATCGCTCTGCTCTTCCTGCTGCAACTATGGAATGATAAACGGCTCGGAATTGAGCCGCTGGCAGATTAATATTATCTTCGTTTCTGATGGTGCTATTTTCTATATCTCGTGCATTATAAATTTTACATTTTCCTGGATTGATACCAACTATCAATAAAGCTGCCTGTGTTAATGTAAGGCTATCGGCAAGCCGCCAAAATTGCATATCCTCATCAATTTCCATGCGCATTTCCTTTCTTTAGCTGCATAACTTTACTACTTTCACCAACAACATGTTGCGCCCAGCGCTCCATGAGCACCCGGCGTTGATCAATAAAATCGGTGCGGCGGTAAGCGCGCTCTACTGTGCCACCCACGATATGCCCTAGTATGGTCTCTGCCACGTCATGAGGTGCATCTGTTGCTTCCGCAAGCCAATCACGCAAGCTGGAACGGAAGCCATGCGGACGTGCTTGTAACCTCGCGCGTTCCATGTGCTTTGACATGGACATATCAGAAATCACACCACGGCGGGTACCGGCAAAAAGAAAACCATTACAGGAAAGACGGCGGGCCTGTTCAAGCACCTTCATAGCTTCACAGGATAAAGGCACCCGAAAATCTGTTGTGGCATCGCGCCTGCCTTTCATGGCCTCGGCGGGGATTGTCCAAATATTACCCTCAATCTGGTTTTCATGAATATGACGCAACGGGCCAGAGCGAACGCCGGTAAGTATGAGAAGACGCAAAGCCAAATGTGTTACAGTTGCTTCGCCCAGTGTTCCATAAAAAGCTGGAACCTCCCGCCAATCCATTGCCGGTATGTTTTGGGCTTTATGGCGCTGTTTACCCAGCAAAGCACGAGCTTTATCTGTTGCCTGCAAATCAACATCCAGCCCCAGTGCAGCAGCATGTTTCAGGCAGATATTCAGACGGTTCATTGCCTTACGGGCTGTTTCAGCCTTTATGTGCCAGATCGGCGCCAGCGTGTCGCGTATGTCTGTCTGGTTAATCTCTGAAACAGGGACACTGCCCAGCTTTGGCAAAACATGGAGTTGCAGAGGTGTAAACCAGCGCCCGGCCTTGCCATCTCCCTTCAATTCAGCTTTTCGGCTTTCAAAGGCATCCAGAGCAATATCTTTCAGTAAGTGAAGATTATGGGCAGCCTCACGTTTCAGCTTTTCACGTTCTTTGATGGGGTCACGGCCTTCACGTACGACACTGCGCCAATGTTCAGCCAATTCCCGCACCTGCTTCAAGGATATATCTTTGCAGGCTCCCAATCCCATTTCCCGCCGCCGTCCATGAACAGTATAGCGCAATACCCACTGAGCACCGCCATCTTCGCGCTTGTGAAGCCACAGGCCCGCCCCATCATTATATTTACCGGCGCCAAGTGTTGCGGCTGCCCTTGCGCTTAAACGGTTCATTGCTCTCATGTTCAGTACATCCTGAAACCGCTGTTTTTCAATCCACCTGCCAATCCACCTTTTAGCCTGCGATTGAATGCTTTTTGCTGATTACCGATGATACTGAACGAAACAGGAACGCATTGCAATATCAAACTGTTTGATACGGCGTGAAAAATGATGATTTATATTGATATACCAATAGGTTGCCTCTTCTGGGCACCAAAATATGGTTTTATGACAATCCATAACGTCCTGAATCTCAGTAAAAACCCCGCGAAAGCGGGTTTTTTTGTATCTTATGGTCTGATGCCGTCCGATTGAATCCGAAAGAAATGTTGGTATATTTGTTGGTACTGCGCCTGATACCAACACATTCTGAAAAAGCGATACCAACAATGGCCCTGACAGACACGGCAATTAAAGCGATAAAACAAGATGTTAGGCCTAAAAAATACAGCGATGCCAACGGCCTCTTTCTGTTGGTACAGCCAAACGGCTCCAAACTCTGGCGCTATGCATACCGCTACCTCGGAAAGCAGAAAACCTTGTCTCTCGGCGCCTAATCGTAAAGCCTGTCTACATATGTCACCGCATATATACCTGTAATAACAACCACGATAATGACAATTAGTCACATAGAAAAAGCCCCCTGCCTTATGTTACGCGGGGGCTTTTTTATTTATGTTTTTTTATCTTTGGTTGCGGGGGCTCAATCAGTATTGAACTTGCAAGGTAAAAGCAATCTGCTCCAAAGTCTATTCGCCACTCCTGCATAACTCTCACTGTGTCTTCAACCAGCCAAGAAGTTTTAAGCCTTTTCAACTTTCTTAGGATTCTTAGCCTCCATTTTCTGCCTAATCGCTTCGATATAATTTTCAATATCGTGCGCTGATAATCTAAAGGGTATTTTCGATCTGAATTTTACGCACAGAGCCTTCAAAATTTTTCTCGGAACATCTTTCGGCTGCGTAACCGATTGCGACGGCTCTTCAAGGTAAGTTGCCTCATAATCATCGGTTAAGCAAGGCGGAAGCTTTGGTACCCAATCACCGCAAACAATCAGCCGATAATGCGGACGATGAATATAATTCCAGACGCGGCCCTTCCCAATACGTGGCGCGCCAAACGTGTATGTCGCCCCCGGTTGGATACGTTTAACTAGAAAATGTCTGTCATCCCAGCATGGATATAAATGTAATATATAGCGGCGTATTAAAGCGGGAAAATTCAAGGCGATGGCTCCCCCCAGGCTGTGCCCACAGAGGGTCAACGTCACAGGTCTCTCCTTGTCTACTGTTTTTTGTTCAAAAATTTAACGATGAGTTCGCACACCGCCGGAGCAATATTTGCGGCGAGACCTGTAAACCCCTTATGCAATTTCAACTTATCGTTGTCATCAACAAAATCTGGAATGATCTTTTCAGAGGCGAAATTGTGTATCCAGTCCTGCTAATTAGCGGTACCGCGAAAAGCAACAATCAGATGATTTTCTTGCCAAACCATAAGGGCGCCTGCTCTATCGCTGACCACAGTGCAGTACTCCTTATCGCCCTCAGCCCCCGTCTCCTCAGCAGTATGTGGTTTCCAGTTTTCATCAAAAAACTGCTCAAGCTTGAATTTGTGAGCTTTTTTGAATTCCTCGCGATGTTGGCTTGGAATATAGTCATACGCAGGCGGCGTATTGAGATAGACACCGTACACAGCACGCGATAACTGAGCGCAGACAAGCTCCATTTCATCACTATGCTCAGAAGGAGTAATGAGAGAGGGTAAGTTTTCCAATTTAAAAGCATAGCGCTCGTAAACATCATTTTCAACACTCGGATCTGCGCTCATATTCCCTCCGCACTAATGTGTCTTAAGATTATATGGACACAACGCCCTGACTTCAAGATAATTTTGCCAATGTATGAGGTAACGATTGAAGAAAATAAAAAAGTATCCAAAAATAGATTGCGATACGATATATTTACAGATCCCGATTAAGTACATCCTGAACCGAATGCAAAGTCATTGGAAATATCCTGGAAATGAAAATTCACTGTGAGAGATTACACAAAAGCGTCAGCATAGCGCTTGTAACAGGAGAGACAGTCTCTCCCAGAATTTAATCTCTGAGTCTGCATGAATTTCATCACATGTTCAAATCATAAAAAGTGTTTTAGCAAAACGAAAATCTCTCTTATAGATTGAATTTTAATAGATAATATGTTATCTTTAAAAGATAGATATTTATATTAAAGGATTATATATTGTCTCTTTTATTAAAAATGCCACAGGATATCGCCCAGGAGCTTGCTGAGCGAGCAAAAGACCGGCGGCTGGCTATGAATTTGACACAGGCAGGGTTTGCAAAGCGTGCAGGCATATCGGCTGGCACCATCAAGCGTTTTGAAAAAACAGGGCAGATTTCCCTCTTGTCCCTCTTGCAGATTGCCCTTGTGCTAGGCGCACTGGAAGAATTTGATGGGTTGTTTAAGCTAAAAACAAAAGCCCCCTCATCGATTGATGATTTAACCCTTAAGCCACGCAAACCGCAAAGAGGCCGCCTGAAATGAGCTATGCACCTGTGACTGCACTTTCTGTTTCTCTGCATAGTGCGCCTGTCGGCAAACTGGCGCTGAGCGATCGGCGCGTCTGGTTTCAGTATGATGCTGCGTTTCTGCACAAAAGCCTTGAGCTTTCACCGTTTAAACTGCCTTTAAAGCCGGATGTTGTTGCTTGTGAAGACCGTGTTTTTGATGGCCTTTTTGGCCTGTTCAACGACTCCCTGCCGGACGGATGGGGACGCTTGCTGCTGGACAGGCATATGCGCAGCCTTGGAATTGCTCCTGAAAATCTCACTGTTCTCGACAGGCTCGCCTGTGTCGGACAAAATGGTATGGGAGCATTAACCTATGTACCCGATCACAGCCCTGATAATACCAAGGATCGGCAGCTTGATCTTGATCGCCTTGCGGCAGAAAGCCACGCCGTCCTTGAGGGAGCAACAGGGAACATGATTGAAGAACTGCTGGCGCTCAACGGCTCTTCTGCCGGTGCGCGGCCGAAAATCATGGCCGGTATCAGCCATGATAAAAAACACATTATTCACGGTGCAGATACACTTCCTGATAATTATGAACATTGGATCATTAAATTTACCTCCGGCTCTGACCCGGCAGATAATGGCGCAATTGAATATGCTTACAGCTTGATGGCACGGGCAGCAGGCATTGCCATGCCGGAAACATATTTGTTCCCATCAGCAAAGGGAGCAGGTCATTTCGGCGTCAAACGCTTTGACCGTAATGGCAACAAACGCATTCATGTACATACAGTAAGCGGCCTGCTCCATGCAGATTACCGTCTCCCTTCCATGGACTACATAGACATATTGAAAGCAGCTCTGGCTCTGACGCGTTCTATGCCAGATGTTGAGGCGCTTTTCCGGCTGGCCTGCTTCAATGTTTTTGTCCGTAACCGTGACGATCATGCCAAGAATTTCTCTTTCCTGATGGAAGATGATGGCACATGGCACACTGCACCAGCCTATGACCTGACCTTTTCTGCCGGTCCCGTTGGCGAACATAGCACAACTATTATGGGAGAAGGCAAAAAGCCTAACCATTCCCACCTGCAAGCCTTGGGCAAAAAGCTTGGATTAAAAAAAACTGATGAAATCATCGACCAGACTCATACTGCTATTGCGAATTGGAGTGAATTTTCTGAAACTGCCGGTGTCAGCAGGCAATCCAGCAAGCTGATAAAAAATAATATCGGATGAATTAAAAAACGAGAAAAAATCCGGAACAGGAGGTCCTAGCCATGCACAAAAAAGCCACCATTAATTATCAACATAAATTCTGAACGCAAAAGACCTCAACTATACCAGCAACTGTGGTATGCCATCCTACACTCTATCGTCATTATTTCACTACTTTGTTACTGTTTCTGGCATGTCATGAACCGTCACCGTCGGGCAAATTTGACGAGCGATTTCACAGAGATGCCGGTGATGGGTAAGATAGATAACCTGCCCCGTCTGCGCCATTTCCGCGAACAGGCGGAAAGTTTTCTCTGCACGGAAATCATCGAAGGTTTCCATAATATCATCAGCGATGAACGGAAACGGGTTTCTTGTTTTGGCGAACTCAAAATAACCGGCCACACGCAGGGCAAGATAGAGCTGAAAGCGCGTTCCTTTGGATAGTTCCATCGCCAGTCTGGAACGTTTATCCTAACTGATGGCGACAAGAACCTCTCCGTCCTTATCCGGTTGTGTCGTCAGACGCATATAACGGCTCCGACTGATCGTACGCAGCACCTCGCTGGCGCGTTCCATCATAGAACTACGGGGCTGCTCCCGATAAAGGTGCAACGCTTGCCTGATCGCAACCATACCAGCGCGCAATCGCATGTAACGCCGCGCGCCTTCATCTATTTCCAACAGAACCGTGCGCCGCTGTTCCTCGATTTTGGCAACTTTGGCGTCACAGCCAATGGCCTCAATCTGCTTTTCCGCCTCAGCAGTAGTCATCAAAAGTATCACCACCAGTCCATTCAAGCCCACGCGCCAGGCAAAATTGCTTTTCTGCTCCCCTTTTCTCAAAGAATGTCCCATTGCTTTCGTGCACGTACAAATCATTCTCAAAGGTGACTTTTGCAAGAGACCATGGCTTGAGAGTGTCTGGAACGGAATTTTCACACATGATCCAAACCGCCTGCCCGTCATTGCTTATCGCAGATTCCAGAACCACTGATGTCGAGAAATCATTGCGGGCAAAAACAATACCTATCGTTAATTTATGGGCATAAGCCATAATAGACCTGTCTTCAGCTACTTGCGGAGAGCAGGGAAATTCGGTCGGAGTGCGCCATTTGCGCTGAACTGCGCCCAGAGTTTTAGCCATGACCAGACCAGAAATTTCTGGGGAGGCAGTCCATTTTCGTGGCAGAATGGCAGCCCGGGCCACGCGCGGTGCTCCCCTTACAGCTTTTAATTGCGGGCTGGAAGGAGTGGGTTTGAATACCCATTCTCCCAGCACGCCACTGCCAGAGGCAGGCTGATCGGTTTTCGCCCACAGGTGCATGCGTTCCCTGCAGGCTTGCGCCTCCTCACGACTGACGGTGCGCATCCATTCAAAATTGCGCTCAAGCCTGCCATGGCGCAATGTCGAAGGGTCTTCCAGAAAAGCCTCAATACTGCCGCAGATGAATTCAATCCGTTTCACCGTAATGGGGTTGAGCAACGCATTTTCCAGTCGTGTCAGCCAGCGCAAATTTTCAGGCCGGTTATTTCTGCGGTTTGTGTCGATATGATCGACGACATGCTTTGGTGTCGGCGGATCACCATGGAACGCGGTGGCGACGATCCTGTGGACGCGCACCTGGGAAATGTACATATAGCCGTTCTGGCTATTGGGCTTTCCAAAAGTCCATTGATTATCGGTCGGACGCGGGCGTTTGCCTGTACGAGAGTGGCGCAAGACCGCCCCGTTACCACGAACCGAATATAGTTCATTATCATAGGCGCAATCTACTTCGCGCAGAAAGTCATTTACACTAACCTCCTTCATAACCACCCCTCCCGCTTAATATCAAAATCGGGGTTAAAATCTGGATCACGGAACTGCCCAGAATAAAAAGTGGGTATAATTTCATGCTCTCCATAGCCGATATTCCCTGCGATGCGTAGAAGCTTGATATCAACTGTGCTGTACCTGCTGCGCTTTCCTCCATCTATGGGATAGCCAAACGCCACCGTAAATAAGACTGCAGCTTCCGTTGTCTTCGTCTTCACATCAATGATCCACTGCGGAGCAGGGTTCATTTTCCAATGCCCTATGTGCTGTTGAAGACGTTCCTTTGCCAAGTCAATCGCCAAGTCACGAAAGTTTGGCTGAATTTTCTTCAAAAACACCTCATTTCCCGTAATCGCCGAATAAATACCTTCAGCCAAAACATAGATGGAAGGCAAATCAGGCGGCAATCCTTCCAGGCTCTTTAAGCGCTGGTCCACAAAAGGCGTAGGAGAATTCAGTAGAATGAATTCCGCTTTCTCAAGATTGGTGAGCGGGTATTTTTCATCAGCAAGCAAGGCAATTTTTGATTTGTAGCCGAAGAAAGCCGCCACAATTTCGTGTGCATGGCCTGACTTCAGCTTGATGCCATGTTTATCATTGAGAAAGGAGCGCAAAGAATTTGAGCAAAGTTTTGTAATGTCGTATTTCATAAGCCAACTCATGTTAAAAGGCTGGGCTTGTAGTTGCCGAGAGTGTTTAAAGACAACCATGCCAGCAGATTTAACAAAGGTTAGCTGTTAGGTAGCCAATATTAGTACGTGCCTTGCGTTTCAGTCACTCTCAACTTAGGCGCTCGATTCCTGTTTTGAACTATACGACAGAACATCGAAGGCTTTCAAGCATAAAAATTTGGCAGAGTATTTTAGTTCTGGCTACCCATCAAAATATCCAGTACACTTGTCTCATATATTACTACTCACATCAAATTAACTACATAACAAGACCTGTTTTTTAGCCTAGTGCATTCCTATTGATTGGGTTGGTATTGCTCTCGTCAAAATTTTTACCCACGCACATCCCAGATTTTTTAATTCATCTGTGATTATCCCAGAATGGGCTATGATTTTGCTCGATTCGGCACTAAAATTGCGATTTTTTCAAGACAGGATTCTACTGCAACAAATCCGGAAAACATAACCACCTGCTTTGAATATCAGACATATCTCAAACAGGTTGAAGGTTTCTCCGATAAAACAGTCGTCTCAATACTCCGTCATATTGCCCGGTTTGATGCATTCACCAACCACCAAAGCTATACGGCAATCCGGCGTGATATGGTCATCAGGTTCAAAAAGTCCCTTGAAGGCAAGCTTTCCGCGAAAGATAATGAATTTTAATAGAATCCGTCAATCTGAGGTTTACAAAGAGCATTGATAGAAAAATAGTGACAAGCAAAAAAAATAATATTACGTTTTAATATAGCAATGAGCGGATTAGGGGTATGCCTGTTCTTAAGAAGATTCTTGCAGGGATTAACCTGCAGCAAACCGATGGCCGTCCCCTATATGCTGTTCCTTTAACAGAAGAAACACACACCGAACTTCGCCTGCTTGTAAAAAAATACCTCAATGAAAATAAAATATTTGACAGAACAGCGGGTTGTTTTGTCCTATGGGCTGCAGAATATATTCGCGCTTACTTTCAGGATGGGCCACTAACCTGGAAATTCATATTTGACGGTCTTGGCTGTCCCGAGAATCAGAAGCTTGGCATAGAGCTTGTTAAGCGCGGCTTACGATGGTGGAGGCGTGAGGTTCGTACTTCCGAAGCAGGCAGTCATCTCTACCTATATTCATTAATGGCAGAAGGTGGACTACCTCAAGCTCTTCTGCTCCAGCAAAGTCTATATGGTCGCGTGATAAGAGGATTAATTGCCGATATTGAAGCAGAAGGAACAGGCATACCTGAAGATTTGGCCTATCGCATAGCTGGCCGGTGGGTGGCTGATTTGCCGCAGACATTTCATTCACATGACATTGTCCGTTTACTGGTGGATTTAGGGCTTGCGCTAGTGAAGCTCCGTGCAGAACCACCTAAAGATGTACCACAAGAAATTCTTGATCGCTGGCTTGATCAAAATCATCCTGATTGGGCAGGCAAACTCCCTCTGAGACTATCTAAAGAAATTGCCGATAATCTAATCCGGCCAGCATTACGCGCAGAACGAAAAAGCGTCCCTTCTTCCAGAATGATTGCCCGTCGCTCATTAATCTGGAATGAACGTACTGGAGAATGGAACTCTGTCGTTCAGCTAACTTCAGACGGTATTCTTCCTTCAAGGGTATTGCCGCCAACAGCTAAAGGTTTAAGGTTACGTTTTCTGGTAACAAACAATATCGGCGATGAAACAAACAGTATTATCTATAGCGCCACCCCTATTGAAGATGGTTGGGAATTATATCGTATTGGCAGGGCAAGCACAATTTCTCCTCTTGATTTGGATAAACCGCTCGTGCTGAGCGGATATGCAGATGACCGCCTGATTGGTGAAGTAGAGATTGTTCCTTCCCTTCCTCTTCCAGATGAAATGCCCAGCTTTTGGGGAGAAGAACAAATAGAACAAAATGGCAAACCTTCAAGATTGTTCCCACTTGGTGAAAGAGTGAAAACTCGCTCACCTCAGATATGGCTTTTAATTGATTCTGCAACAAAACCTATCTGTGATAATGGGGTTGTGTGTGGAGAGCCATATATTACTTCTCATGGCCGACTTTGGCCATTGCAAGGAAGTGGAACTATTCGCATCGCCGAAAAATATTGGCATATAGAGACTGCTACCAATGAAGAATATGTCTCAATAAATATAATCCCCCGAGGAGAAGTACTTTCTGGGTGGCGTCTTGCAAAGACAGGAGGAAAAATTTTTTTAGGAAAACCGACACTTTATGGTCAACGTGACACCAATTCTTTTCGTCAACTCTCGGAAAAAGAATTACAGAGACGACCTGCACGTTTATTTAGGGCTGAGATTGCTGAATGGATAGAAAATAATACAGTAATTTCCTGTTTGCACTATGTAACCTTGCCGCAAAAAACCACTTTGAAGTTACGTGAAACCAGCGTTGGTGTCCTAGAACTTTTAGCAGAGGGTTTTCCTGATAGTTTATTCCTAACCCTTAAAGCCGGTGATGAAAGAGAATATGCACGATTGAACAGCAGTTCAGCGCGAATAACACTTGCCGTTAAAGGCGCACCACCCGGTATGGTAGAACTAGAGCTGACGTCTCAAACCAATCAACGCAAACTCCAACTTATAGCACCGTGGCCTGCACGTAACGGTATGCTCCTGAGACCTGATGGTACCCGTCTTGAGCAGGATATGCCTCTGTCTATTGATGGGTTGCGCGGCTGGCGAGCCGTAATGCCGAAGAATGATTGGGGTGAAATAGAACTGCGAACGGAAGACCTCTACTTTGCTATGAGGATACAGGGAGAAACATCCCTTGTTGCATATACTCCTCTTATCCATTCCATGCTTGCACATACCGGTCCTGATTCAGAAGTAAAACTCAACCTGATTACAAATGGAATGGCAAGCCGCCGTCTTAAAGTTCGACGTTATCATCACCAATCAAATATTACAGCCGATGGAAAATTAAGGTTAGGATTAAGCTATGATAATAGGACGAATAAAGAAAATGCATTCAGTGATATTACAACGCGCGGTGAAGTTGTTCTTCACGCAATTGACTTGAAAAACCCTGAAAGAATAGTATCGCATGAACTGGAAACGCAGGGAGAAATTGACCTTCAAGCTTTGTTGCCAGAAGGTGAGGCATTATGGCTGATCCAATCTTCCTTGAATGGGCAAGTTCAGCGAGCAGCAGTATGGTCGCCCGATCCACCACCGCCTTCAACACGTGAACAGCGTATAGAAAAGTATAAGACCATCTGGCATGAGCTAACGATAAAAGGCAATCGCAGAGAATGGCAACAACAGTGGAAGTTAATCCGGGCAACAATGACAGGAGGCGATGCCGGCATTCTGGATCAGGTACAGGCATTAGCATATGTGCCATCAGCAGCTATTCGGCTGATTTTAAACACTCCTCAAGAAGAACTTGCCCAAGCATTGGAACTGGATCTGGCGGCACCTATCTTCTGGCCGGCTTTTCCAATTACAGCATTTGTTGATGCCTTATCATTTGAACACGATTGCCTTGTTAAACAATACAAAGAGATAATGGGTAATGAACAAGAGGCTAAACAGGAAGCAGTTGCCTTTTTAGCAAAGCGGATAGAACATATACTTTTGCAGAATCCTGCTCTTGCCGGGCATTTCGGTGCAGCACTTTCAAAGACAGGGCTTCTTGCAGATATTCCAGAGAATTTCCTGTCTAAAATAGCGGTTCCTCCTAACGAGAATAAGCTGACAGAACTTGCTCAAGAAGCAGCGCGGCGCCATGATCTGTTGCCTGATGGGATTAAAAAAATAACTGCACTTTATCGCCCTGGCAACCTGCCAGTTTTTAATTCATATGTTCAAAAACTTATAGACACGCCACTTGTTACCGCTGAAATAGCAACAGGTTTACGAAAAGACCTGAATAATCCAGCAACATTATTAACGCTTATCAATCTGCGGATTGCGGATCCTCACTACTTTGACGCCGCGCTTCCGGTTGCTATCGCACTTGCTCTTCAAAGGGTTCCTTCATGAATCGTTCCAGGCTTTCCGAAGCATTAAAATCTCTCTGTGATCGTTCTGCAGCAGCGGTAGTAGCGCGGGGCCGGATAGCTCATTCAGCCTTGAATGCAGTGTTGCTACGCCGCCTGTCTGCGCTGCCTGGCACTAAAGATTCATTCGTCAGTGCTCCAATTATTGAAATAGCAAAAATATGGGAGCAAGCGGATATAAGTTTGAACGAACTTTCGGATAATCTGCTTCATTCCCGCCTTGTGGATGCTCTGGATAACGCAACAACCGAGCGCATGCCGCGTGACAGGCATCCTTATCGTCATCAGATTGAGGCCTGGCAGGCAACCGCACAAGGGCTTTCATGCCTTGTGACTTCAGGAACCGGGTCAGGTAAAACCGAATGCTTTATGATACCGATGCTTGACGACCTTTTGCGTGATCCAGCAAAAGGTCGGCTGTCAGGTGTACGCGCTATTATCATTTATCCTCTAAACGCGCTGATTGAATCTCAACGGGAGCGGCTCAATGCATGGACGGAAGGGCTGAAAGACCGCATCACTTATGCTCTCTATAATGGCCTGACACCAGAGAAAGCGAAAGACAATAAGCAAATTCCAGGTGGCGCAGAATTGGGCGATCGAAAAAGCATCAGGGATAATCCGCCATCAATTCTGATCACGAACGTAACGATGCTGGAATATCTGCTTCTACGAGCCAAGGATCAATCAATTCTGGAAAAATCACAGGGACTCCTGCGCTGGATTATACTTGATGAAGCGCATGGCTATATCGGTGCACAGGCCGCGGAAATGGCGCTCCTGTTACGGCGAGTGCGAACAGCATTTGGCGTGAAACCAGAGCAGGTACGTATTATCGCCACCTCAGCAACGATCAGTGAAGATAATGAGAATAAAACTGAAACCAAACTCAAACAGTTTGTTGCAGACCTTGCGGGTACGGGAGAAAATAAAGTCCGTGTTATTCAAGGACGAGAAGCAAATCCTGAACTGCCTCCCACTAGTAAAGATTCCCCGTTTGATCTTGAAAAGCTGGTCACTGCCTTTCCGCAAGAGCTTTGGGAACTTCTGGCATGTCACCCCCGTATCCAGCATCTCCAATCCAAGATGAAGGTAAATGGATTAAACTTACAGGAAATCAGCAAAATTTTGTTCAAGCGCCCTGACCGTACACACGATGCGCAGATTGTTCTTGATGCAGCAGCTCAAGCACAAACCCTAGAAACAAACAAGCGATTACTTCCTTGGCGTGCGCATATTTTCCATCGTGCACAAGGAGGTTTATGGATTTGTGTTGATCCTGCCTGTCCGCATCGCGATGCAGAACTTGCGGATCCGGAAGCAGGCTGGGAATTTGGTGCTCTCTGGCTGGCGCAACGTGACCGCTGTCAATGCGGTGCGCCAGTTTTCGAACTTGTTGCATGTGCATCATGCGGTACACCTCATCTTATTGCTGGGCGAAAATCAGGCAGACAGTCATATCTCACTCCGCTACGTGGAGAAACAAGCGATGAATATGCTATCGATGAAGAACCTGATCTGGAAGAGGAAACAGAACTATCTGTCAAGGATAGAGTTTGGTTGCGCCCTGCCAGCAAAACTAATTCTGACCGCCACTTGTGTTTGGAAACTAGTAAATTATATGATAATAATGCACCAGAAAATGCCCAGACCACTGCTATTGATGTCATTGAACATGAAAAAGCGCGAAATTGTTGTTCTGGTGCTGACCGAGCCAAACTTCAAGCTCAACATTACAGCGCACCGTTTTTAATGGGCAATGCCCTGCCAGATATACTGGAACGAATTTCTTCGCCTCTTGAAAAATCTGGGCTGCCGATGGGCGGACGGCGGGCAATTACATTCTCTGACAGCCGCCAAGGTGTAGCGCGTCTTGCTGCAAAGCTCCAGCAAGATGCAGAACGTACCCTGACCCGCTCATTCTTGTACCATATTGTGCAGGAAGGACATCAAATATCAGGGGAAGAACGAGAAAAATTGGAGAGAAAGCTTAAATCATATCAGGACAATCCAGAATTGTTTGCTGAAGAGATTATTTGTATTAAAGATCAACTTGCAAGTACTGCAAAACCCATTATGTGGAATACACTGATTGATTGCTTTGCTAACCAATCAGAACTTCGGGAATTTTGTACAAAAGTTTGGCAAGAGCGTGCCTATGGAGGCAATGATCTGGCACAAAACCCGGCCAAGCTTGCAGAAATGCTTCTCTATCGTGAACTCTTCCGCAGACCAAGAGTACAAAACAGTATTGAGACAATGGGGCTATTAAGACTCGTATTTCCTGATATGGAAACATGTGCACAACAGAGCATGCCTCAGGCTTTATTGGAGGCTGGCGTGCAAATGGATGCTTGGGTTGGCTTGGCGCAAGTGGCAGTAGATTTCATTTTCCGTGATAATTTTGCTGTTGATTTACAAAACGATAATATGGCACGGTGGATCAATCACAGGCGCCCAGGCAGGAGATCTGTGTTTAGTAATAATACATACCAAGAAAACGTAACAGAAAAAAATGCGCTTTTCTGGTCTGGGCCAAAACCGCATAATAGAAAACCTTCACGGTTTCAAAACCTTTTATATCATCTCATTCAAGGAAGTCCGGATGACCCTATAGATCAGGACCGTGCAAAAGAAGTTCTGGATAAGCTCTGGTCTTTGATTACTACAAAGGCTGCCAGAGATTCCGGCCGCGGCGCCTGGCGGCTTGATTTTTCAAAAGCTGCTGTGGTGCGGGTGGATCGGGGCTGGCTCTGTCCTGTTACAAGGCGAATTTTCGGCTACACAACAGGTGGCCCTTCACCTTTTGATCCTATTGATAAACGTCAGCTTGAACCAGTTGATTTTCCGCGCCTGCCTGTTGCCAATGCTGGCGGTTTAAAGACTGAAGCACAAAAAGAAATAGAACACTGGTGTCGGGAAAGTACGGATATTACCCGCCTCAGAAGACAAGGTCTGTGGACGGATTTGCATGACCGGATTGCCATCTATCCGCCTTTTTTCCGGGCGCAGGAACATTCAGCACAAATAGAACGTCCAACACTGCAACGCTATGAAGAGTCCTTCAAAGATGGGCAGATCAACCTGCTGAACTGCTCTACAACGATGGAAATGGGGGTTGACATCCCAAATGTCACACTTGTGGCAAATTCAAATGTTCCTCCTTCAATTTCCAATTACCGCCAGCGCGTCGGTCGCGCTGGGCGACGTGGAGAGTCTTGGGCTTTTGGATTAACTTTTTGCCGTGATCTGCCATTGGATCAGGTCGTTTTTGACAACCCTCAGAAATTCCTGACAGCCCCTATTGCTGCACCCACTGTACGACTAGATAGCATACCTATTGTAACCCGCCATGTGCATGCGGCTTTGCTTGGTGCTGTTCTACGTTCCAGCAAGGGACTTGATAACCTAAAGACCTCCACTGGAGCTTTCTTTGGAGCAACGGAGCAGGCAGAAGCACCTGTTGCTTCGGAGAACAACGCTGACAAGTTCCTCCAACAGCTTCGTGATGCAGAATTCATAAAAACTCAGAATGAGCAGCTCAGACTCTTAACGCGAGGAACGATTCTGGAAAGCCGTGACACCGCTGATTTATGTGCCGAGACGGGAAAAAGCTTTGAATGTCTACTTTTGCACTGGCGCAATGAATATGCAACAATTCTGGAACGCAAAATCAATGCTACAGAGGAAGATATTCGTAAAGCATTCGAATACCGCGCCAAGCGGATGCACGGAGAATTTCTGCTTTCAGAACTTGCCCGGCGCGGCTTCACACCATCCTATAGCTTTCCAGTAGATATCGTAAGCTTTGACCACCTATCCAGCCACCACCGCGAAAACAACCAGGAGAAGATAGCCTTTGGCGAATATCGTGGAGGTGCTTCCCGCACGCTTGATGTCGCAATACGGGAATATGCACCAGGTACGGAAATCGTCATTGACGGACTAGTACACCAAAGCGAAGGCTTACTGCCTGCTTGGTCGGTAAAGAACGATGTTTCAGGACTAGAAGATTTGCAGGTCATGTGGGAATGCGCAAAATGTGATGCATTTGGCATGGTTAGAACCAATCAGGATGTTCCTATAGCTTGCAAACAGTGCGGCACGGCACAACTGAAGAAGTACAATACTCTTAGACCAGCCGGATTTATGGGACGCCGGGCGCCACACACAGGATACGAAAGTCTGAAGCATATTCCATATGAAATGCCTAAAATAGCTGCCCGAACACGATGGCAAGCTTTACCGGATGTACGTTTTGGCCGTATCAGGATAGATCGCGAAGGACAGGTTGTAACACGCAGTTCCGGCATTCATGGAAAAGGCTATGCCTTATGCCTGTGCTGCGGACGCGCCGAAACCGAAGAAGACGATCTGGGCAGTCCGGATATGTTAAAGAATCACGTACCTCTTGTCCCCATCAGACAGGAGCAAAGGATACGAGGTTACTGCCCCGGCGGCTTGACACAGCAAACACGTATTCAACGAAATCTCATCCTTGTCCATGAAACACGTACGGATGTTTTTGAACTGCAATTACCATCTGGTACAAAAAGACCTGAAGCACTGGCACTGGCAGCAGGCCTCAGGGAAGCCTTGGCAGAAAAGCTCGGCGCTGAAGCATTGGAAATGGGTATTGCGATCGGTTCTGGTGTTGATGAAACAAAAAGTAAAACGCTTTCTGTATTTCTCTTTGACAGAGCAGCAGGTGGAGCTGGTCTTGTTACCCGTCTCGCAGAGTTTGACGAATTCAAAATCTGTCTGGAAAAAGCAATTGATCGGCTTACATGCTGTGAAGAATGTGAGTATGGATGCCCTGCCTGTATTTTGCGGCCTGACATAAATTTCGGTGAAGAATTTCCAGATCGTCCTAAAGCGCTTGAATTGGCAAAATCCATGCTTTTACATCTCAAGCTGGTTCCAGAGTTACAAATTTTTGGCGAGAGAACCCGGCTTGTTGGTCAACCATTGGTTGAGTGGCTTGAACGTCAGAGACTATCAGGAAAATTACACCGGTTAACAGTGTTTCTGCATGGCTCTCCGAAAGAATGGGGGCTTGCCGATTGGCCTTTTGCAAATACTCTGAAAAAACTTTACGAAAGCGGAATTCAGCCAAACCTTGTTATTAAGAAACAGGCTTTAAGTTCTGAAGACTTGGAATTTTCACAAAAACTCGATCTCCATCGCCTTATCGGGCAAGCTCATCTATCCACAATGACTGATCTACCGTCGATAGCAGATAACCCTTTAATCGCTATTGCTCAAATCGGCGAACAATCCATAGGCATTGCCGCTGCAGACCCAACTGATGCGATTCCTGATCTTCAATGGGGGTCAGGACAGAACAAACCGTTGCTTCTTGGTGAAACATCAGCGCCAATCAATCTGCAAGCTGTAACAACAGACCAATTGCTCAAGCCACCTTCAGGCACTGCATGCCTTTTTCATTTGCATGATAATATCAATGGTGCGGCAACTGGTTTTGGTAAAAGATTCTGGCAAGAACTTGGAAAGTCCGCTCCCATACCTATCACTACATTAAAACAGATGGATATTGCCAAGGTTGTCTATCAGGATCGCTATTTGCTAACACCTCTGAACTTCAAACTGCTCTATGAGGTTATTACAGCTCTTCCAGGCAAAACGACCACCATACAAACAGAAATCCTGACGGCACAATCAGATCGAACAGAAAGAGCCGGACATTGTGTTTATCATTCCTATAGTGAGGATGGAACACGGCAGCATGTTTTACGCAAATTATTACCTCACGTGAATGTATCTATACTGCCCAAGTATCAACAATCACATGCACGCAGTCTTGAGATTTTATTTCATGATGGGCGTTGCCTGTATATTTTGCTCGATCAAGGATTTGGCGCTTGGCGAACAGATTATCCTGCACGTCATGATTTCTTTGATACTCCAGATAAACAGGCGGAGAAAATAAGAAAAGCAAACTTCGATATTTCAATGGGAGAAAAGAACGGCATGCCGATCGTTATAGAGTTGAGATAAAATATAAGCAGATTTTTTCAGATAACCTTGCTTAATGTCTGCCGTCTAACTTATCAAAATACCGTGAGCACAACGTCATATTTTTTCAAATTCAGGTATTCAAATTTCTGCATCCAAAGACCAGACACATTAAAAAATGTTGGTATATTTGTTGGTATCATATAAAAATCACATTAAAATAATTTAACAAAAACAATTAATTACTTAAATTTTAACGGTCCTCTTCTGACCATCCTATATAAATTTTTTAAATAAAAACAATAACTTATGCTGGAATGAATATTTTTAATCCACCTGTCAGTCCACCTTTTGGTTTGCGGTTGGTTTTATTTTTCTGACTGTAATCATTCCTTTTTCTGACTGCTGGATTTTGTTTAAAATCAGGGGGTGTATGGCCGAAGCATCGGTACAAACTTCATTTGAAAAAGTTTTGACTCATTTTCGTGATGCCTCTGTGTCAGAGCGTGAAAAGGGCACTTATTTTGAAGAGTTAATTATTGCCTATCTCAAGAATGAACCTTTTTATGCCGACCTTTATTCCGAGGTCTGGACATATAAAAACTGGGACTTGTCTCGCGGGAAAGATGGCAGGGGACAGAGGAATTGATCTTGTTGCGCAAGAAAGAAAAACCGGCTTTCTGCATGCAATTCAATGCAAGTTTTATGCGCCTGATTACAAAATCAGCAAAGCCGCATGATAGCGCCGGAAGACTTGCCCCGCGTCTACAAAAAACAATTGCACGCCAATGAAATTGTGCTGCTCGCCTATTACATTGCCGCCATCAACATTGAATCAACCTATCATGCGTTGGCTGGCGGCGATCACGAGGCTTTCCAGGGTATATTGCTGGCAGACACATTCCAGATGAATGAAAAAGGCGACATGATTGATGCTCTTCTGGAAGACAACAGCAAACGCCGCAAGGAGCAGATGGCGCTTGATATCCGCGTCATCGTCGGCAACCCGCCTTATTCAACGGGACAAAAAAATGCCAATGATAATAATAAAAATGTAGATTACCCTAAGCTTGATCAGCGAATTGCAGACACATATGCCCAGCGTTCAATTATGACATCTGTTCGAAATTTATATGATAATTATATTCGCGCTATTCGTTGGGCATCAGACCGTATCGGTAATCGTGGTATCATTGGCTTCATTTCCGGTTCGGGCTTTATTGAAAAACCCGCAATGGATGGTATGCGCAAATGTCTGGCAGAAGAATATTCAAGCATTTATATTGTAAATTTACGTGGTGATACCTGCTGTGAAAAAAGCGGATGATTTTTGGGCATTCTCAAAAGCGGGGCGTGATCTGGCGGCCTTGCATCTGAATTATGAGACGGTTGAGAAATATCCGGTCACGCTTGTAACCAGGAAAGACAAGCTAGATGACAAGGATTATCATGTCGAGAAGATGAAATATGGCCGTAATGGCAAGGACAAGGATTTGTCCACTATCATCTATAATGACAGGATCACCATCAAGGATATTCCGCCGGAGGCTTATGACTATATCGTTAACGGCAAAGCGGCAATTGACTGGGTGGTGGAGCGTCAGGGTGTGCGAGTAGATAAAGACAGCGGCATTATTAATGATGCCAATGACTGGGCGATTGAGACCATGCAGAATCCCGCTTATCCATTGGAGCTTGTTCAGCGCATTATTACAGTTTCACTTGAGACAATGAAAATTGTCCACAATCTGCCAAAACTGGATATTTGTTGAATTGAACACAGTCACTGAATTCTATTTCATTTTCCACCCAAATAGTGGAATTTATTGAAAAAAACAAATTCTTAAATGCTGAAACTTTTCTAATAAAATGAAGACAAATGAGTGCATTATCTGCACAAGTTCTGATTTGAGCTTCTCCCTTGAAGCAAATAATGAACTGCGCCTGGCCAAACAGACCAAAGCGCAGTTGTAGCCTTTAAAGCTCTTAAATTATTTTAATAGACTTTTCCGAAAATTTCAGTTACTCAGGTCTTGAAAGTAGTCACAGCGCCCTGCTTTCTGGGCTTAGAAACCCAACGATACCGCGCTGGCTAGGATTGTGAAACCAGTGTAGCCGCTGTTTCCCTCATTAAATCCTATCCAAGCCCTTGG
>Ga0153940_1000339_pt1 | contig 25978 bp, 19 predicted proteins | sample TSNJ024MetaG_FD_104736 | JGI IMG/M metagenome (GOLD analysis project Ga0153940, IMG submission 104736) | Attine ant fungus gardens microbial communities from New Jersey, USA - TSNJ024 MetaG | ecosystem: Host-associated > Fungi > Mycelium > Unclassified | place: USA: New Jersey, Brendan T. Byrne...
ATATCGGCGAGGAAACCGTAGACTGGGCGCCGAATTTCGACGAGTCGCTGAAAGAGCCGACACTGCTCCCCTCACAGGTGCCGAATCTGCTGATCAACGGCAGCTCGGGCATCGCGGTAGGCATGGCGTCGAACATCCCGCCGCACAACCTGGGCGAGATCGTCGACGCGTGCGTCACGTCGCTCGACAACCCGGAGATCGAGCTGGGCGAGCTGCTGTCGATTGTGCCGGGGCCGGACTTCCCGACCGGAGGCGTCATCCTCGGGCGCGACGGCATCGTTGACGCGTACAGGACAGGGCGCGGACGCATCATCGTGCGCGGGCGCGCGGAGGTTGAGGCGCGTAACCGCGGTAAGAACGCGATTGTCATCACCGAGATACCTTATATGGTCAACAAGACCAATTTGATAGAGACCATCGCAAAGGGCGTGCAGAACGGCATAATCGACGGTATCACCGACATGCGCGACGAGTCGGACCGCAACGGCATGCGCATCGTCGCCGAGCTGCACCGCGACGCGGACCCGAACCTCGTGCTGAGGCAGCTCTACAACCGAACACAGCTGCAAAGCACATTCGGAGCGATCAACCTCGCGCTGGTAGACGGGCGTCCGGTGGAGATGGGCTTGAAGCAAATGCTCGACGTCTTCCTCGGACACAGGCGCAACGTTGTCCGCAGGCGCACCGAATACAGACTGCGCAAGGCGGAAGAACGGGCGCACATCGTCGAGGGACTGGTTCGGGCGCTCGACATGATCGACGAGGTCATCAGCCTCATCCGCGCGTCAAAAGACACGCAGAGCGCACGGATCGGCCTGATGAACGAGCTGGGTTTCTCCGAGGCGCAGACACAAGCGATACTCGAGATGCGGCTGCAGCGCCTGACGGGGCTCGAGCGCCGCAAGCTCGATGAAGAGCTGGCGCAGCTTCTGGAGGACATCGAGCGCTATCGCACCATCTTGGGCAACCCTGCCGTACTCGACGCGGTGATTAAAGAGGAGCTCGCCAACGTCAAAAAATCTTACGCGGATAAACGCCGCACCGAGATACGCGACGCGGTTGAGGATGTCTCGGTCGAAGACCTTACGCCGGAGGCGGAGATCGTGGTCGCGCTCTCCCGCGACGGCTATATACGGCGGATGCCGCTGCAGGACTACCGTTTGCAGGCGCGCGGCGGCAAGGGCGTCAAGGGCGCGACGCCGAAGGCCGAGGACGAGATATCGCTGGTCAAGGTGACTACCACTCATAACACTCTGTTGCTGTTTACCACGAAGGGGCGGATTTTCGGCGTGAGGGGGCTGGTCATCCCCGAGCCAAAGACGGGGAAGGGCAAGCTGGTCAGCGCCCTCGTGGCGACCGAGCAGGGCGAAAAGGTCGTGGCGATACGCGACATGAACTTCGGTGAGGCGAAGTACGCCTTCTTCGTCACTCGGCACGGGCTGGCAAAACGCATTCCCATAGCCGAATTTGAGGGCATAACAAAGGCAGGCAGGCGTGTGCTGGGCCTGCACGACGACGACATGATCGCGCGCGTGCGCATCACCAACGGAAAAGACGAGCTGCTGCTGACTACGGCGAAGGGACAGACCCTGCGCGTACACGAGGACGAGTTCCGCCCGCAGGGGCGCACGGGGCATGGCATACGGGGCGTCAAGCTCGCGCCGGGCGACACGGTTGTGGGCTGCGACGTTATCATCCCGGGCCGTCAGGCTCTCCTGGTGAGCGAGCGCGGAATCGGCAAACGGACGCCTTACGACGAATTCACCCCGCACCACCGCGCCACCGGCGGCGTGCGGGCGATGAAGCTCGGCCAGCGCACGGGAGACTTGGTGGGCGCGTGGGGCGTGGCGGAGGACGACGAGCTGGTCATCATCTCCGGACGCGGACGTGTGGTGCGGATGGGGGCTTCCGATGTCTCGATCCTAAGCCGCGGCGCGACCGGGTTTACCATGGTCAAGCTGGACGACGGCGACGTCGTGGCGGACGTCAGCATCATCAAGGGCGACGCCGAGCCGCCCGAGAGCGAGTAAGCGATGAGCCTCGCGCGAGCCGGACTTCCGACGATCTTCGCTCTCGCCTTCATGGCGGCGGGCGCGTACTTCGTCGCGGGGCCGCCGGCCGCCTTCGCGATGCTGATCCCGCTGGGCGTGGCGCTCTGGTTCTACCGCGACCCGGAGCGCACCCCGCCGGACGACCCCGCGGCTTGGGTCAGCCCCGCCGACGGCAAGGTCGTCGAGGTCGTGCCGGACGCGCAAGACGAGTACGCGGGGACGTGCGTCAAGATCGGCATCTTCATGAACGGCTTTGACGTACACGTGAACCGCTCGCCCGCGGACGGCGAGATCGAGTACACGCGCTACGTCCGCGGCAAAAAATGGTTCGCGATCGAGCCAAAAGCGTCCGAGAACAACGAACGCTTCTACGTCGGCATCAAAACCGCGCAGGGGCGAACAACGCTGGTGCAGATTGCGGGAATAATGGCGCGCCGGATTGCCTTCTACGAAAAACAAGGGAACACTCTTGCACGGGGGCAACGATATGGTATGATAAAACTCGGCTCAAAAGTAGATGTATATCTTCCGCCAGATGTCAAGCCCTCGGTCAGAACCGGCGACCGGGTAAGGGCGGGAGAATCGGTGATTGGAGTGAGCAACACATGAGAGTCCGCAGAAAACGTATCAAACAGATACCTCTGAGCAAGATTATTCCCAACATGATCACGAGCGGCAGCGTCTTGTGCGGGATGTTCTCGCTGATGCTGACCTATCGCGACCAATTCCTTCCTTCCGCGCTGGTTCTCGTCATAGCGGTCTTCTTCGACTATATGGACGGCCGTGTGGCGCGGAGCCTCGGCGGCAGCAGCGCGTTCGGCGAAGAGCTCGACAGCCTGGCCGACTCGCTCTCATTCGGCGCGGCACCGGCGTTTCTGATTTACGCCGCGTATCTAACCGAGGCGAGCGGCATGTCCGGCCCGGTCGGTGCCGCTTTCTTCACCCTCTGCGGCGTACTGCGCCTGGCGCGCTTCAACGTCACGCACACAACCGGCGGCTTTCAGGGCCTGCCGATACCGGCGGGCGGGCTGGCCTTGGCGTCCATCGTCATCGCGCGCATCCCCCTGACGCCGCATCTGGCAATCGCCGCAATGGTCGGCCTCGGCTGCCTGATGATCTCCACCATCCCCTACGGCAACCTCAAGCTGCTGCGCCGCGGCAACGTCAACAAAGCCAAAGCGGCGCTGCTGATGGGCATAGCGGTCACGATCTTCGTACTGATGAAAGAAAAGGCGCTCCTCACCCTGATCTCGATCTACGTAGCCAGCGGCCCCCTGCACTTCGACTGGGGCGTGTGGCTCGCGCTCGAGGCGGGAGGCGACGAAGCTGCTCGGGAAAAAAAATAACGCGGAAATTGCTTCAGATAGTTTCCTGAGACGCATCTATTAACGCCGCCAACCTCATCCAACGAGAGAGGATTGGCGGCGTTAGCGCTGTGACCGCACCCGGCATGGCAGGCGCTTAAGACCACTCCGAGAGGATTTCTTCGGTTCTGCTGAGTCCGACGCGGCTGCATCCGGCCTCGATCATGGCGAGCGCGTCGCTCAGGCGGCGGATACCGCCCGCGGCTTTCACCTTTACGCGGTCTGAGACCGCGCCGCGCATCAGGCGGCAGTCTTCAACGGTCGCGCCCGTCGGAGCGAAACCGGTCGACGTCTTGACGAACGCCGCGCCCCCTTCCTCCGCGAGACGGCAGCCCGTCACGATCTGTTCCTTCGTGAGATAGTGATTCTCGAGAATGACCTTGACTATAGCCGGCGTCGCTTCCACAACCGCGGCGATATCGCGCCGCACGCGGACGAGGTCGCCGCCGCGCAATGCGCCGATGTTCACGACCATATCCATCTCGCGCGCGCCCCGCGCGAACATGTCTTTTGTCTCGCAGACCTTCGCGAAGGTCGTGTGCGCGCCGGATGGAAAGCCGATTACCGTGCAGACCGCAACGCCCGTACCGAACAGCAGCTCCGCCGCTAACTCCACATACAGCGGCGAGACACAGACCGCCGCGCACCGATTCTCCCCCGCGAAACGAATCCCCTTGGCAGCCTCCGCCTCAGTCATATCCGGCTTCAGCAACGAATGATCCACATACCGCAAAAACTCCTCCTTAGTCACCCACCCCACCTCCGGTGAGAATTATATACCTGTTCTTGTGGTAGGGCAGTCATGTGCGTCCTTCTTTCCGCGCGGCCCAAGCCACTTTGCTATCATGCGAAATTCTTTTGCATTAATAATCAAGTCCACTGTTCATGAAACGAAAAGCGGTTAGGCTGTGCACCCAAAGAACGGTGATCAGTTCTTTGGCAATAATATACTCATCAGGAGAACCCATATTATGGTGATTGGGGCCATACGTGATTGCCGGTACTCCTAATTTTCGCCACATACGTGCTTCTGTGCCGCCCAGGCTGAAGGTTGGAAATACTTTCTTCCCGGTGATCTCTTCTGCCGACAAGCAAGCTATCTGAGCCAGCGAATGCCCGGGGTTTGTTAAATATGCATCTTGTGTATCATATTCTTCGTATTTGCAATTTGCGAAAGAGCTGACGTTTGTTGATATCCAATTCCTCAGCTTGTTACCGGGAACACCGGGGGGCAAGCGAAAATCGACTTCCGCAACACAGCACTCAGGCACCATATTTACGCTTAATCCACCCTTGATCGTGCCGATATTCATTGAAGCGCTTAGCGCGGCATCCGTAGCACCTTCACAGAGTAGCGAGTCGTAGTTGGTTCTGGCAGCTTCCATCATTTGGTGAACAGGCTCAGAAATTTCGCTGAGTTCCTGCGGTAGGTTTGAGAGATTTTCAAGAAGGTTAAACATAGTGTAAATAGCACTTTGTTTTAATGCCGCATATGCACCGTGCCCGCCCTCAGTATGGCAGGTGAAGCGAAACCAATATTGTCCTTTTTCTCCAATCCGTATATTCTCCAGAGATGACGGTTCGCCATTGATCAATGCGTCACCGTGAAGAGCGGCGTTATTGGCAAGGAGGTATTTCGTCCCCCATGGACCAAATACCTCTTCATCCGAAACACAGGTAATTGAAACCTTGCCGGGGAGGTTTGCCTTGATTTTGTTCAACAGAACAACAGCGTGGATACAGGCTGATAATCCGCCCTTCATGTCCGCGGCGCCTCTTCCATACAACCGCCCATCAACCAATATTCCGCCAAAGGGATCGTATTTCCATCTCGTTAATTCACCAACAGGGAAAGTATCCATATGTCCGTTGAATACCACATGAGGCCCCGGTTTACCACCATGAACAGTCGCGACAACATTCGGTTTCTCTGGATGAGGGGCAACTATTTCACTTTCTACCCCATTCTTCCGAAAATGATCATGGATGAAGCCAGCGATATTCCTAGTGTCCCCGGGCGGGTCCTCAGACGGTCTTTTAACTAGTTCCCGACAGAGAGAGACAACGGAGGAGCCCTCGTCCTCTAATATTTTTTTTAACTCGTTTTCAATGGCCACGCCGAGCACCCTCCTCTTCTCAATTTGCTGTTATTCGCTGACAACTTTATCCTTTAGAGCGATGCCTTCGTGTGCAAGCTCTTCCAAAACGGGTTCATAGATCTCAGGAATCGTGGGAATATGCACGCCGGGTATGGTTATCTTGCCTTCAAGGATATAACGAGCAGCAATAGCAGGGGGAATCCCGGTTGTACGCGCAATTGAAGACCATCCTCCCGGAGTGCCGAAATCAATCAATGTAGCGTAATGTGTTTGTTTTTTACCATCCTCGGTAATTATTTTTATCTCATCGCAAAGGACTACCAAATCTCTCTCCCCTTCGCTATAAACAAGTTTTTCAGCGAAGAGAGTTGAGACGATATCGCGAGGGGATGCTTCTTCGAATGGCATGACGTGTTCATCAAAAAAACCAAGCCATTCCATGCGCATGATGAAAGCTGACCATGGTTTTAGATTCAGTGCTTCACACAATACATCTTTTGCTTTTCCCGGGCCACCAATTTGCCGTACTGTAAAATCGGCAAAAGTTAAACCCTTCACATCTTGTTTCTCTTCCTCAAAGAAACCGAGCGAATTCATATAGCTGATTGTCTCGCACCAACCCGGATAACGGATGGTTCCGCGGTAAATATTTTTTGATTCTTGTATTCCATATAACGCTTTGTAGGGGATTGAATCGCCATTGGCATAAATCTCAAAAAAACCTAATCCAGGCACTTCATAATAGTCGGGGTTTTCATAGGCGACACCATCCGGCCAGAAATATTCTTTGCCGTCTTTCTCCAATCTGGCTGTACGCTTACTAGCCCCCACAAGACTTGACGGAGACCAAGAGAGCTTGTATCCCCATGGATTTGTGTTTGAATCCGCAGCGGGGAGAGCGCCGCAGTTTGAGCAATATGATACGATCTTCCCGCCTTGATTGTGGATTTCTCGTATCTTTTTCGCTGCTGACATATGATCAATCCCGGGATCTAATCCTAATTCCGTTATGAATGTCACCCCTGATTTTTTGCATGCTTCGCGCAAAGACTTCGTTCTCTGATCAAGATAGGCGGGATGTACTTGGTGAATTTTCCTAGCCAGGCACTGTTCCCCAACTGAAAACATAAGCGATGGAGGCATAAGGTTCACGACAACTGCAGGTTGATAATGATCAAACAATCTCCCTGCTGATATCGCGATATCTTCCTCCACAGTTTCCACAGCCGGGAAACGCTCCGCAATCACAGCAAGATTTTTCATTGAAATATCTGATACCACTACTTTGCATGATGCCTTTCGTGTTAAATAATCCACGCATGGTCCGGAAACACAGCCAGCACCCAAAACAAGTATTGTCTCCATAAATCATGCCTCCTCATGAGTACCACGATACTAAGCCAATCGACCGGACAATCATTCCCATGAGTGTCTGGAAGTCGAACACAGGTAACCCTGTAGCCTCCCTGATTGCCCTTGAAAAGGGCGGTAAATCCGTACATTCCAGCACAAATGAAGCGATATTTGGAAAAAGTGAGAGCGCATGTATTGCAACGTCAATGACATCATTTGAGACTAGAGCAAGATCGAACACGTCGTCGGGGTGTAAAAATATCTTGTTCCACTCCTTTGAAGATTCCATTCCAAAAATTTCAACCGGCATAGCATCGCTTATCCCAACTGCCCTTAAGTGTTCCTTTTTTAACGCCGCTTTTTTTGCGGTAATAACGGCAACTTTTTTTTGAGGCGATATTAAACCACAAACAAACGGGACCTGAAGCAAGCTTGATGTAAAAACAGGTATCGATAATGCTTCCGCCAATTCTTTCTGGAAAACAGCGTTAAAACCACAACTGGTCGTAATTGCCGCACACCCTTCCTTTTCCAGTTTGAGGGAGGCTTCAATCATTCTGGACAGAATAAGCCTGCTTGGGTTCTCCAATACTGTCTCGATATTCGCACCCTCAATCCTGCATATGCGGACGGGAAAGGGATATGTATTAAGGTTTGTGCTGTTACCGGCTAAAGACTCGAGTTGCATGAGTCCTTTCGGAATGTGACCTTCCTCCCAGCAGAGGATAGCTATTTTCGGTGATTGTGTTGACAACGTCACCACTCCCATGTTCCGCAAGAAACGAGCACCGTGTCAGCGGTGTAGCTTCTTCGGAAATACTCTGTTAATATGAGGGATTCATATTTTCAATAACAGATCTCACCGCATTCCTCAAAAGGTTGCGCTTCGCGTTTCGAGTGAAAAACCCAATATGTGTTGTCGCAATCAAATTTTCATCCATACAGATTGCATAGTCCTCCACCGGCTCTCGATGGTAAACGTCAATTGCTGCGCCACGCAATTTTTTGTTCTTAATCGCTCTTCTCAACGCCTCATAGTCGATCAACTCGGCACGCGCCGTGTTGATTAAAAAAGCGTCTTGCTTCATCTTTTCAATGAGTGTTCCTGATATGATCCCATAGATTTCACTTGAATATTTTAGATGTACTGAAACGATATCGGCTTTTTCAAAAATCGCGTCCAACTGATGGTATTTCACGCCGAATTTATGGATTAATTCTTTGTTTTCAAATATATCAAAAGCGTATATCTCCCTGACCCCGAGCGCGTAGAGCTTTTCAATCACTCTATATCCAATTTTGCCTGTCCCCAAAACACCGACCACGGAACCTTGTAGCTCAATGCCCTCCAAACCGTCATAACACCATTTTTTATTTTTCATTCTCGCGTCTGACTTTGGGATGTTTCGTATGCATGAAAAAATCAAGGCGATCGCATATTCGGCGACAGCGTTAGTGCCATATTCCTCAACGTTTAATACATTGATGCCCCTGTTTTTGCAAAAACTAACATCAACATAGTTTTCAATACCTGTACCCAAAAACTGCAATATTCGAATTTTCTCCAGACGAGATAGGATTTCCCGGGAAAGGTATGTAGAACCAAAAAATACAACTTCACAACACCGGGCAAGCGCGATTTTTTCATCATCGGTCGCGTTCGCCTTGCCGTTGTAGAATTCTCCATACCGTTTCAGGGGTTCCAACTCATCCATGCAATCGCTATATTTAGCGAACAGATCATTGTCTATACAACAAAACTTCATTGAGTTTGCTCCCCCCTCGGACGGCGGCTTTCACCCCTCATCCTTTCGGATAATTGTCATAAGCCCTCGCAAGTCTAGCGCATCCTTCTTCCGCCATTTCAGGCGTAACTTTAGCGAATGAAAAACGGAGCGTATCTCCACCTTGTCCGGGCGCTGTGAAAAATATATATCCCGGAGTTACACTAATCCCGTGAGTCATTACGGCAAATTCCGCAAATTTCCTCATGTTATCTATACCCGGAAGCCGAGACCAGATAAAATACCCTCCTCGTGGGGAGTTCATCGTCAAGCCTCTCGGCATCATCGTAATTTCCAAATTTCGCACCAACGCGGCACAACGCTGTTTATAAACGTCCTGAAGCTTTGAAAAATATTCTTTCCGATTCATCCCATGGCAAAATTCGCTGATAACATGCTGTAGAGACGCAGGAAGGCTGATCTCAAGCGTATGCCTCAACTGCGTCATTTTCTTAAGAATTGCCTGAGGCAATATCATCCATCCACAGCGGATACCGGGGCAGATCAGTTTAGAGAAACTGCCAAGATAAATCACTCGGTTATCTTCGCCTGCTAAACTAAGATAGCTGGTTGGCACCTGATCCATAAAACTGATATAGCGATAGGGATCATCTTCAAGCACAACAACATCGAATCTCCGCGCAATTTCCAGAATCTCTTTCCTGCGCTCAAGAGATGTTACGGAGCCGCTTGGATTCTGGAAATTCGGGATCGTATACAGCAGCGAGGGGCGGCTGTTTCTGCACACTTCTTCGAATGATCCGGGGATGATTCCATCTATGTCAGTCTGGACTTCAGCAAAAGAGGCGCCGCACTTGCGAAAAGCTCTTAGTGCCTCAATATAAGTTGGTGCCTCCAGAGCTACAACCGTGCCGAGATCTATAAGTAACTCAGAGACAAGCCCCAAGCCTTGTTGTGAACCAGTGGTGAGCAAAATGTTATCTGATTTCACCCAGTCCGCCGCGACGCCATCTTCGTGCATCCACTCACTAATCCATTCCCTCAAACCAACGTGTCCCGCGTGGTACGCATAATAGCCAAATAAGGCTCGTTCATCACAAATTTTTTCAAAAAACGGCCTCATCTCTTCAAGTGGGAAAAGATCCTGCGTTGGCTCTCCGGGCGAGAGACATATCGGCTTATATTCATTCTCGATCGCAAAAAGATCTCCAAGCAACGAGGGAGAGAGACGGTCTCTTGCCATTACACTTAAGTGTTTTTCCCAATTCAGGCTCACATTGTCCACCTCCGGCAGAAAACTTATTCTATTTGAAACTCAATAGCCATAGGCTGCAAGCCGGGACAAACGTCATCACAGCAAGAGCCACGATCATAACGGTGATCATTGGAATTGCTTCCCGCGCGATAGTGATAAGGGGTACCTTTGTTAAGGCTGACGCAACGTTCAAATTGACCCCGAAGGGTGGCGTCACAAAGCCAATCGACAAATTCACGGTCAGGATTATTCCGAAGTGAATGGGGTCAACTCCAATTTGTTTCATTAACGGGAGCAGCACTGGAGTAAGGATGATTGTGGCGGCGATGTTATCCATGAAACACCCGAGAAACAAAAAGAACAGGTTTAGCATGAGTAATAGCGCCACTTTGTTGGAGGTAACAGCCAATACGCTCTGCAGCAGTGTTTGTGGGATACCTTGATACGCGAGGAAAAACGCAAATGCCATAGAAAAACCCATCCCGTACATTGTCACGCCGTTCAGTTGCCCGGCAAGCCTCGCCGCATGCACAATGTCCTTTAGCGTCATTTCTTTATATATAAATTTCCCAACGAAGGCGCAGTAAACAGCAGATACAACCGCCGCCTCTGTGGGGGTAAATACGCCGGAATATATTCCCCCAAGCACAATAATGGGAGCGAATAACGCCCAAATGGCATCCTTAAATGCAATCCATACCGGTTTCCTTTGTTCTTTTGGTTTTCCACGATAGCCGCGTTTTTTTGAAATTACATACGCCACACTCATTAACACAGCTGTAAACATCAACCCCGGAACAACCCCGGCAACAAACATGTCTCCAATCGATGTTTTTGCCACGATGCTATACACAACAAAGGGAATGCTCGGTGGAATAAGAACGCCGATCGTTCCTGCCGAAGCGGCTATAGCGGCTGAAAACGACCTGTCATATCCGCGCTTTTCCATCTCAGGTATCATGATGGAACCAATAGCCGATACTGTCGCGGGAGCTGAGCCGGATATTGCCGCAAAAAAGGCGCTGGCAAGCACAGTAACCAAAGCAAGTCCACCGGCGACGGCACCTACAAGGCTTTCAGCAAAATCCGCCAAACGGCGCGAAATTCCGCCTGAACCCATTAAATTCCCGGCGTACATGAAATAAGGTATCGCAAGCAAAGGGAATGATTCAAGGCCGGAGACAGCTTTTTGAGCAATGACCTGCAATGGTAAATTTGTAAAGAGCGCCATTGTGAGTCCCGTCGCGAGTCCTGTCGCTATGGCTATTGGGAAACCAAGAAACATTAAAGTGAACAGCATTATTAATATAAATGGCGCTTCCATTGCTCAAATCACCTTCTGTCCGAGATAACATTCGCCCATCGGGCAGCAATCACCGATGCAAGTCCAACACACATCAACGTTCCGCCCGTCACAACCGAGGCATACATAAAATACATGGGAACATCGAGTGCAGCTGATACTCTGTTATTTGTGTAGGATAACATCACCATTTGGATGCCGTTTTTCACAAGAAATAGCGAAAATAGCAACCAAATTATGTCGATGACTAACATCACGATATTACGGCTAGCGCCCTTCAGTTTATCAACCAAAACCAGGATGCGGATATGAGAATTTCTTTTTACCGCGTTGCTCGCACCGATCCATGTAAGCCACATAAAGCAAAACGTGGCAAATTCTTCTGACCATGAGAGGGAGTTGTTAAATACATAGCGCATTATCACTTGTAAAAAAATTGCCAGAGTCATCACTATTACGAGGTAGGTCAGAAAAAAATCTTCAACTCTGTCGATAAAACGATTTATTTTCTCGAGCATCTTAACCATGGCGACAACTCCTCGCGGACCAGTCGAACTGTTTGAAATCATTGAAATCAACAGATTAAAAATCAGACGATTATCTCACATCATGTTACTTGCTATGTTTTGCTACACTCTTCACGGCGACATCAATGAGATCTTTCCCTATAACATTCTCAAAATCCTTGTAAACCTTTTGCGCAACGTCCCGGAACTGCTTTCTTTGAGTGTCTGTCAGATCGTTTATAGCGAGGCCTGCTTTTTCCATTTCTCCAAGCGCCTCTTCTTCGGCTTTGTCAAAATATTCATTCCAATTCTTTTCATATAATTTCATGCCATCGTCCAATATGGTTTTCAGATCACCGGGCAAAGAGTCATACCATTTTTGATTCATAATTGGACAAATCACACTGACAATATGACGCGTGAGGGAATAATATTTCTGGACTAAATGAAGCTTCACATCCACCATCAGCAATGCGGCATTCTCCTGCCCCTCAACGACTCCCTGTTGCAGCGCTGTATAGAGTTCTGAATAGCTGAGAGGCGTAGGATTTGCTCCCAATGCCTTGAAAACGGCTATGTGCATCTGATTTTGCATGGTCCTTAATTTGAGTCCCTTTAAGTCGCTTGGGGTAATTATTGGTTTTTTATTATTGCTTATGCTCCTACTGCCGTTTGAAAAATAGCCGCACGATCTAAAACCTAACCGCGCAAGCATTGGCTCGATCTTCTCGCCAAGTTCTCCATGCAGTACCTTGGAGGCGGTTGGAAAATCCGGGAAAAGAAATGGCAAGTCCACAACTTGCAAGCGTTTGTCAAAAGTCGCAAGATCTGTCAAAACAGGAAATGTCATCTGAATTATACCCATTTGGACAGCCTCCATAGCTTCATTGATATTGCCAAGTTGGCCGTCTGAATATTTCGCGACTTCAATTCTGCCTTTTGAATGTTGTTCCACATACGCCTTAAAATCAAAGAATGCTTTTTGAGGTGGGAATGAATCTGAATTTAACGATGCCGCTTTTAGGATATATTCGGCTGCGGAAGCCTTGCCCGCAAAGAAAAAGAGCACAAACAGCAGAACCAGGGTGTTGTATTTCTTCATCGCTATCACTCCTTTATCTCAATAAAAGAGACTCCTAAACTTGAAAGAAAAGGATCAGCCAGCGAACGACTGCGGTAAGGATTCAAACATCACCCCCGGAACACTAGAATTCATCAATGTATTCATCAATGAATGTATTATCACGTCGCGTTTAGTATTTGTCAATAGTAAGCGCAGAATGTGTCATCTGACGCGCCGCGTACTAAAGCAATTCGCTTCAAGAATTTATTGAAATCTCAATCCTTGAGTACATGTTGCCACAGGTCGCGGCTCAAAGCGCGCGGGAGATTCTCTCCGCCGACAACGCGTTCTCCCACATTCGGCGTTGAATAATCCGGATGATAAGGAGCGCCGCAAAACAGATCGGGAAACGCGCGCGGATATGCTCGTTCTTGCCGGCAAACACTGGACGGGCGTAAAGGTAGCTCTTTAAAATACGAAACGGTTGCTCTATACGCCAAAGACCGCCGTAAGCATGGCGTATATGCCGCTCATCATAAAAAAATACCCCTTCCTGCTCTTTCTCCTCATCGGCGCGGCGTCTTTGCCGCTGCCATGATGTCCGTAGCAAGCTATTATTCCCAGTAATTTAATTTTGTGCCGATGCCCTGCTCGACTGCCTTGCGGTAGAGGCGAGTGACGATCGCGAGGTCGAGAATGCCGGTGCCGACAGCGTTAAAATAGATTATTTCGTCTTCCGTCTCGCGTCCGCGTTTTTTGCCGAGCAATATCTCCCCAAGTTGGGCGTGGATATCACCGTCCTTAACAACTCCGTCCCTCCACATCATCGCGAGCGTGCTGACCATGCGATGTTTAATAGTGTCCCAGTTATCCACCACAATCTTGTTTGCCAGACGCACACAGTCATAGGTAACCTCATAGTCTGCCAGATTCATTAACAAGACGCCTTTTTTCAACCATCCGGAGTGGATAATAGGCTCGTTCGCCAGAGTTGCCGTGACTATTACATCGCTTTCTCCCGCCGCGGATTTCGGAGCCTCAACAGGTATCAGCTCCACTCCGGGGTATTTTCCGGACATTTCCTCCACGAAGGCCTTGGTGCTTTGGGGCCGGATATCATAGATATATACTTTTTTGATCGATGGGCGGGAGGTCAGCGCGGCTTCGAGTTGTGTCCGTCCTTGAGCTCCCGCGCCGCATATTGTCATTATCCGGGCGTCCTCACGGGCAAGCAAATTGACGGCAACCCCGCCGGAAGCGCCGGTGCGTTTACTGCTGACCGCGGTTCCGTCGGCAATGCAAATGGGCAGCTTTGTATCGGTATCATTGAGGATGATTGTAACGCTTGCCCTCGGAAGCCCTTTTTTATAATTTTGAGGGCCGCTCCCGATCCACTTTATCCCCGCCATGCCGTATTCTCCGCCGATGTAGCCGGGCATAGCATTAATACGACCGAACTCGTTTTCATCCTCCGGAGTATTGCCCCAGCGCATCACGCATTTTCCGGGAGCCAACACGTCTCCTTCCTCCGTGAGAATATAAGCGCGCTCCACATCACGCATCACCGCGCTCATGTCATTCACGCCGAGCGCTTCCATGTCCTTGTTGTTAAGAAATAAAATTTCAGCTTTACTCATCTCACTCCATCCCTTCTGCCGTTTTTTGGCGTATTCCCATTTCAAAATAATTTATGACTTGCGATCGATTCATTCCTTCCAGTCCAAGGTTCTTTATCGAGCGGCCTTCGCTTCGGAAATCAGTCTGATAAATAGAACTCGTCAGTGTGATCACCGCGTCAATATTCACCGTCGGTACATTGGCTATTTTCCCGAGCTCCGAGATGGGCACAAGGCTCATCGGCACATCTTCGATGACGTAACGGCTTTGGATTGTATTGGGCGACATGATTTCGCTGTAGGCTTCATTGTGTTGGACCAGCTCATAAAGACTGTCGCCGTAGGTTTCGTACGAGTTTTTCAGCCATTCTTCGCCGCTTAAGATCTCCAGGCCATAAGCATCCGCCACTGCGATTCGCTCTCTGTCAATGGCCTTTATCAATCCGGCGACCGAAGGAGTGATTCCGTCGCGATAGTGCCGAAAGCCTCTTGTGTCGTTTTCTATACGACCAATGTTTAGCAACACAGGTGATGGATGGAACAGCGCCCCCACATTGGAAAGCGACGTCTGCAAGCAATTCTTTACGGGGTTAAATTGCGGATAATAGGGACGCAGAGCGTCCGCGACGGACTGTGTGCGGCTTGAGGGTATCGCTCCTAAATCCACGGATTTTTTAACCCCGTAGATCTCAACCGCGTTTTCCCCGCTTTTGCGGCAAGAGTAGATCAGCGTCTGTGTTTCGGCAATCGTAACGTCGCTTTGACATCCTTTGGAACGAATCGTGTTTAAAAACTCCAGCGCGCCGCCCGTTCGCCCGGGGTTCAGAACGACAATCCGACCGTCACCCAACACTCCGGCGCACTGCCCGGCAATGATTTTATGCGTATAAGACGGGGTAACGATAAGCAGTAAGCGCACGCCGGAGATAGCGGCGGCGATATCGGCGGTTACCATATTCAAAACTTGTCGCGACGACTCTCCCCGATAAGTCAGCTCAATATAGCCCGCCTTTTGAGTTCCCTCGAGATATTGAGGAAATGGATCACAGAGATTGACTCTCACGCCTCGGCTTGCCAGATAGGCCGCCATCGCCAATCCGCCGTTGCCCGCGCCAATTACGGCAACTGTGCTCTCCATGGTTATCTCTGTTCCATTTTTGGATTCGCGTTCCAAAAGAACACGCGCAGCAACAGGATAATCAGCAACGCGCCCGCGCATAGCCCAATGCCGGTCTGGAGCGCTCCGAATCTCTTTATCAGCATGGGATAAGCGGTCGTGATCAAACCGCCGCCGATAAACGGGCTCATAAACGGCGAGCCCAAGGCATATACGGGGCCTGCGTCCGTCTCCATCCTTGGATCAACTGTGCGCAGCAGCATATAACCCACCGCCGCAACGCCGGTAAAGGCTCCGTAGCGTATGATACCGTGCTCGAACCAACAGTCGCTGAATACGCGCGGGCTGAGCCAAAAGAATATGAAAACCATCATGGCGATCATGACGACGGAACCTGCCAAAAGCGGCGCAAAGTAGGACAGCACAATAGGAATTGAGATCGACGCCATAGCGCTGACAACCAGTATTTCAAGAGCCATGCCTTGAATACGTTGGAACGTGCCGCGCTCGAACAGATCGCGCAGTGTCGTGCGCTGGATAACGCTGTTCAAAATCCAGCCTCCGATCATTGCAAAGGGAAATAAGGGAAGGGCGTAATTGAAAACCCTCCTGAATGTCCAGACAAATATCCATCCAATCAGGACAGAAATGCCTATCACGCCGAGGTGAAGGGCAAACGGCTCTACAACGTCCTGGCTGACTGTCGCATAGGCCGCGGGCTCGCGCGCTCCCTCGGGAAATATCTCTTTGGCGTCGCTGCCTGAGGATGGCTCGGTAAGCAGCTTCGTATAGCGCTTCCTGACGCCGTAATTAATGATGGCGATGCCGCCGAAAATCCCCGCGAGCAGTCCAATGGTCGCGGTCGTCTTTCCCACATCTCCGCCGTCCGCCCAGCCAAGCCCGTTATACACCTCGATCATCCCGCCCGCCGTGCCATGCCCTCCGGCAAACCCAACCTCAAACACAGAGCCGAACATCGGATCGACGCCATACATGGGTATAAAAATCGCTACGCACATAAGACAAATCACGCCCACCTGCAGAAAGCTTGAAGCATACAGCCAGCCCAAGCCCGAGAGGACATTCTTGCTCATCTCTTTGCTTGAGCCTTGCCTTTTCATGCCGAGCAGCATGCAGGCAAACACGATCACTATCATCTGTCCGGGCAGAGTGCCGATCGTACTCATCATATCAGCCGGGATAATTTTCAGCATATGGGGCCCCAAGACCATCCCGATCAGCCCAGCCAAAAGCGACGCCGGAATAAACGCCTTGCGCAGAAAAGTGACTTTTAATCGAATAATAGCGGATATGACAAGGAGCAGCCCAATGACAGACACGTAAAGCAGGATATTTTGCATGGTACCGCCGGCGATTTTTTCAATGGGTATCATTTTTATCCCTCCGTAGGATGCGATATCAAGTCGTTATCTGCGCGTGGCGGCAGTGGCGTCCATATCGACGGCCTTTTTCCCAGCGTCGATGATTACGCCGTACAGCTTCTTGGCGTTTTCGACGCTGACCTTTTCGTTCAGAACATCCTCGAGCACATCTTGAGGATTTCTCTCGAAAGGGTTTCCAAAACCGCCGGACCCAGGGGTTTGGGCGCTAAAGACATCTCCTTCTTTGAGGGGAACGTCAGATGACTTTGCCGACGCCAACACCTTCTCTTCCGGTTTCCCCGGATTAATCACAAACTGCCCCACAGCGCCGTCGTATCCGCCGTATAGTCCCCAAGGAGGCGTCTTTTGCCGGTCTCCGTGCGAACCGAAGGAGGTGTCCTGGAGAATACGGTAGTCCCGCCGATACCCAAGCCCTCCGCGATATTTGCCCGCGCCGCCGGAGTCGTTTCGGATTTCATAGCGATCGACCATGATCGGATATTCCGTCTCCATGCACTCGATCGGCAGATTTGAGGTGTTTGTGATATGTACGTGTACGCCGTCGAGTCCGTCTTTGTTGTACCTGGCACCAAACCCGCCTCCCAGCGACTCGGGATAGACGAAAAACCGGCCGTTCTTTTCGTCGTTGCCTGAAAAAACAACCGTTGTGACGGCGCTGTTACACCCGGCCATTACGTTGCGAGGCGCTGCCTGCGCCATTGCTCCAAACACGACGTCCGCCACGCGCTGACAGGCGTCGGTACGCGCTCCGCAGGCTCCCGGCGGAATCGGATTTACAAGCGTCCCCTTTGGGGCGTTAATTTCGATAGGGCGATAAAAACCAGCGTTAGGCGGCAGATCAGGGTCAATGATTGCCTTCAAGGCATAATAGACCGTCGCCTTTAACGCGTTTTCAACAACGTTGATCGCGCCTTTTACCTGCGGGGCTGTCCCGGTAAAATCCAGAAGAATGCTGTCTTCACGTATGGTCAGAGTCAGGCGGATGGGAATCGGTTTGTTGAGGTCGATGCCGTCGTCGTCCATCATGTCCTCAAAGACGTAGACGCCGTTTTTCATCTTCTGTATTCCGGAACGCATCTTGCGCTCTCCATAGTTCATTAATTCTTCCATGCCCGCCAACACTACGTCGCATCCATATTTTTCTATAATGTCCAGCGCCCGTTCGGAGCCGATGGCGTTCGCGGCCACCTGCGCCATAATGTCGCCGGTGCGCTCGAACGCGGTGCGGCAGTTCAGAAGGATAATATCCATGATATCGTCGAGCAGAACGCCGTCTCTTGCTATGCGTACCGGCGGGAGACGCAGCCCTTCTTGGAAAATACTGGTGCTGTCTCCGGACATACTGCCGGGCACACGCCCGCCGACGTCGGAGTGATGCGCGATGTTCGCAACCCACGCCACGATCTCAGCGTTGTAAAAAATCGGCACGGCCAAAGTGATATCCGGCAGGTGCGTGCCGCCGCCATTGTACGGGTCGTTGGCGACGAACATATCGCCGGGTTGAATCTCGTCTTTGCCGTACTTTCGGCAAATTTCCCGAATAATGCCGAGCATCGATCCGAGATGTACCGGGATATGTTCCGCCTGAGCGATTGTCTCTCCCTTTGCGTTGAAAATGGCGCAGGAGCAATCCTTGCGCTCCTTAATGTTTGTGGAATACGCCGTGCGGACCAAAATCCCGCCCATCTCTTCCGCGATCGACATGAAGGCGTTACTTAAGACCTCCACCGTAATCGGATCAACCTTAACAGGCTCCCGGCTCATGCGCGTCCCCCCGCTTGTTCGGATGTTTGTGTTATCAACAGATTCAGGTAAGGATCCACTCGCACGTGGTGTCCGGGCGGTACCAAGATCGTGGAGTCCATTTGTTCGACAATAGCGGGGCCGGAAAACTCGTTGCCGACATGAAGTAAAGCGCGGTCGTAGATCCCGGTATCGATATAGGCTTCGGCTTCCTCAAAATACACTTCGCGCCGCTCAATAACCGCTCCGTCACAATCCGTGCCGCAATCGGGCTGCGCCGATAAATGAATCGTCGATACTTTCCCGAGCGCCGTAACGCGATAGTTGATGATCTGCACTTTCGCGCCCTCTCGGCAGTATCCGTATTCCCGCTTGTGTTCGCGGTGGAACAGGTCGATGACGCGCCGCAAATTTTGCTCGTCGATAACGTCAAACCCGATGTCGATGCTCAATTCAAAATTCTGCCCGAAGTAGCGCATATCGGCGTGTTTTTGGATTATTTTCTGATGTGCCGGTATATTCTCGGCGTCCAGCCAGGCGTCGCCTTGCTCGACTAATTCCCCGAAATGAGCGTTCATCTCCGCGATGTTTTCCGCCGTAAAGTCAGCGATCGCCGTTTTTACATAATCGGACCGTATATCGCTGACCAACAAGCCCATTGCGCACAGGATTCCGGGATTGCCCGGAACCATCACCTTGCCGATACCCAGATCTTTTGCGACGCTTACCGCGTGCAGCGCCCCCGCGCCTCCGAACGCCACAAGCGTGAATTCGCGCGGGTCGTAACCGCGCTCGACAGAGACCACGCGAATGGCGCGCGCCATATTGGAGTTGACAACGGCGATGACGCCGCGCGCCGCGTCTAATGCCTTCATACCCAAGGGCTTTGCCAGCGCCGCGTCGATAGCCTTATAAGCCGCGTCCTCGTCGATCTGCATCCGACCGCCCAATATGCTCTTCGGGTTCAGCCGGTGCAAGACGACATTCGCGTCCGTAACGGTCGGGCGATTACCCCCGCGGCCATAAGCAATTGGCCCGGGGAAAGCGCCGGCGCTTTCGGGTCCGACCTTCAGCATTCCGCCGTTGTCAATCCGGGCGATCGAGCCTCCGCCCGCCCCCACTGCCGTTACGTCCGTCATCGGCACCTTGACGGGAAACTCGGCGATAGATTTGGAGGTGGTAAGCTTTGGCGTGTTTTTTTCAATCAAACAAACATCGGTGCTCGTGCCGCCCATATCGAAGGTGATGATATTCTCAATGCCCGCCAGCTTCGTAATATAGACAGCGCCCGAAACGCCCGCCGCCGGTCCGGAAAGAGCCGTTCGGATAGGATTTTGAAAAGTGGTTTCGATTGACATCAAGCCGCCGTTGGATTGGTTGATATAGGGAGTCAGATCCATACCCATATCCCGGACTCTCCGTTTGAAGAGAGTCGCGTACTCACCGACGACAGGGCCGATATAACTGTTGAGGGTCGTCGTGGTCATCCTCTCGTACTCGCGAATTTCCGGCAGAACTTCACTGGAGATGGACACGTAAGCTCCGGGATGCCGCTCTAAAATAATTTCTTTGACGCGCCGCTCGTGCGCCGGATTAATATACGAATGCAACAGGCAGACGGCATAGGACTCGACGCCTTCGTCGCGAAAACAATCGACTGCCTCCGCCGCCTGCTGTTCATTCAGCGGGACAAATACTCTGCCGTCCGCGCAAATTCGCTCTTCGACCTCGCGCCGCATTTTGCGGTACACAATTGGGACTGGTTTTTCGACTTGCGTGTCGTACAGCGACGCCCTTGTCTGTCTGGCAAGTTCAATCAGATCCCGAAAACCCCGCGTGGTGATAATGCCCGTACGGCTGCCCTTGCGCTCTAAAGCCGCGTTGGTCGCGGCGGTAGTGCCGTGCGCAAGATAAGCCACCGCCTCGGGCGCAACGCCGTTTATTTGGAGAATATCCAGAATGCCCGAACCTATCGCCTCCGAGAGATCCCACGGTGTCGACGGCAATTTATAGACCGCGACCGCGCCGTTATCCTGGTCCAACATGCAGACGTCGGTAAAAGTACCGCCGACGTCAACGCCAATTCGATAACTCATTCCAACACCTCAATCCGAGAATTTCTTTTTTTTAAGTTCAACACGAGAATCAGCAACGCAAACATTATTAACCCCGCAATGTCCATCACGCGATTCTGGACAAATAAGAGGACGGTGCAACCGCCAAATAGAATCCGCCAAACGACGCCAAGCCGTATGACCATAAAACCCTGAACACCGGCGGCGATCGCGTAACATGTGGCGATGCCGATAATCACGGCCCAGATAATCTCCGGAAGGGTTCCGTCAAGTAAGAACGCGGTGTTGAACACAAACATATAGGGAACAAAGAAAGCGACGATGGCAAGCATCGAACCCTGGCTTGCCGTTTTTATCGGGCTGGTACCTGCGATACCGGCTGCGGTATAGGCGGCAAGCGCAACCGGCGGCGTGATGCCGGAAAGGCACGCAAAGTAAAAGATAAACATATGCGCCGCCATAGGAGCGATCCCCATATTGATAAGCACGGGAGAGAGCACCGATACGCAGAGCAGGTAAGAGACCGTTGTGGGCAGCCCCATCCCGAATATCACGGCGGTTGCCATACTCAGGAGCAGCGCGAAAATAACGCGTCCGCCCGAAAAACCGATGATGATCGACGAGATCTTGAGGCCGAGGCCCGTTAAGTTAATGCAGCCGATCACGATCCCGGCGCAGGCACAGGCGCACGCGGTGGGAGCTATGCCCTTGGCCGAGGCGACCAGAGTATCGCAGATAACCTTGAAGCTCATCCGCCGATCTTTATCGGTCAGGCACACGACGATGCTCGCAATCATTGAATAAAACGCACATTTAATCGCCGAATATTTAAATACGACCAACAGGACGATCAGCAAAACCAACGGCAGAAAGAGAGACCAATCTTTTTTCAAGACAGCCCACAAGCGCGGAAGCTCTTCCTTTTTCAGTCCGGATAGTCCGACTTTCGCCGCGACGCAGTCAATCGAAATCCAAATCGTAAAAAAGTACATGAGCGCCGGAATGATAGCCGCGCGAATAACCTCTATATACGGAACACCGAGGAATTCCGCCATCAAAAAGGCCCCGGCAGCCATCACCGGCGGCATAATCTGCCCGCCGATCGCCGCCGCGGACACGGCGGCGGCTGAAAAGGTTTTGTCATACTCCATTTTGATCATCAGCGGAATTATTATGGAACCCGTCGCCGCAACGCACGCCACCGCGCTTCCGGAGATCGTGCCAAAGAGCGCGCAGGCGATAACCGCGACCTTTGCCGGGCTTCCGCGCTTGCTTCCCGCCACCGCTTTGGCAAGGTCGAGAAACGCCTCTCCGGCTCCGGTTTTTTCAAGAAACGCCGCAAAAATGATGAACATCGCGACAAAGGTCGCCGCCGTGTCGAGCGCGGTTCCGAAAATTCCGTCATAGGTGTAGAGGGTTGTTATCATCCTCTTCAGACTGTATCCCGTATGTCCAAGCATGCCAGGAATATGCTGCCCAAAGAAACCGTAAGCGACAAAAACCAGAGCGATAATCGGGAGCGCTATGCCGTTTGAGCGGCGGGTACCCTCCAACACGCAAAGGATTGTGAGCATCCCCATCAGGATATCGGCATGCGTCGTCCAAATGCCTCCGCGCTCAAGAATGTTTTCCAGCTCTGCTGAGGCGTAGAGAACCGACACTACCGACAGGGTGATTAACACCGCGTTGTTGATCCCCAGCGAGCCCTTGTTTCCCGCCCTGTTTTTCTGTATGGCGGGATATGTCATGAAAACTATCATGAGCACGAACAAAAGATGGATTGTGCGAAACTTATCGGCGGAGATTGGATAAAAATTCAGCACAACCAAATGGAACAGCGTCATGACAATTCCGATACCGTAAATCGCGTTATTCAGAATTTTTCCCTTCACGTGTTCCCCTCTCCTTTAACAGGTGAAAATGACCGCTACAAAGCCTCTGGGGGAATAAGCGAAGCGGGTATATCAACTCCCTTTTCCCGGAAATACTTGATTGCGCCAATATGGTAGGGAATTGTCGAATACCCTATGTTTTCCAGGCCCATTTCGTCTGAGAACTGGGGGAATACCGTTTTGACCAGCTCGCGGTTCTCATAGCAAGCTTTAACGACGCTGTATACCAAGTCTTCGCTCTGTTTTTTTGATGAGATGACCATGTTATACAAGCCCACATTGTGAGCGCCCTTCGGCAATGCCTTGTAGTAGCCGGCCGGCACGTCGAGCCATATATACTGCGGGAACGCGTCCTTAAACGCTTGCCGGTCTTTTTCCGGAATAGTAATGATGCGTACGGAATTTGTAGCTTCAAGCTCTGAGACCACCGCCGCGGGGTGAGCGAGCGAGAATCCGGCGATCGTTCCGTCTCCAAGGGAGCGGCTGGCGTCAGAATTGGGCAGGTTCATCATTTTTGGGGTGATGCCGAGCATATTGAACACACGGTTGGTGACCACTTCGTTCGAGCTTCCCTTCGGGCCGCTGCTGTAGGGCTTGCCGCTGAAGTCGGCAATGCTCCTCACGCCCGAGTCAGCAGTGGTGATAAACATATAAACGCCGCTCCACCCGGGCATAACCGCGCGAATATCACCGCACTGCCTTTTCCCTTCGAAGTAGTAACGTCCGTTATAGGCTTCCCACGCCACCTCGGTGGCGCACATGCCCATTTGGATCTCTCCCGCTTGAACGAGCGCGGCGTTATTAGCGGAAGCGCCCGTCACCTCCACGTTGCACTCATAACCGGACAGCTTCGTATTAACCACAGTTGAGATTGCGGACGCGCCCATATAAAACCCGCCGCCGGGCGAGGACGCGCCGATTGAAAATTTAATTTTCCGCGCGCCCGCCGCGGCCTCCGCGCCACCGATACTAGGGCCGAGCAAGATTAATATTGCCAAAGGAAGGATAAGCCGGCGTGTTGTCTTCACGATACTTTTCATCTTCATCCCCCTTGTCGCGTTACGAAAGTTCTTAGAAAAGCGCTGGACTCTCCCAGAGATTCAGTTTTGTTCCCAAACCCAACTCCAGAGCTCTCTTGTAGCAGTCGAACGTCCACGCGACGTCATAAACAGGCTGGCCGCCCATGGCGAAGAAGATGATCTCCTCATCGCTGCGGCGTCCTTCGGTTTTGCCGGTGACGATATCTCCCAGATTCTCGATATCACTTGCCTTCAGGGAACCGTCGTCAACCCAATCCTTGAAATAGCAGCCCATGCTCCCCATAATCGGACCAAAGGGAGGCGTCAATTCTTCCGCCCACGCTTCGTACATCCGCCAGTTGTCGACGACTTTACGAGATTCGTTTATGATGAACTCTTTGTCAGGATCAATGCTCGCCGGCAGGCAGACGAGCACTCCCGGCTTTAGAATTTCCTTAGGAAAGCGAGGGGCCGCTTTCCCCGACGTCGCAGCGTTGATAATGTCCGCGTTACGGCAGCAGTCAGCCATGCTCTCGGAGATTACGATCTCCTTTATCTGCGGGTAATTCTCGCGAATGAACCGAGCGAGTTTATTGGAGGCTTCCGGATAGATATCAAAGATGTTGACAGTCCGGGCGGTTTTGCATACTTCCAACAGGCTCATCAGGCAGGTGCGGCCGATCGGACCCGCGCCTACGACGCCAATGACGGCGGAGTCTTTCTTCGCGAGATAGCGCGCGCCCACGCCGGGGATAGCGCCTGTCCGTACGGCGCTGACCAGGTTGCCGGAAGCGAGGACGAGAGGCTGCCCGGTATCGGCGTCGTTGAGCATACACATCAGGATCGAGCGGGGCAGATTTTTTCCCAGATTGTCGCGGTTTGAACCGTACCACTTCTCTCCGGCGACATTAAAACGCCCGCCCAGATACGCGGTCATCGCCATAAAGCGGCGGTCCGGGCCGTTTTTGGGCATATTGGCGTGTTCGGGCTCATCGGGAAATGAGATAAGAATCCCGTGGGAATTATGGTTTTTTCCGCCCATCACATAGTCCCCTTGCCCCATGAGGTTAAAAACCTCGCTCATGACGTCCACGCAACGAGCCATATCGGTCACGCCTGCTTTGATCATCTCTTGCTCATCCAAATACAGAAAATCAATTCTTGTCTTACTCATTATTTGTAGTCCTCCTCGATGTTAGGATAGAATGCTTAACGCTCAGCGGACGTTATACCAGCCTCTCTCGCCCATAGGTTCTCTGTACCAGACCTTAAGGACAAAGGAGAGGATGATCGGGAGAAGCGTCAACGCGGTAAAGATGGCAAATATCAGCCAGCCCTTTCCCGCAAGCAGGGCGGCCGGCACAAGGGACCATACAAAGATCTCGACGAAATTCAGCCAAGGCGTCATGGCAATGCTCTCCAGCGTCTTGGATCTGTTATCCGGGTCAACGATCCGCAGCAGCACAAAGCCGATGGCAAATACGCCCGTCAGGTAGCCGTAACAGAAGATGGAGTGCTCAAACCAACTCTTCTTCATCATGCGGTAGCCAAGCGGTATCACGCTCAGATAGACGCACACCCAGCCGCCAATCGTGCAGACGAGGATAGGCAGCCAATACTCCATGATGATCGGCACCCTGATTGTAGCGATGCCAAAAAACACCAGGTAGTCGGTCGCCGTACCCGAAATACGGGTATTAATGCGAGTGTCCATATGGGCGTAAATACCTGTCTTTCGGAAGACCAGGAAGAATATGAGCGCCACCATGTAAGAGACTGTGAAGTCAGGGATGCCGCTCAATAGCTGAGAAAGAACGTATTTATTCAATGCGTATCCGCCGCCGGCCAGAACGAGAACAAGCGACATGTGATAACAGAGCGTGTCTAAGGAAACGGAGGAGATCGTGTCATTGCCCAGCGGGCGCAGGTTCTCTTTGGAGATCAAGCCGGTCCGCAGATCGCCTCCGACATACTGAAAATCTTTGATATAGCCCGTGAGGCCTTTTTTTGTTCCCCACTTGATAAACGCTATGCCTCCGAAGACGCCGGAGAGGATTCCGATAGTGGCAAACGTCATACCGAGGTCCGTGGCTTCTGTCCAGCCCAGATCGGCAAAACTGCTGCCAACGGCGGCTGCCGTGCCGTGGCCGCCCGTGAAACCCGAAGCCATGAGCAAGCCGAAACCGTCATTGATATCAGGCACAAAGATCTTGACAACCGTCATGGTCAGCGCCACGCCAACCGCTATTTGAATGAAGAAAGCGGCAAAGCGATATAGGGAAACGCTCAAGATTCGCTCCGCGGTGTCTTTGCCGACGTCTCCTTTGCCGCCGCCAATCTCAAAACCGTTTAGGCCGATAACGGTAAAGACGAT
>Ga0153940_1000341_pt1 | contig 25866 bp, 19 predicted proteins | sample TSNJ024MetaG_FD_104736 | JGI IMG/M metagenome (GOLD analysis project Ga0153940, IMG submission 104736) | Attine ant fungus gardens microbial communities from New Jersey, USA - TSNJ024 MetaG | ecosystem: Host-associated > Fungi > Mycelium > Unclassified | place: USA: New Jersey, Brendan T. Byrne...
ACTGGTGAAATTTCCCCGGAAATGCTGACCGATGCAGGTGTAAAATATGTTATTATCGGCCATTCCGAAAGAAGAGAGTACTTTGCAGAAACCGATGAAATCGTTAACAAAAAAGTATTAAAAGCATATGAGCACGGAATTACACCAATCATATGCTGCGGTGAAACCCTGACCCAAAGAGAACAGGGCGTTACAATTGACTTTATCCGCCAGCAGATAAAAATTGCTTTCCAGAATGTTACGGAAGCACAGGCTGCATGTGCTGTAATTGCTTATGAACCGATTTGGGCAATTGGAACCGGCAAAGTAGCAACAACCGAACAAGCTCAGGAAGTGTGCAAAGCAATTCGTGATTGTATAGCAGAAGTGTATAGTGATGCTACAGCAGAAGCTATCCGTATCCAGTACGGTGGTTCCGTTTCTGCATCCAGCGCACCTGAATTATTCACACAGCCTGATATTGACGGCGGATTGGTAGGCGGCGCCTCTTTAAAACCGGATTTTGGCGCAATTGTTAATTATAATAAATAGTTTTTAATCTAATCTCCCGCTGACAAGAGGTCAAGCCAGTCCATTTTCATAGGAAGGTGGAGGGAGCCGAAGTGCCCCATGTCATTATGGGCAGCCGCATTATTTATGATGTGGATTGAAATAATGCATAATTAGGAAAAGCTCACTTACTATAAGATCTTGTAAAGTGGGCTTTTCTTCTGTTCTATGACACAAACTGACAATTTAGAATCCGCTGATTATGATTGTCTTAATAAGTGGATAACTGTGATCATTACTATTCATTAAATCTTACCTTAACTGTTCAGGAGTCTTATGCTTTCAGGCAATGTTTTCTCCTTAACCGCAATAAGAAACAGAATACTCTTTTAAAGCAATATTATGGCTGATGTCATTAGGGCACTTAGGACCAGCCAGAGGACTGGCCAGTATCAGAGATTCTGATGACTGGTTTTAAGCTCTCTGGCTCTTAATCTAAGAACAGAGAAGGTATCGAATTAATAGAATCTTTCTTTTTCATTAGTAATAAATAATATGCAAACAATATCCTTTGTGTGTATATCTTACATACAGACGATGAGTATTACATGTAAATGTAAGATTAAATACAAGTGGAAACACCTACAAGTCTGGACGCAAAAAACATACGATCTGTCGCCTGCTACCCTCGCAAAATATGCAAAAAAAGCACAACGAATATTATTTCCTTTATATTAAGTTTATGATAAAATATATCCTTAAACAAAAGAAATAAATGCAAATGAGACATAAGTACTTATTTGCTATTGTAAAAGGAGTTGATGGGTATCGATGAGTAAATTATTACTGGGGATATGTGATGACGAGAAGAGAATCTTACATCAGATGAAGCAAATAGTGGAAAGAATACTCAAAGAAATGGATATTGAATATGAAATATATTTATGTCTTACTGGAGAGGAACTTATTGAGCTTGTAAAGATTTTGCATTTGGTTTTTTTGGATATTAATATGCCAAATTTAGATGGTATAGAAGTCGGGAGAAGAATACAGATGAAAAACCCACATTGCAAGGTAGTAATGGTAACCAGTAATAGAGAACGTATTAATGAAGCATTTCAAATCAAAGCTTTTCGTTTTATTACGAAACCGCTTGAGCAGAAAAAGATAACGGAGGCAATTTCAGATTATTTAAATCAGAATATAGGGTTGGATGAAATTGATATGTATCTTGATAGAATACAATTTAGTATTCCACAAAGGGTGATAAAGTACATACGTGCTTATAATGGATATATAACTTTTAAAGTGAAGGATAAAATATACAGAAAAGATACTTCGTTGTATACAATCAGTAAAATTCTGGATAAAAGATTTTTTGTAAAGGTAAATAATAGTTATTATGTTAATATGTTTTGGATATTTAATTATAAAAACGGTATGGTGTCAGGAGATGATTTTGAAATAAAGGTCTCCAGAAGGAAACGAAAAGAATTTGAGAAATCTTTAATCAATTTTGATTTACATTACAGCTAAGGAAACGCTTATGATTATTTATTTATTAGAATTTATAGTAGAGGTCTTAAAGTATTCTTTAGGTTACTTTATAGGATTTTCACAAACGGTTATACGAAGATGGGTTTATTTAGTAGGGGGAGTTATTTACTTTATCTTAATGCTGATACTTGAAATAAATCATAATACAGCAATTATACTCATGGTTTTTCTTGTTGTGGTGCTTACATTGTTCTGCATGGAGGGAAAAGGACACAATAAATTAATGCAAGTATTGATACTTTGCTTTATTATTGTTTGTTTAGATGAGTTTATTTTGGCATTGGTCAAACATATTCATATAATTGTAATGAAGACAGATTTCGTATCAGTTACGAGTTACCTAATTAATAGCAGTTTAAGCTGCATTATTATTTTGGTGATAGCATTAATCAAGAAGAAATATATTAACTATACGATTAATAATATTCTATGGGTAAAAAATGGAATGAATTTCCTTGTCATTATCATGGGTATCAGTATGCTTTTTACGATTGCAGGACTAGTGTATGCAGGAACTAAAATAGATAATGACGAGTTTGCTTTACTGGCAACAAATATAAGCATGATTGCATATTTTAGTACTGGGATGTTAGGAATAATATCAATAATTATTAATAATCTAAATGAGCAGCTAAAAAGACAGGCAGAAATTGAACATAATTTAATAACCATGCAGAAAAGATATTATGAAGCATTATTGGAAAAAGAAGCGGATACCAAGGGATATAGACATGATTTAAATGGTCACTTAACATATTTATATGATAATGCGAGTGAAGGAAACTTGGAAGAAGTAAAAAAATATATAGTATCCATGCAGGGAGAATATGAGATCATTAATAGTAAAGCTTATTATACGGGAAATAAAATATTGGATACTTTTATTAATTATTATGTACCCATGTTGGATAATGATACATCTTTTATTTTCAATGTGAGATGTAAGTGTGACCTGGAAATAAGCGATATTGATATGTGTATCATTTTTTCAAATCTTATGCAAAATGCATTGGAGAATATAAGCAAAAATAATATGCATGAAAAATACTTGAAAATAAATATTCAACAAGGTAATTCATATATCAAGATTCAGATAGTAAACACAACGTTAAGAACTACAATAGTAAAGAGAAAGGGTTATACAAGTAAGATAGATAAGAAAAATCATGGATTAGGATTGGAAAATGTAAAAAAGGCAATAAAAAGGAACAATGGTAAGTTTATGACTGAGTGTAACACTGGTGAATTTATCGCTACTGTAATATTAAAATGTCAATCATGACTACCACATAAAGAGTAAATTGACCAAGAACGGAGTTTATATTGAATCTCAAAATACAATCTGCTATGTTATTTAGGTAATAGCTAGAAATCAATGGGTAATTTAACAAGTACCGACTATGTTATTGAAAAGGAGGGATGTGCTATGGGTGATTATATTATATCGGTATCAACTTTGGGTTTGTTTGATGAGATATATAAGTGGTTATTTGGCTGATAATTTTTCTTGGTTTAAAGGTGTCAATTTCTCAATCTGTATTCCTTGTCCTAGGACTTACATGTGGAATTATGTGGATGATTTAGGGTTTTGTATTATTGAGGATAATTTTACTATGCAACATTATATCAGATATATAACACAAAGCATATAACAGTAGATGAGATTAGAAATTATTACACTGCTGTAAAAATGGTTAGAAAGATTTGTAAAAAGACAAAAGAGCAGGAGAATAGGTAGATATTTAACTATGTTTAATAGAGTATTATTTGTTGTTTTTGATGGGTTCGGAATTGGTTCTTATGTAAAAGATGAATCGTATAATTCCCTAGAAAATGCACTTAAAAGATATGATAAGTCCATGGTAGTAAAGTTAAAAACATTGAACAGTTGGGGATTGTCGCCGTTAAGAAAAAAGAAGGGCAATAAAGAAATGGTGTGTGCTTGTTACGGGCGTACGAGACAACAATCTATATTTTGTGATTCGTTTACTGCTCATTGGGAAATGGCTGGAGAAGTAGTCAATGAAGGCGTGACTTTTGCAAACGGTGTTCCAGAGAAATATGTTAAAGAAATCAAAGATTCGATTGGTCTTACATTCATTGGTAATGAGACATGCTATGAAGATTTATCTCTGCTTGATCCTAAACTTTTAAAACGGCATAGAGAAGAAAAAAAACCAATTCTTTTAACCATTCCAAAATGTGAACCAATTTCTACTGTTAGTATCATGGCGTATGAGGATGTTATACCATTTGAAAAACTTGATTCTTACGCACGTAGAATGGCGGAAGTCTTAAAGGGTGAAAACGAAATTGGAAGAATTGTTGCAAAGACGCTAAAGGATTGCGATGGCTATCTAAATGACGGTGAAAAGCGAGCAGATTACGCGTTATTTTCACCACCAGATAATAATTTACTACATGCGTTGCAGAATGCAGGAATTAATACATACGCAACTGGTAAAATAAATGGATTATTTAATGGGGAAGGTTTTACAAAAAGCAAAGTCAGTTGGGATAATAAAACAGTATTAGACGATACCTTGCAGTATTTTCATGAGATCGAAAAAGGTTTAGTGTGGGCGAATTTTAACAGTCTTGATCGTCCATACGGTCATAAAGGTGATGTCTCTATGTGGCTTGAGACACTTGCAATGTATGATGATTTCCTGGCAATGATGAAAATTAATATAACAGAGAAGGATTTATTAATATTAACAGGAGATCATGGTTGTGATCCTACAGGTGAAGGGAAGCACACAAGGGAATGGAATCCATTATTTATCTATAATCCATTCATTATTCCAAGAGATTTGGGGGAACATATGCATAGTAATATTGGCAAGACAATTGCAGAAAATTTTGGCGTAAATATTTCTTCAAATGCAAACAGTTTCATGGACAAGATTGTATTATATAATAAATGAAAATGTTGTCCGTAGCTAGTACAGCGTTACTCAAATATTTAAGTAATATTTATGTAGTTAATGGAACACCTGGTCCATTTAAATGCTTTGACTGTAATGTTTTTTGGATAGCAATGGAGGGTTAATAAATGAATCATGTAAAAATTGAAGAGCTTGTTTGCAAGCACATTGCAAAAATTAAGAGAATATATCCTTATGAAACAAATTCTTCTCATAGCAAATTTGCTATTATTGTATGTTGTGAAGACAAAAAGTATATATGTAAAGAAGTGTTTGACAAGACATTATCTGGAACAGATAAATGTGTGCTATACGAGTACCGAGCATTAAAAATAGCATGTAAATTAGGAATTGCACCTGTTCCGATAATATATGATGAAAGTTGTAATATTATCGTTTCGGAATTTATTGATGATGTCGCTAGCCCAGATATTTCTATGCAAGGTGTTCTCAATAGGGCTAAATATGCAAAAATTCTAGCAAGTGCTACGTATAAAGAACAGGATTTTATTGTAAAGCATCAAGAATTTGCCTTAGATTATTTAAATCATAAAAAATTGTTGCTTAAAGCATTAGAGTTTGATTCAAAATATAAAGAGGAAATATTTATGTTTTTAGATGAGCTTAATGAAGTTTGTAGCCTTAGTTTATTAATGGACAGGGATCTTAATGCATTACATCCTGTTCTTTCTCATAATGATCTTGTGAGTGAAAACTTACTCAGGACACAAAATGATCAATATTATATGATTGATTTTGAAACTGTTGGTATTAGCAAATATGATTTTATAATAGGTCAATTGGCAGTCGATGCGGAAATTGACTGGAATTTAGCTTCAACGAGTTCGGAATCGTTACAAGCGTTGTATGAGCAACTCAACAGTGTATTTGATGGTGTTGTTACATATCGACTTTTTTTGGCACGCATTATGGAGCGTTATGTACAGAACATATGTTATGGTTACAGGCAATTAAGTGTCGGACATGCATATAATTATACGATAGCTTATCTGTTGCAAAAGGAGAGAATCATTAGCTTTTGTAAAAGCAGGCTAGCATTTGTTAAGGAGATATTTGTTTATGAAAGTAGAGTTTGAGAGTATTTTGAACAAAATTGTTGATTGTACTGTTTCTAGTGGAGAGAAATGTTTAGACAAAAAAGGGTTGAACGTGATTCAGAATTTACTTGGAGAATACGGTGACGAAGATATACACATTAATTTAATGACACAGAGTATTCTCTTGTTTTCAGCACTAACGCATAAGATATGCATAGAGCAAATCACCAAAATATCTAGTGAATATATTTCTTATTTAAATGAAGAACTGCTAGATGCATATTTAGAAGAGACAACAGGTACAATACAAGAAAATGAAGTCATGTGCCTTACAACGTATTTGTCAGATAAAGCATTTCAGCGTTTAGAACAGATAATTCAAAGTATGGATTCTTGCAACAATTTACGTAACAAAACTATGCATGTGCTTTCTTTTAGCGAAAAAGAAAAATGTATCCGTCTGTTAAAGCAATTAGAACCATCGGGTTATATACTCATTCCTGCCGGAGAATTTATCTTTGGAAGCAGTAACAGTGCTGACGAGGACTATAAGGGGAAAGTATGGTTACCATCTTACTATATTTCGAAATATCCAGTAACTCAGAATGCCTATGAAAAAAATGAATTATCCCTGCCTTCTGATTTCATGTCAATACCATGTCATGGTGTGTCATGGTATGAAGCTCATCATTTCGCAACAGAGCATAGCGTGATGCTTCCAACTGAAGCACAGTGGGAAAAGGCTGCCAGAGGAGTAGATGGACTGATGTATCCTTGGGGAAATATATTTAACAAAGATGCAGTAAATTCTTTTGAAGCAGACATTAGCGGTTTTACGTCTGTCGGTACATATGAAGTAATTGGCAAGTCTCCATTTGGGGTGGTGGATTGTGTTGGTAATTGCTGGGAATGGACCGGTAATCTATACGATAAATATAATACAATAAACTTTATGGAATCGATAGATGAAAAAATACGTGGCGACCGTGTGCTAAGAGGAGGTGCCTACGATTTTGACCGTTACGGGGTGACATGTACGAATAGATACCGTTGCAATCCAGAAAATGGATGGGATACACATGGTTTTAGAGTTGTTATTAACTTATAGTATTTTAATAAAGAATGGAGTATGTGTAAATGGAAGATAAGATTTTATTAGAACATGGTTCTGGAGCTAAAAAAACAAGAGAGCTTATTGAAGATTTATTTGTAAATAAATTTAATGACGAGAAGATTGTAGATGAAGATGCCGCATTAATTTATGATGGTAAGCTTGCATTTTCCACTGATTCGTTTATTATTGAACCGGAATTCTTTATAGGTGGAAATATTGGTAAATTGTCTGTATGTGGAACAGCCAATGATTTAGTAGTACGCGGTGCAAAGCCTAAGTGGATGAGTGTTTCTTTTGTTATATCGGAAGGGTATCCGATGGATAAGTTACAGGCAATCACTGATTCAATGGCCAAGACTGCAAAAGATGCAGGTATCGCAATTGTAACGGGTGATACGAAGGTAATCGCTCGTAAGGATTTTTCTGGTATCATGATTAATACGAGCGGTATAGGAGAAATTATCCATGCAACATCAATTAAGACTATAGAATGTGGGGACGTTATTATTATATCAGGATCTCTCGGTGATCATTCTGCTACAATCTTGGCATTGAGAGAGGGAATCTATCTTGAAAATTCTGTTGAAAGTGATTGTGCTGTTCTTTACCCTATGCTTGAAAGTATTATAATGCAAGATATAAGAATGTTTATCCGTGATATTACAAGAGGTGGTCTGACTTCTATTTTATATGAAATAAGTATAGCTACTGGTTTTGGAAGTGAAATTAGCGAAGAGAACATACCAGTAAAACCAGCAGTTAAGGAGTTATGTGATATCATGGGGCTTGATTATCTAGGAATGGCTAATGAGGGCAAAGTTATCATATGTGTGAAGCCTCAGTTAGCAGATATAGTTTTAGATGAGTTACATCGTTCAGAATTGGGCAAAGATGCTGCTATCATCGGACATATAACGGATGTACATAATAAGGTATTGTTACATAAAAAAAATAAAGAAGTCATTATACTGACAGAGCACACAAATATACCAAGAATATGCTAATTGATAAAGTTATATGTTTTATCGAAAGGAAGAATTATGAGTTATAAACCAGAAGAGTTAATCATTGGAAATATTACACTTTGTTTGGTAGAGGAAGGTGAATTTTTAAGAGGTAGTACATCTACGCAAGAGGAATATCCTCCGAGACAGATATTCCTTACTTGTTATAAAATCGGAAAATATCCTATTATGAACAAAGATTATTTGGAATTTGTGCGCGAGACGAATTACCGTATACATCCAACATACAATAATAAGAAGTTTAACGGTGATTTACAGCCTGTAGTAGCAGTAAATTGGTATGATGCATGTGAGTACTGCAAATGGTTTAGCGATAAGTATCATGTATCTGCATCTTTGCCCACAGAAGCGCAGTGGGAGAAAGCCTCCAGGGGAGTAGACGGCAAGACATATCCTTGGGGAAATTCAGCACCCACGTCTCGAATAATTAATGTTAATTCTTATATCGGAAAAACAACGGATGTGGGAAATTATGAAAATCAATCTGATTATGGTTGTTATGACATGCTGGGAAACATCTGGGAGTGGTGCGATGACTATTATGATGAAAATTATTATGCAAACTGTCCAGTTGAAAATCCCCACAATATAGAAGACGGTCGTTATAAGTCAATTCGTGGTGGTTCATGGAGAAGCGATTTGTTCAGAGCGACTTGCGCTCATAGATGTTTTTATAATCCAAATATAAGAAGCGATCGACACGGTTTTCGTATTGTGATTAATTGAAATATAACTTCTTTTAAGCAGGAGCAGAATAGAAATGCAAGATTATGGTATAGAATACACCGAATATTATGACATATACGAAAATAAATTTATATCTGGCGCATGTATTACAAATGAGGGACATTTGCTCTTGTGCGAAAATTATAATATTGTAAATAAGCTAATTAGAGATGAGGAATCAGGAACATATCATGTACAGAAAATAGATTATATAAAGAGAGAGCATATTAAGAGCATTGCAGAATTATTTGGTGATATTTTTATTTTAGATGAAAAAACAAAAAGTATTTTTAAATATGATACAAAGGGTATGGAAACAGAGCTATTTTCGCTAGAAGATTATTACGATCCTTTATTTTTGTACGTAAGTAAATATGGTATCGCCGTATCTTGCTTACCAAGTTGCTTGTTTCATTTTAGTAATAATGTACTTAGGAAGATTGATTTATCATTTGTAATAGAACCGATTCATGTAGAACAAAAAGATTCAGATGTTTTTCTTATTACAGATTGTTTGGGACATATAGTTTATGAAGTTAATGAAAACGGCCAGATTTGCTGGTCATTTGGTGTCAAAGACAATCCGGGTTGGTATAAGAACAATATATATATGCCTATGTGTGCTGTGTATGGATATGAAGATGACATATATATTGCTGAACAGAGAAATCATAGAATTATTCGAATTGATAGAGAAGGTCATCAGATTAACGAATACGGAAGGTGTTTGCAGGTTGGGCTTAATGATGGAAAGTTGTGGGCACCGAATTATGTACTAATTAGTAGACAAAACAAATGTATATATGCAGTTTTGTCAAAAAGTGGAACTGTTGTTGAAATAGCAAAAAATATGAATACTACAATTTACGGTTATAATATGATTGAGTATTCAATATTTAATTTTCAACGTTCATGTGAATGGAATGAAAATCTACGTAGATTACTTATCGCCGATACTGGACATAATAGAGTGCTTATAATGGATGAAATTGGTAATATTGTAAAAGAATTCTCTGAGTTTGATACAGTACCACTGAGATTTCCGCGTTGTGCTATTTGGCTTGGTGATGATTTAATCATTACAGATAGCCAAAATAAGAGAGTTTTATTAGTTAACAAAGATTATAAGGTTAAGGATCAGTGGAATTTTGCTGATAGACCTTTCTGCGCCGGAGCGCATTGGTTACAGGTAGGTCTTATAGATGATCGAAATGAACGTTTACTTATTGCTACATCATCTACAGTTATGATTTTTAACCTTGCTGATGGCGAAATGCAATGGACAAGCGATATATTCGATATGGACTTGACAGATATCCACTGTGTACAGTTTGATGAGAATGAGATAATTATTACTGACACTGGAAATAATAGAATTGTGTTTGTAGATTCTTGTAATAATGTGCGTTTTCTAGATGGAATAAATACAAAGGAAGGTTATTGTAAATTTAAAAGTCCAAGGATGGCAAAACGCACACCATGTGGGTTATTGATTGTTGATAGCGGGAATTCTAAGGTATATTTAATAGATGATGAAATTAAAAAAAATGTTATATATTGTGTTGGTAAAGGTAGAGGGTTGAAAAGAGGATTTTTCTCAGCACCTCGGTGGGCGTGTTTTCAGAAAAACAAGCTATTTATATCGGATACAGACAATCATAGAATTGTGTATGAGGAATTGCCCGTATAATATAAATATAGGGAATCATTTGATACAGTAAGTTTTAAGAAAAAACACTTGACTTATTAGGGAGGTAACATTCTATGGAGATATATGAGTATAGGATCTTAATTTCTGGTATTGTACAGGGCATTGGTTTTCGACCGGCTGTATACCGATTAGCAGTGGAGCGCGAGATAGATGGAGAAATTTCTAATACTTCGGACGGTGTTGCATTAAACATACAGACAACGCAAGAGAATTGTTATGACTTCATTGAAACGATTAAAGCACTTATTCTTCCCAGTATGCGTATTGATTGCATAAGTGTTTCGAAACAGGATAGTTTTGTGAGAAAAATGCAGGGTTTCCAAATAGTCAAAACTGTATCTAGAGGAGGGATGACAGAGATTCCAATTGATTCAGCCATGTGTCCAGAATGTAAAAAAGAGCTTCATGATGTGCAAGGGAAAAGATATCTTTATCCTTTGACTGCATGTACAAATTGTGGTCCAAGAATAACAATCATATATAAGCTTCCATACGATCGTAAAGATACATCCATGTCGTATTTTCAAAGGTGTGGAAAATGTGAAGAAAATTATTATTCTCCTCAATCATCCCGTAGATTTAATTTTGAGACGGATAGTTGCTGGGATTGTTCTCCATGGATTGGTTTTATTGCTGTAAAAGATAAGCGGTATTACAAGATGAAGACAAACAATGTCTCTGTAATTGAAAGGCATCTTATTAATGCTGATTTTATATGTGAAGGCTCTTATGAAAATAGTGGTAACGAGATGGAGAAACTGTTAAAGACAGTAAGGCTTATTCTAGATGATAATGGGATTCTTGCTTTAAAAGGTGTTGGAGGTTACCAGTTGGTTGCTGATGCGACCAGTGTTAACGCAGTACAAAAGATTAGGGAGAATAAGAATCGTAAAAAAAAACCATTAGCAGTTATGTTTTCTGATGTTGATATGATTAAGAAATATTGCATTTGTAGTGAGGAAGAGGCACTACTTCTCGACTCAAGAAGTGCTCCCATTGTATTGCTTAAAAAGAAAAATTACGACACTTTTGCATATAATTTGACATTCGAGATTGATCATATCGGCGCAATGTTACCAAATTCACCAATGCACCATATATTTGTTGATCGTCCGCTCGTAATGACATCTGCGAATATTTCTGGGGAGCCGTTGATATATGATGATGACTTGATTAAATTAAGTAGTCTTGCAGATGGTATTTTCCTACATGATCGACCGATTAATATGGGGATTGATGACGCACTTTTGAAAAAGAGTTTGTTCGGTGATATTGTACTTCGTTATGCGCGGGGATATGTTCCTGGGTCATTTCCACAGTCTGGTGGTGCTATGGAAGGTATAGCATGTGGTGCTGATTTAAAAAGTGCATTTACTGTTATATCCAACAAAAGGATGATATTGTCTCAGTACATTGGTGATCTTTATTATGATAAAGTGCAGATGAGATATCTTGAGATCCTAGAAAAGTATAGAATTTTATTTAAACCTCGCATTCAAGTTGTGCTTGTCGATAAACATCCAGAATACTATTCTGTAAAGATTGGAGAAGACTTAGCGCAGAGATATGGCTGCCGTATTATAGCGTTACAGCATCATTATGCGCATGCCCTATCTGTTATGGCAGAACATTCTTTGAATGGAACGTACGCTTGTGTTATTATGGATGGTACTGGCTATGGAGATGACAATAAGATATGGGGAGGAGAAATCTTATTAGTCTCTAGAAAAGGATATACACGGAAGAACCATTTGGAATATATTAATCTCATCGGTGGCGAGAAGGCTATTAAAGAACCGTATCGACAGATTGTTAGCATACTTGACCGTTTAGACACTTTATGTAAAGAAAAGTGTGGCACTTCTTTTTCCAAATCTAGCATGGGTAAGTTAGTATTTAAACGTGAAAATATTGCAAAATATTATTCTGTATTAAAAGACATGTTACAAAAGGGAATCAACTGTATAGAAACATCTTCTGCTGGACGATTGTTCGATATAGTAGCGGCATTGATATTAGGTATAGAGACATATGAATATGAAGGACAAGCGGCTACTCTTGTTGAGCAATATGCTGAGCAATATATATTCATTCACAAATATCAGGCACAAGCAGATATAGCCAATTTTCATTTAATGTTAAATAAAGAAGTCAACTCAGATGATAGTGATATTGTAAAATGGATAAGATTTGGAATTAATGCTGTTAGGCAAGAAGAGATTATGTCTGTTGATATTCTTGGAAGTGTTATGAATATGTATGAGCAAACGAATGATAAAGCATATGCATTATACGGATTTCATGTTATGCTAGCTTCTGCAGTTGCAAAGGCTTCGTATGATATATATAAGAATGATGTTGCAGATGGATGTATTCTCTCAGGTGGAGTGTTTCAAAATGCTATATTGAGAGATTTGGTGATCAGTTTATTATCAGCATATGGAGTGATGAATATATATACCAATACAAAAACCTCATCGAACGATGGCAGTATATCTCTAGGTCAGGCATATTATGATATATCAAATGTAATAGAAACGTAATACTACTGAATGCTTCATGGAAATAATAAATAGAGAAAATTGGAGGAGTACAGATGATTAATGATTTAAAATATTATGGTGGTAGTAAAACCGTTCATGAGGGGGACTATACTACATGGCCAAATCCATGTGAAGAAGATCTAACAGCACTGAAAAGAGTAGTTAATGGGGAAAAATATCATCGTGTTAATAATCCGATTGTTGCTGAATTTGAAAAAAAGTTAAAAAAATGATCGGGATTTGTTGGTTGCAGAGCTATTAATAGTGGTACATCTGCGATACACATCGGAATGGGATATTTTTCGAATAAACATAAAAATGTTATTGTTTCAGCATTAAACTGGCCAGGAGCCGTTGCTCCTGTTTATATGGCAGGAATGAACCCAGTATATGTGGATGTAGATATTAAAAATGCATGTTTGGATGAAACTAGTGTATTACAAAAACTCAATGACGGTAGCGCAAATTTGGTACTTGCCACACATTTATTCGGTAATGTGTCTTATTTGGATAATGTACGCAAGTTGATGGCAGATAATGATTACATGGACATTTTTGATGATTGCTCGCAGGGAATGGACATTAGCAGGATGTTTGCAACCGATAAGAAATCCTGCTATACAAGCGGAATCGCTTTTTCTGGTAATGGTGCAAAACACTTAGCTTCCGGAGAGCTTGGAGTTTTACTTACGATGGATAAGGAATTAATAGCTTATGTCGATTATATATCGTTATCAAGCTCTTCTAGAAATGGAGACCGTTTTTTCTCACCATTTACAAAAGGATATAATTTTAGACCTAATGTATTTTCTTGTGCTGTTGCTATTTCTAGGCTTTCATCACTAAAAGAACAGTTAAACGTCAGAAAGAAAAATGTGCTTTATTTAAACGATCAAATAAAGGATTTAACGGGGTTGAAACCATTATTTAATAAGGATGACGAAAATAGCAATTATTATGGTGCGCATTTTCGCATTTGTTTAGAAGAACTTGGTCTACCTACAAAGGCCGCCTATAGAGATTTTATTGTGAAGCTATTGTATGAAGAAGGTGTGCCAATAAGTGTGTGGTTAAAAAGACCTGCGTGGGAGTATATTGATTATAAAAGGACGAATTGTGATATTATGGATTTTCCGTGCACGAAACTTTTACTTGACACAATGTTTTATATAACAGAAGTTGCAGGGCCTAATACGGAATATACCATGAATTTGTTTGCTCAAGCGATTAAGAAAGTGTGGAATTACATTGAAAATAATACGGATTTTATTATCAGTGATATAAAAAAATAAGAAGAAAAGAAATAAGAAGAGGTAAAAATGGCGATGGCAAAGAATCTTTTTTTTTATTGAGTTAGATGAATATTATAATATAAATGAAAGTGTCTGTTCTGTAGAGTTGAAAACAGTTTCTAAGAATATGTTTGGAGGTAAGATAAATGAAAATTTTATTAGTAAATGCATCTTTTAATATTAAGGCAGGTGTTGTTGGAGATAATGCTATGATTCAGCCGCTGGGTGTAGCATATCTGGCTTCTTATCTGCGTAGTTTGAAGTATTCAGTTGAAATTTATGAGCCAACATTATACGGAGGGTCAAATGAGGAACATTTTGAGAGAATTAAAAACTTTGATTGCGATGTCATAGGTTTTTCGCAATGTGCAGATGGATACAAGGATGTGGTGCTTCATATGATTACAAAGCTTCGTGATTCCGGCTATAAGGGATTTATAATTGTCGGAGGACATAGTCCGAGTCTTAATAGCTATGCTTATCTTAATGAATGTAGTGGGATAGATTGTATAATAGTTGGCGAAGGCGAGGTTACATTAGCGGAATTACTTAATTGCCTGTTGTACTGTTTAGATTGGCATATTGTAGATGGACTGGTCTATAGAGAGAAAGATTCTGGGAAAATAATTACAACCGCTCCACGTGCCTTGATTCAGGACATTGACACAATTCCTTTTCCAGCAAGAGACATTTTAGAATCACGAATCAGTATAACTGGTAATAAAAGTGTAGCTTATCTTTTATCTAGTAGAGGCTGTTATCAAAATTGTTCCTTCTGTTCTGTAGCGACATATTATAATATGCAATGCGGAAATCGCTTCCGTTTCAGAAGTATTTCCAATATTGTTGCAGAGATTAAAGAAATTCACAATTTGTATGGTGTTACGAAATTTTCATTTATTGATGATAATTTTATACTTCCAGGCTCAAAGGGAGTAAAACGTTGTAATGAATTCTATATACTTATTAAGGCGCTCCCGTTTGACATCACATTTGAGATCAATACACGCATTGATACCGTTGAAAGAAAGTCCATAGAGCTTTTAAAAGGAGTCGGTCTTAAAAACATCTGTATCGGTATCGAATCTTTCCTTGAAAGTGATTTAAAAATTTATAATAAGAATATTACACTTTTCCAGATAGAGCATACATTGTTAAAATTGTTCGAGGCAGGTTATAGCACAGAAGTTGGAAGTGAGTATCGTATTCGGACGTACATGATTGTCTTTAATCCTTATACAACGCTTGAAGGGTTGAAAGCTCATCTTGTATACTTGCGTAGATATCATATTTCACCAAAGAAAATGATTACTATCTTGACTGTGTTTGATCATACTGATATTAAGACACGTTTGATAAATGATGATCTTTTGTATGGCAAGAATGCATGGTATTTTAAGGATAACCGTATTGGTTATATCTATGAGAGTCTCGTAAAATATGTAAAATGTATTATGAATGTCAGAGAAAAAGTGCGTAATGTACAAAAGTATATAGAAAAGTACGTAGAAGAAGGTAATTACCAGCTTGATGAAAGTCTGCTTGATAAAGTAAGAAAGAATATTGATATTTCGTGCTATGATTTCCTTGAGAAATTAATCCAAATTGTTGAAGAACAATCAGGACAGAGTACATTTAATTTTGAATATATCTACACAAGCGAAATCAATAAGATAAATTCATATATTATGAAGATGTTAAATGGAAATGTTTTAAACGAATTTGAGGAAAAATATAAAATCAATCTTGATTGTTTTATCTATGACAATTTATAAAAAAATTTTCAGGTATAGTCAGATAAGCAGTTATTTTTATAATACATAACCTATGGAAGAATTCTATGATTTAAAAGGTAGAGGGAGAATAAATGATAGAGGCAAGAGACCTTACCAAGAAATTTAAAATACCAGTTAAACAAAATGGATTATCTGGCGCTGTCAAACAACTAATTTGTGGAGAGTATACAAGTAAAACTGCTGTGGATAATGTGAATTTTACAATAAAACAAGGCGAAGCTGTAGCTTATTTAGGTCCAAATGGTGCAGGGAAGTCAACAACTATTAAAATGCTGACAGGAATTTTAAAACCAAGCGGCGGAGAAGTTCTAATTAATGGAATCGATCCACAGAAAAAAAGAATCCAAAATACCAAAGGTATAGGAGTGATTTTTGGGCAAAGAACACAGTTATGGTGGGACATTCCTATAGAAGAATCTTTTATGTTATTAAAAGGAATTTATGAAATACCAAATAAAATTTATAATGAAAATCTTAATCTATTTAATGAAATATTTAAGCTTTCAGAATTTATGGGAAAGTCTGCAAGACGTTTATCTTTAGGACAAAGAATGAGAGCAGATCTGGCAGCGGCGCTTTTACATAATCCTTCTATTGTTTTTTTAGACGAGCCAACAATAGGTCTGGATATTGAAACGAAAGAATCTATGCGTCATTTAATACGGAATATCAATCAGAAAAAAAATGTATCTATTATCCTTACCAGTCATGATTTAAAGGATGTGGAAGACATATGTAAACGGATTATAGTAATTGATAATGGTAAAATAATCTGTGACAAAGATATTGTTAGTCTCACCGATGAATATTCTATGGAGAGGGAGCTGAAGATAACATTGTCTGCTGCATGCACTCATTTGTCAGAGGAGTTGAATACAGTAGAAGGAGTTTCGAGTATAAGAATCATAGATTCCCATACTATTGAGATTTATTTTATGCCAAATAAGCGTACAGCTTTTGAGCTAGTTAACCTGGTGAATCAATATATTAGGATTAAAGATTTTAAACTTACAGAACCAAATATTGAACAAATAGTTGAGAAGATTTATTACTCAGGCAGAAAGGAGCAAGCATGAAAAGTTTCTGGCGTAGATATTCAGGATTTGCCAGATGTGCTATGGAGAAAAAGCTTGCCTATAGGAATGCTTTTATTATTGGATGGATGTCTAATCTTGCCGGTATTCTGGTATCAATATTTCTTTGGAGGGTACTTTTTTTGGAACATAGTTCCATTCAAGGATACAACTGGGATCAAATGATTCTATATGCCCTTATTGTTGCGATGCTTAATGCTACACTTAGTTTCAGAACAGAGATGAATCTGTCTGAGAAGATTCTTGACGGTTCCATAGTTAGTGATTTAACCAAGCCCATAGATTTTCAAAATATGAGTTTTTTTCAGGCTCTTGGTGAATCTGCTATTGAAGGTGGGATTTCTATTTGCATTATTTCTGTACTTGCCTTTTTATTGACAGACTTGGGAGTTTATCTGACTTTGGTAAACACTTTATTATTTATAGTAAGTCTAATACTTGCTTTTTTACTTAAGTTCTGTTTTTCGTACATAAGTGGTCTTATATGCTTTTATACATCAAATGGTTATGGAGTTGTTTATTTGCGGCAGGTAATTACTGATGTGTTTTCGGGTGCATTAATGCCATTGACCTTTTTCCCTGCATGGTTTCAAAAGTTATCAGGAGTATTGCCGTTTCAGGCTTCTGTGTACCTACCTACGCAAATATTTTTAGGCAGAATAAGCGATATAGAGATGTTATATACACTGCTTCTCCAGTTGGGATGGGTAATAGTAATGTGGATATTTGCTAAATTGTTTTTTAGTATTGCGGTTAAAAAAATAACTATACATGGAGGATAAGTATGCGCAGTATTCGAATTTTTACCCAGATGACGAAAGCAAATTTAAAAGCATTAATGTCTTTTAAAATTGACTTTTTGGTTTCGTTTTTTGCCGGATTATTATCTCAAACAATCGGAATTTTATTTTTAAGCGTATTATTTATGAATATACCTTCAGTGGCTGGTTGGAATGTGTATCAGATTGGAATTTTATATGGATATATATTCTTTGCTGAGGGAATTTTGACATTGTCTTTTCAAGGAACTTTTGGTTTGACAAATCAAGTGAGAAACGGTACTTTAGATCAGTACCTGCTTCGTCCACTACCGATATCTACTCAAATTTATGGACAGCGAACGAACCTTGCCGGATTAGGGACATCAATGACTGGTCTAACAGTTATAGTATATTCTATTTTGAAACTAGATATGGTTTTGCCTATATGGAAATTTATTTTACTAATTGTAAGTTTAATTTTGGGTGCTGTAATTAGGGTAAATATTAACTTTGCTTTTAATAGTATAAGTGTATGGCTAGAGGGCGCGTCAGGAATTGGTGGAACTGTATATAGTTTACAGGAGTTGGCAAAGTATCCTATTGATATTTATCCCAGAGCTTTTCAAGTTATGTTGCTGTCACTATTTCCGTTTGCAGCCATTAGTTATGTGCCGACAGCAGTAATACTGGATAAAAAGGAATCCTTATTCTTTATTATTTTACCGATTGTGACGGTAGTTATAGTAATTTTAAGGAAGATTATTTTTGGGCTGGCGCTCAAGGCGTATGAAGGGGCTGGAAACTAGATGAATCAATTATTAAAAATAAATAATAGTAATATATAGATTATGTTAAGTATAACTGTGTATACATATAATCAAGCAAAAAGGAATGGAATGAAGAATGAAAAATGAAATGGAATTGCTTTATTGGATGGTAGGTAGAATAATTAATAAAGTTAAGTTTGAGAATATAAGAGACGAAAAGCTTATTTCAGAAGTTGATATAGAACTGTTTCTACAAATAGTTAATAAAAATAAATGCTTACCACTTGTAAAAATTTATTTGGATTTTTTTGATAAGAAATATCATGATAAAATAATTGAAGAATATGATAAATTTATTATATACAATTCTCAATTGCTTTCAATAGCAAAAGAAGTTGCAAGCATATCTACCAAGAGAAACATTGAGATATTTGAACCAAAGGGAATTTCGTTAGCTCTTACAATTTATGGAGATTTAAATAAAAGACAGTTTAATGATCTTGACTTTATTGTAGAGATAAAAAATTTGACAAAACTAGGAAATATTTTAGTTGAACAAGGTCTATATCATAGGCATAATGGAGATATCGAAGATATATGTAATAATATGTCAAAATATAAAGATAGTTTGGCATATGAAATCAAATTTATAAAGAATTATAAAGATTTACCACAGGTTTGTATAGAACTTAAAAAATGTACAGATGCAGTTGATTATTCTGGTATTCTAAACTTAATGGAACTAAAGGAGGATATTTTTTTGACTAATGGAATATCCTATAAAACATTTTCTAAGGAAGGATTGCTGCTTCATTTATGTGCTAATATATATACGGATCATTATAGATATGAAGGTGTTTTTTCTGATGCTGGAAAGTTTAGAAATTTTGTAGATTTATATTTTTTTGTTAAAAATGTTAATTATGATATTGAAAAATTAAAAAAGTTAGCAATAAAATGTAATTTATATCACTGTATTAAATTATGCGAGCAGATTATGTGGAAATTATTTTCATTTAAATTATTTGGTGAATTTTTATTTATTGATTGTAAAGATATTTATTTTTTGACACCATCATTAATGTCTTATGAAAAAAAGTTATTCTTTTTAAAAAGATATATTAATTGCCAAAAGGAGCATGATAAGGAGAATTTTGTTGCCAAAGATAATTATAAATTGATTTTTAAAGATATTAAAATTGATATAGAACTTGAATTTAAAAAAATAGCAGAGATTAAGATGGCATTAAGTGCTAAAAAAAATTTTCTATACAATTTATTAAAAGACAAAAGACTATATTTATGCTTTGTACTTAATTTAAGTAATAGCATAAGAAAAGAAACAGATAATGATTTAAATTTAGATACATATTATAGAAATAACCAATCTATATGTATTTATGCGCATGATGATATAATATATACTTATCAAGATGAATTAAGTTTATTTTTTGTTGCTAATGCTAATACAGATAACAAAAATATAGATGGAAAAAGAATTACTAAAATTAATAATGATTCCGAAATGGTAACTTTACAATTTTCTGTGGAATTACCAGAAAATTACATTAATAATAAAATCTATTTTAACTCTTTTTTTGATATAAAATTATTAAAGGATTACTATAAGCACGATGAGTATCTTTATTACTTAGGTGAGCCATTTAAACGAATTAAATAAAGGAAATTAAATTAATGAATATAAAATTTTTAGGAACAGCAGCAGCAGAAGGGGTTCCAGCTCCATTTTGTAGATGTCCATTTTGTCAAAATGTACGTATTGTGTTGGATAAAGAAGTACGCAGACGTTGCTCAGTAATGATCAATAAAAATGTTATGATAGATATGGGACCAGATATGTTATGGACTTCAATCAGTTTTAGCATTTGTTATGATACAATTTTATTTATGCTATTTTCGCATACCCACTTTGATCATTTGAGTTTTTCAAGTTTGTTATTAGCACATAAATACTATAGAAGAACTGAAACTAAAAGAAAAATTTTAATTATTGGCTCAAAGGATTTATATAATTATATTATATATAGAATTAAGGAAGAAAATGTCGAATATTTTTGGGATATTTATGATTTTAAGATAGTTAAGCCATATGATATGTTACATTTAAATGAATATACTATTAATGTTTTACCTTCAAATCATACTATAGACCAACAAAGTTTATTATTTACTATATCTGATAATAAAAGAACAATATTTTATGGTACTGATACTAAACCATATAATGTAAATGATTTATTTATTAATTTGCCTAAGATATCTTTGGATGTGATAATTAGTGACTGTACATATGGACCATATTATAATAAAGGGGGTAGACATTTGGGATTGTTAGACAACATAAAGATTAGAAATGAAATGAAAAACAAAAAGTTAATAACAGACAAATCGATATATATTTTAACACATTTTTCACACGATTCATTACTGCCATATACACATATGCAAAATCTTGGGGAAAAAAATCATATGGTTGTGGCATATGATGGGTTGGAAATAGATATATAAGGGTAAATTCTGTAGTTTAGTGCCCCGCACTCTGTACCAACCTAGCAGAATGTTCACATTTTATATAAAGGAGTGATTTGTATGAACCTACATACATTTTTAGAGTATAGCGAAAAATTGGATTTAAAAGTTTTACTAGCCCAAGATACGGAAATCGAAAATTGGTGTTCTACTTTTGGAATTCCACGTAATCATGTAAAAGAAGCAATTGATAATTTAAGAGTTCTTCCTGAAAACTACATATATTTACGGGGATTTCAAAATGCATTAAGGATGGAAACCAGAGTCATTGAAAAAGTATTTGATGGAACAAATTTTAGTGATTTTTTTAACATAAATAATAAAAACGATATTTATAAAAAGATTAAAAGAGATGAAGTAATAATTATAATTACACATTATCTTCATGAAATAGAAGGTTTATTAAGAGCGAATTCTACAAAATGTATATTTGTTTTTTTATTGAATAATGTCAATACTGATAATATACTTGATAATATAAAAATAATTTTTTTACCAAAATTTTATGGTCTTGCTCAAATTTATTCAATTGCATCACCTTATATTAAAAATAATATAATAATCCTTTATATGAACAATCATTTTATTATGTCAGGGAATATTGATGTAGAAGAGGATTTATTAGGAATGGAACTTTTCTGGAGTATTTCCTATCAACTAAAATATATGAAGAATTTTCTTGGGATACATATAATTAATAAATTTCAAGCTAGTGTAATTAGTTCGGAACAAGATATGATTTGGGATGAGTTAATTTACAATAAACTAAAAGGAATAAACAATAGATATAATAATATTAAAAGTACAAAATTGGTAGCGTTTCATAATTCTTATGAAAGTAATAGTAATGAATATTTGAATTATCCACATTGTTGGGTAGGGAAGCACTTTTCAAAGTCCATATTAAGATTACGAGAGTTAATGAAATTAAAAGGGATTGAGGTTGTTTGCAGCGATGAAAAAAACTTGGATAAAATAGATGTGATTATTTTTTGGGAGTTTCCCATAGTAGATGATTCTGTATTTTTACAGTCAATGCGCTACGGCAAGAAACTTGTTTTATGTGCAACTGAGTCTGTTGGTATAAATATAGGAAATGAATGGAATATTATTCCTATTTTATTTGATCAAATTCTCACTTGGAGAGAAAATATACATAATAACAACAAGATAAATTATATGTCTCCTATATATTTTGAACCTGTTGATAACTGTAAACATTCTTTTATAGAAAGAAAAAATTATGTTATAATAGCGAGTATATTTTGGTATAATAACATACCTTTTAGTCTTTATAAAGAAAGAGAAAAAATAATAATGTGGATGGAAGAAAAACATCCAGGTGAATTAGATTTTTATGGAAAAAAAAACCATAATACAATAAATGACTTTAAAAGTTATAGAGGATTTGTTGATGATAAGTTAGAAACATTGTCACAATATAAGTATTGTATTTGTTTTGAGAATAATCATGGATATAAAGGATACATTTCTGAAAAAATTTTTGATTGTTTTTTTTCGAGATGTATACCGATTTATTATGGAGCTCCAGATGTTGAGGATTATATACCCAAAGAATGTTTTATTAATATGCGTAACTTTAAAAGTTATGAAGAATTATATAGCTTCATCGAAACAATTGATGAAGAACATTGGAATAATTATATTGCAGCAATAGAAGGATTTATTAAAACTGATGTATTAAGTAATTATAGTGGAGAAGCAATGGCAAGGGATTTGCTTATTGCTATAGATTATATTAATTCATAGAGCACTGTATATAATGCTTTAAGACCAACTGCACGGTCAAACTGAATCACATAGGCTATAATAAGTGGCGTGATCAGTGGGAATTTTCTGCTGGGAAGATAATTTTGGAGAAAAGTAATTGATGTTGCCAGTAGAGAGTAGCTGGAAGAAACACATCAGGACATATATGAAAAATATATAGACGGAGATGCAAAAAGAACGATTGCATGCTGAGGTAATTGGTGAGTATTCCGCTGCTTTTGAACCACTCGATCCGATGCAGAGAGCCATTTGCCTAAATCATATTTGAGAGTACCCACAAGTGTAGCTGATGATCTGTAACATATCAAGAACAAGCCACTAACGTGGTGCCTGCGGCATTCTTGACATGTTACAGCCCTTCAGCAAAATCGTGGGTAAGCTCAAATAATGGCTCCCTTTAGCGCACTAAAGGCTCTCACCTGCGGATTATGTTGCTCTATTTTAGAAGAATGGGCGGCTCTGAGATTGCGGAATATTCAATTGGAATGGAAGATATCAAAGATTTGGTGATGAGTGAGGAACAGGAGCATTTAGCACAGGTTCAAGGGATTATTACGGAGCAGTTAGAATACATTAATCGAAATCTGGATTATCAAAAATCTCAAATTATGGAACAAAAGAGATATTTGTGGGAGAATATCTATGAATTAGACCCGGAAGAAATTGTGTCAAATCGTATGAGTATCTCTGAAGAACAAGATAGCTATGAATTCCGTGAACATGAAAAACGATTGCTGCTTAGGCTTAAGAATAACACTTATTTTGGCAGAGTAGATTTTGCATATGATGATGAAGATGCAGAGGCATTGTATATCGGATTGGGAGGGTTGCGGAGCAAGTGTGGCAGCCTGCCGATTATTTATGATTGGAGAGCGCCAATATCAAGTATGTACTATGATTTTGATTTGGGGGATGCATATTATAAAGCACCGATGGGCAGAATTGATGGAAAAATTCTTCTGAAAAGACAGTTGAAAATTCGAAAAGGTGTATTGGAATATGCGTTTGATTCGGACTTCAAAGTGGACGATGAGATTCTGCAAAAAGAATTGTCTGGAAATAGCAGCACAAAGATGAAAAATATTGTGGCGACAATTCAAAAAGAACAGAACGCTATTGTAAGGGACCAGGCCTCTCCCATCATGATGGTACAGGGAGTGGCGGGTTCGGGAAAGACATCAATTGCATTACATAGAATCGCTTTTTTGCTCTATCATTATCGGAAGGATTTACAATCGAGTGATATACTTATTATTTCACCCAATAATATTTTTGCGGATTATATTTCAAATGTGCTGCCGGAACTTGGAGAGGAAAACATTTCCGAAGTAAGTTTTGATGAGATTGCACAACATGAAATGAGAGGAATATGTAAATTTGAATCAAAATATAAACAGATGAGTTACGTTATCGACTGTAAAGATGATAATGACTGCAGATTGCGTAGAATTCGCTTTAAAAAAAGTTATACGTTCCTGGAAGAGATCAGAGAATTCTCGAAAAGGTTAGAAAACACCCTGATATCCTTTAAAGATCTTAAAGTGGGTGATTATATTACTGCAAAGGAGAATCTTGAAAATCTGTTTCATGGCATGTTTGCTGCGGGAGTTTTGTTTGAACGTTTGGAAAAGATTGGCGGGCGAATTTCTGATTGCTATGAATCAGAGAAGAATGTAGTGATGTCAAAAATGACGAGAAATGAAGTGAAAGATTCTTTATATGCCATGGCAGCAACCACAGATGTATTAACTTTATATAAGCAGTTTATTCATTCTTTGAGAGATAAATATGAAGAGCTTAAGGAAGATTATGTGGATAATTCTTTTTTACAATATGAGGATGTTTTTCCGATTGTTTTATTAAAGCTGCTGTTGTTCGGCAAAAAGACATCACAATTTAATCGTATTAAGCATGTGATTGTTGACGAGATGCAGGATTATGCAATGGTGCAGTATGAAATCCTGAATGTTCTGTTTCAGTGTAAGATGACAATATTGGGTGATATCAACCAGGTGGTTGACAGAAGCAATGATTCTGTTTTGCATAATATCCGGAATGTTTTTCAACAGCAGGTAACCTTGATAAAAATGCGCAAAAGCTATCGTTCTACTTATGAAATTAGTGAGTTTTGCAGAAAACTGTGTAAATTAAATAACACGGTATCATTTGAACGGCACGGAGAGGTTCCTGTACTGGAAGAATGCGCTGATTATGCTGATATGATATCAAAGATGCAAGAGCGGATTGATCAGGTTGATTTGTCAAAAATAACAACAGCGGTTGTAATCTGTAAATCATTTGAAAAGGCAGATAAGCTTTATGCGGCGATGGAGGAACGATATAGAGAAGCATGTTATTTGATGAACAGTGAAGATGCTGATTTCCATGAGGGAATTATTATCACCAATTCTTACCTGGTCAAGGGGTTGGAATTTGAACATGTGATTGTTCCAGAAGTGACAAGTGATGAGTTCAATACGGAGCGGGACCGTCAGATTCTGTACATCGCATGTACAAGAGCGCTGCATAAACTTGATATTCTGTATTATGGAAGGAAGAGCACATTTTTGGAGGAAGCACAAAAAGCACTCATTGACGGGATGAGTGCTTAGCTGGTAAAAATGATATCTGATTAAGTATCTGATTGCTGCAGTTTAGCCGGTAA
>Ga0153940_1000343_pt1 | contig 25756 bp, 26 predicted proteins | sample TSNJ024MetaG_FD_104736 | JGI IMG/M metagenome (GOLD analysis project Ga0153940, IMG submission 104736) | Attine ant fungus gardens microbial communities from New Jersey, USA - TSNJ024 MetaG | ecosystem: Host-associated > Fungi > Mycelium > Unclassified | place: USA: New Jersey, Brendan T. Byrne...
GCAGTTTTTGCTGCGGCAATGTTATAATTGATACGCTGATAAACAGCAACCTGTATCTGGCAAACAGACAGAATACTAAATTCTCTACGGATGTTACGTTATCGCAGCCATTGGAAATTAACCAGGTTCACTTGACCATCATTCTATGCAATCTTTTGAATAACGCATTGGAAGCCTGCGCCAAATCAGCAAGTGACAAGCGTAACATACATATCACATTGACTTATGATATGCATGTGTTATCAATTACGGTTACAAATACATATGATCCAAAGAACATCGATATTCAAAATGGAGTTGCGCACACTACGAAAGCAGACAAATCACTACATGGTATCGGTTTGAAGCGTGTTAAAAAAACCGTCGAGAAGTACAATGGTACGTTTAAATATTATACGAAAGACAGTGATGAAGAATCCTATTTTATTGCCGAGGCGATGCTCTATCTATGAGCGATTAAAGAAAGGGTCAGGGGATGACAAAAATTACTGTTCCCCCTAACCCACTATGCTTGTATCTTGATACATATATGAATTAACATTGTCTCTTTTCCATTACGATTATGTTTTGAGTTACATCAATAATAAACTTATCATTATTACAAAGTCAAAATACAATATATAGTCATTATCTCTTGACTCATTCTATATATTGTGTTATCCTTATAATGTAATTGATTTTTGTGTATTCCTTACAGGAAACTATAGATTTAATCATCTATAAGCGGCTGATTACCCGCATTACACACGTAGTTGAGTTTGTATTTATGTCAGTGGTATATTTGTGCTCTTTGAGCCTGTATATTACTGGCATTTTTTATTTTATCTCATATGAAAGGAAAGGTGATATTTATTGCCCAAATGCCGCTTCACGGCTTTGAGGATAAATCAAAATTAAGAAAGGTGGTATCTGAATGAACGTAACAAAGAAAAAAAGGCACCGCAACTATTCGCCCAAATTAGCCGCAACCGAAAACTGGCGGGGAAATCCGAAGCAACTGCCACTGGCGTCAAAACCAATCGCTATGGCAAGTCCATCCCACACACGCAGATCGCAGAGAGGAGTCTGATTGAATGCCTGACATCACCATATCACAAAAAACCGAAGAACGTCACACACCTCTGGTTCTGGTGGATACTGCTGATTTACCAAGGGATGAATGGCTTGTATACCGACGCCGTGGAATCGGTGGCAGTGATGTTGCTGCCGTTCTTGGTATCTCACCGTTCCGGACAGCAAGAGACATCTATTTCGACAAGCTGAATATTGCGTCAGTACAAGACGACGAGAGCAATTGGGTAGCACTCGAAATGGGTCACCTTCTTGAGGATCTTGTGGCAAAAATATTTCAGAAAAAAACTGGTTATCATATCTACCAAATCAAAAAAATGTTTCAACATCCAAAATATCCATTTATGCTCGCTGACATTGATTACTTTATCAAACTGCCAGATGGAGGGGCAGCGATTCTGGAAATAAAAACCACGAATTATAATGCTCGTGATCATTGGTGGTTAAATGGGATTGAAAGTGTCCCAGTATATTATGAAATGCAAGGCCGTCACTATATGAGCGTGATGGATATTGACCGGGTATTCTTCTGCTGTCTATATGGGAACAATGAGAACGAAACGATTATTCGTGAGATTAAGCGGGATTTCGCCTATGAAGAGGAAATGATTTTCCTGGAACAAAACTTTTGGACAAATCATGTGGAACCACAAATCCCCCCGCCCTATACCGAAGATGGTGATATGATAATCGCCAGCTCACGCAGACATTTCGGCTCAGCAGATGAAAAATCACCTGCTATTACCCTGGATATGGCAATGACAGCCAAGTTGATGCGTTACCTGCAACTGCAACAAGAAAAACAGATTTCCGAAGTGCATTCCAAACAAATTGAAAGTGATATGAAACGGTTTAAAGCAATGCTCATTGCAGAAATGGGTTCCTGTTGTACCGCAAAATGCCAACAAAATGGAGTACATTATACTATCAGTTATAATCCCATCCGGAAATCAGTCATTGAAAAAGATAACCTGACACGCTTAAAGCTGCAATATCCTGATATCTACAAAGAGTTTGTGACCATCTCTGAATCAAGAAGATTCAGCATCAAAATAGCAGCTGAAAATGCTGCATAATTCTCAAAGGAGGAGAAAAAATTGAGCTATATTGGTACCTACGACAAAACAATTTTTTATAACCCGGCAAACCAGTATTGTATTATCAGTATAAAGACCGCTGATTGTTCCATACCTGAACGTGGTCGTTCCACCATGCGGCATAAGGATCATATGATTCGTTTTACTGCCGTTGGCTATCAACTGCCACGCACCGATGCCGTAGAACTGGAACTGGAGGGCGAATGGCAAGAAAGTAAATATGGTTACCAGCTTCAGGTAACACAATGGCAAGAAATTGTACCTAAATCTACAATCGGGATTGAGAGCTATCTGTCTTCCGGTCTAATTAAAGGTATTGGTCCAAAACTGGCTGCGGATATTGTCAACCGTTTTGGTCTGAATACTATGGAAGTATTTGAACATCACCCGGAGCGCTTGCTGGATATCAAAGGTATTACAGAGAATAAGCTGAATGATATCAAAGTATCCTATGTTGAAAACCGGGCACTCCAAAACCTTATGACTTTATTAGCCCCCTTTAAAATCACACCACAGACAGCACAGAAGATTTATAATTATTTTGGCCCTGCCAGCGTTGATATTCTCACAAAAAGTCCCTTTGAGCTTTGCCAAATTCCCGGCTTTGGATTTAAGCGGGTCGATGCCATTGTTCAAAAAACAGCTCCTCAACCGCATGACCCAATGCGAGTTAAAGGGGCATGCCTCTATGCTTTAGGTGATGCCAAAAGAAAGCAAGGACATCTCTTCCTGAACAATGAGGACTTAATAACCGCCGCATTGAAATTATTAAATGCAAGAAGTCCGTTGTCTGAACATCGCGTCCAAAAGCAGGAAGCAATTGAGCTTCTGCAGAATCTCATCCTGAATGGTTCTGTTGTTTCCGTGAAAGACAACATCTACTATCCGGCAGTGTTTGAGCAAGAAGATGAAACTGCAAGGCAAATTGCCCGGCGTCTGATCGAACAACCACCACAAGAATCCATTACCTCTGCTTTATCGGAAATCAAAGAACAGTTTCAGTTATCTCTTTCTGCCAAGCAAGAAAAAGCAGTTCATATTGCATTTCAACACAATCTTTCTATTATCACGGGTTCTCCCGGCACCGGAAAAACCACCGTATTAAAAACAATCATTGAGGTATACCACAAACTATATCCTGACAGGAAAATATCACTGATGGCTCCAACCGGCCGTGCCAGTCGCCGTATGGCCGAAAGCACCGGTATGGATGAAGCCCAGACGTTGCATAGTGCATTAGGATTAACCAGCGAGGATAACGAAAATGGCTACAAGCAAAAAGAGCAATTACTATCTGCGGATTTAATAATTGTAGATGAAACATCAATGATTGACATGTGGCTTGCCAAACAACTTTTCAGCCGCATAAAAAAAGATGCCAGGATTATCCTGGTGGGTGATGCCGACCAGCTTCCGAGCGTAGGCGCCGGAAACGTACTTTATGAAATGATCGCCTGCCAACTGATACCAGTTACTGTACTGGATGAAATCTTTCGTCAGACCAAAGACAGCCTCATCGCCCATAATGCCCGATTTATCAACGAGGGAAATAGCAAACTATATTATGGAAATGATTTTAGCTTTATCCCGGTTGATACTCAAGCCGATGCGGCTGCAAGAATTATCGAGGAATACTGTAGGAAAATTGCAGATTATGGTATCGAGCAGGTACAAATCCTCTCTCCTTTCCGCTCAGAGGGTGAAGCTTCTGCCGAACAACTCAATACTGCTATTCGGGAAATCGTCAACCCGTTCCAGTCTACTGAGGACGAAATCAATTTAGGAACAAAATCTTTTCGCGTCGGTGACCGGATTATGCAAACAAAAAACACCGGCAAAGTATCGAACGGTGATTTAGGCTTTATCCGCTACATGAAAGATACACCGGACGGAAAACGGATTGGGCTGCATTTTGGTGAAAACAGGGAACTGGAATATGGTGCTGAAGATTTAGTCAACCTTGACCTGGCCTATGCAACTACCATTCACAAAGCAATGGGAAGTGAGTATTCAGTCATCATTATGCCGTTACTAAAAGCACACTCCATTATACTCTATCGGAATCTTTTATACACGGGGATTACTCGGGCCAAAAACCAGGTGATACTGATTGGTCAGAAGTCTATCTTATTTATGGCTATCCACCGCAATGAAATTAACAAACGTAATACACTGCTTGCAGAACGCATCCGTCTGTACTATAAAGCATATGCCAGAGCTGCCAATATTCAAATTCCAGACTTTTTGTCAGAAAATCTTAAAAATGCCAGTTAAAAATCAAGTACAATTGCAGAAAAAACAGTTACTTTCTCTTATTTAATTTATGAAGGGAGTCTTTATAATGAATGAAAGCAAAACACAACCTATGTATGAAGCAATACCGGCCGTAACGAATCTTAACCAGGTTCCCGGTTTTAACCCGTTTAAATTTCTTCGCCGGACATTCACTGAAAATAACGAACCCGTATTACAGCTGGATTTGCGTTATAAAAAACTTTGGTTTCGACTGGCAAATCCTCATGGGCGTATCAGGTTAATTAACTTACATATTACGGAGCAGCTCGCCATCATTGAGGCAAAAGTCTTTTTTAATCGCAATGACACCGAGCCAATAAGCAGTTTTACCGCCCGATGTACCATTGAAGAAAATGAGAAGTATATTGAGGCGGCCCAAGATAAAGCTTTAAATGAAGCTCTTTCGAATGCAGGCTTTGGCCTGCAGTTTGCAGATATCAGTGCCGGAACAAACGGCGAACATTATGGCAGCATCATTCCATTAATGGAACAGCCTGTTACACAAACAGACGCAAAAGAAGCAGCAGAACATCTACCTGTTGAAGCAACTGCTTCTGCCAGCCACATCACTGTTTTGGATGGAGGACAGGAAACAAAATCCCTAAGTAGTGCTGATAGAACCAAAGAAGCTTTAATATTGATGTCTGGATGCACCGAAGCGGAAGCTGCTTCACCAAAAGAGCCTGATCCGACACCAATAAAGACAGCATCCCCTCCAGCCTACACAGCAGATATGTCCGTAGAACAGATTATCGGGCTAATGACCTTTGAGGAAGCCAGTCAGGTACTTGTAGATATCGGAACTTGCAATGGCTGGACCATGGCACAGGTTGCCGAGCGGCGTGCTCCCAGCCTGAGATGGTATGTCTTTGGTTACAGGGGCGATAACAACATCCTTCGAGCCGCCGCTCAAATTATGCTGGATTCACTGGATGCCCAAAAGGCCAGCTGACAAAGCTTACAGATGACTAACACACAGGAAGAGAGGTGTTACAAATGTCTTATCCACAAGATTTCCCTTTTGGAATTATGGATGTGGTGGAATTGCTTCATTTAAGAATCCGACGTCGGGGAGGAAACAGTGTATATGTCGATTGTCCGTTCTGCGGTGACCAGCGTGGTAAAATGAATATCAACTATCTAAAAAACGTCTGGCGTTGCAATTATTGTGATGAATCCGGCGGAATGCTGGCATTATATGCAGGATTTAACAATACCACTAAGTCCAATGCCTATTGGGAAATCTGTGATGCATTACAGACAGAAAATGTCTCATCTGGCTACCCCATCAATGGGAAACAACCAGGCACCTTGCTTCCAGAAAATAAACAAATGACAGATGATGCCAGCCTGCCAGAAATCCCACAATCGCCAAGAGCAGGCATATCCGAAATTCATCAAACATTATCACTCCTTTTTAGTATGCTTTCTCTTTCGGGAGCTCATCGCAAGCATCTATCTTCACCCAAACGGGGACTAAGCGAGCAGCAAATCAATGAACTTGGATTTAAAAGCACTCCTCCTTCGTTTCTGTGTTATTCTCTAACCTCAAGGTTATTGAAGCAAGGATGCACGGTACAAGGAGTTCCTGGCTTTTATCAGGATGATTCCGGAAAATGGACAATTAACTTTAACCAAAGAACTTCTGGCATCCTGATTCCGGCCGTTGGTATCGATGGTATGATTCACGGCAGTCAAATCATGTTGGATATTCCCATTAAAGATAAAAATGATCCGCCCGAGAAAAAGGGCACCAAATACATCTGGCTCTCTTCTTCTAAAAAAAATATGGGGGTAACATCCGGCAGCCCGGTTCATTTTGTCGGATCATTTGCACGAACCATTTATGTTACAGAAGGATTGCTCAAAGCTGATATCGCACACTGCCTGATGAATCGTTCTTTTATTGGGATTGCCGGTGCAAATAATGTTCAGCAGCTCGAACCATTATTTGCACTGCTGGCTCAGAATGGTACAGAATTAATTGTAGAAGCCCATGATATGGATAAATACAATAACAAAATGACAAATAAAGGTGCTTCAAAAATCCATTTGATGGCACACTCAAAAGGTATGGAATGCAGAACCCTGACATGGAATCCAAACTATAAAGGCATTGACGATTGGCAGCTTGCACTCCATCAAAAAGAGGAATCAAAGAAAGGTAAACAAATGAACTTTAAACAAAGATATCTCTCTGGTCAATGCGATTTCAGCTACATAGATGATTGTGTGGCTAAATGGCACAATAAGAAAGAAGATGGAACGAAACTTGTAGAGTATCTGGGCCTATCCAAAGCAGAGTACGAAGAATGGTTACGAGACGTAAATAACATGAAGCTAAAAGAACTCCTGGACCTTCAGCGTCAGCATTCGTGCTTCCGTATCTATCAATTGGATTTTGGAGAAAAACGAAAAGCAATCCCATTTGCATTCCTGGGCATTGAAGCACTTCACAAGGCTGGATATGAACAGCCGCCGGCTGCAGACTATCGCCTGATATGTGATGATAAAATAATTTGCCCTAAGAATTATTCCAATGCAGATATTCTGAATCAAATATTTAAGCGCTATAACCAATTACCGGAAAATTATCCGGGAAGACCTCTCTCTTCCTCTGATATCGTGGAATTATATAGTAAAGATGATCGAAGCTACTTTTATCGTGATACGGATAAGTTTATTCAGGTACGTTTTTCCCCCTTTCTTGCCAAACCTTTGGTAGTGAATATCTCTACACCAGAGGATACTGCTTAAGTAATTGAGACACTTTAGCTTGAAGTGATGGCCGAACATATGCAGAAGATAAACTATCTGCCTTACATGTTGTATATGACTCTAAACCTTGGAGGTAAAACATGAGAAAAACAATAAAAGATTGGAAAAATGACTGGATTGACACTAATGGAATAACAGAGGGGTTAGAAGTTATAATCAGGGATAGCAACTTACATGATTCTGCTCCTTATGTGTACGAGGGTAGCTTTGCAAAAATACCTGAAGCGCTGGAAAAAAAGAAAGTAATTGAATGTGGAAAGGTATTAGATTCAAGCATAGCGATTAGAATCGGCGCTTATCGTTTGACGATTTAAATTAATTTTAGTGAGGATGGTGAACGTCGTGGGGATATTGAATCGTATTTATCTTAATGATTATAGGAGAAAGGAAATTATGAGATATTTTGAAACTGAAATCGGTGGAATTATCAACAAAAACTTTGATAGTAGGATGGAATTTGCAGTATTTACCTTCATAATGAACAAAGGAACTGACAACCTAAAAGATCTTTCTGATGAGCAAATCGATAAAATGCCACATGTGACAGGAAATTTTATAAGCAAAGATTTTTTCCAGGCTCTGGTAAAAACAGCAGTAAAAATCTGCAAAGAATGTAGTACCTTGGATATTATGGAATATATCTGTTGCTATTTGTCCTTTGAACCACAGACACGCGAACTAACCATTTATAAAGAGGATTTCTCTAATGGCGGCTGGAATGAAATTATATGTGCTTTATCATTAGAGAAAGAAGATGTAGGTAAAACAATCGATCTATTGGCAATTTTTCCAAAGAATAAGTAATACTTCAGATACAAGAAGCTCATTACCGTAACCAAACATACACAAAAGCATGGAATCAGGATTACTCCTATTCCGTGCCTTTTTTTGAAAGGAGATACTTTATGAATACACTTGCAGATCATGATAAATTACCATGGACACCAAGCAATAACACCCCATTTAATGAAAATGCAACTTCTCAGTCAAAGCAGTCTATTATCACAGAAACCGATCATGAAAAAGCCGAAGCCAAACGTAAAGCTGAATGGGAAGCCAAACAGCAGGCAAAAAAAGTGGCAGAGCAGGAACATCTAAACCACCTGAAATCTATGGGGGATCATGATGTGATCATGGCCTCTGTTACCCGTATTGGAACTGATACAGAAAAACTGACACGCAGGAATATGAAAGACTGTGTATCCGAGCATATTCAGACACGATGTCTAAGCGACTCCGATTTCGCCCGTCTGACAATGCATCCTCGCAAAACCATGATCCGCTGCTTTCGTTTCATCAGTCGAAAGGCCCGGGAATTTGTTGAACAGGAAATGAAAGATAACGATGTCACCCCAGAAAATGGCATCTATGGCAGCGATGTTCCAGATGATTTATGCTATCAGTGGGCTGAAGATTACTTCCGTGATATGAGCGCTCCGGAAGATATCGAAAAAGAGGAAGAATTTGTACCTAAGCCTTATGTTGGTAAATATAGCTCCAAATCCCAAAAAACAACCGTAAAACAAAAGCTTCCTATAGAGGATGAATCACCATCCCCTAAACAGTTTTCACTATTTGACTTTACAAAGGAGGAAAAAGCGAATGATTGCTTATAAGGCATTTGAACCAGGACTAACCTGTCGAAATTATCAGTTTGTAATGGGGCGAAATACAACCGATGAAGCAAACTGCGCTAAGAATGGATTTCACTGTGCAGAAAATCCTTTAGACTGTTTGAGTTACTATTCCGATTTAAATGGTTCTGAATATTATCTTGTTAATGCCCAGGGAGATATTGATGAAGATAATCATGATACAAAAATTGCCTGTACGGAACTTTTCATTATCAAAAAATTAACACTCGAAGATTTTTTTCTTCATGCACTGGCTTATATGGTCGATCATCCTTTTCGATCATTAAGCGCTCATGTTATAAAGGATTATGCTAAAGCAACTCGTGGCTATGCCGTTATTCGGGGCATTGACCCTGTGGGGGCTGGTAATTTAGGTGATATTCTGGCATTTGTCAAAGAAGACCTTAATAGAAGAATAACTCAGGTTGCTTTGACCCGAGTTGATGGTAAAAAGATTCTACCTAATACCTACTATGATATAGATTTGACAGAAAGGCTGGCGAAATTATGAAAAAGAATGATTTACAAAACAGGCGGACACTAGTTGCCACACCTAAAATGATGCAAGTTGCAGCTAATAACACGCCAGAACCCCATACTCATGCGGAGCGGGAAAGATATAAGTACAAACTATTTATGCGATGTGATATTTTGAATAACATTTTGCGTGTGGCTTTTTACTTCCCTGACCATATGCGTACCGGAAGCCGCCTACCGACATTTGAGTTATATATCAACCAGAAATCCGAACAATTTTTAACTTATGACCGGATACACAATAAATGGCTGACCGCAAAGCTTGATCGGCTTCCCTGGCCTTATTATATCTCATATTCAGATGAAGTATGGGTAAACCCAAAAGAAAATTTGCTACTCAAAGAATATCTTGGTACTGAATTTATGGGATATGACGGTATATTGAAATATCAGCTGCAGATCAGGGCAAAAGAGTTGAAGAAGCGCCATAAAAGGGAAACTGACCCCTGGGATTCGGATCTTATTCAAACTCCACAGTTGCCAGTAGACTGGAACCGCTGGGTTTCGAAAGTTGGCATACCCGAAAACTTTATTTTTTATCAATATCAGAGAAAAGGAGCTATAACTGGTTACTGCACATACTGTGAGAAAGATGTTCCTATTAAAAAACCACGTCACAACAAACAGGGGGAGTGTTCTTGCTGTCGGCATAAAATCATTTATAAAGCAATTGGTAAAGCCGGCACTGTTATTACTGACCGTTCTTATATGTACTTGATTCAACGTTGCAATTCTGGTTTTATAATCCGTGAATTTCAAGGCTATCGCAAGTATGTAAAAGGACAATACCAAACTCCAAAATGCTCAAGTTGGGAATGCCGCAGAGCAATATATGATAAGGAAACGCTATTATGCAGGGCATATTACTGGGGAAACTATAAAAATAGTGAACTCCGGTGGATAAGTACTCCATCTTGCCATCCAAGCTGCGGAGATAATTACCGCGGAAGAGTATATGGCAAAACATTACCTTCACTTTCAAAAAATGAATTGAAATACACTGGTTTACCGGAAAGAATACGTTATATCAAAGTCATTGATCCAGAAAAGTATCTTGCCATATTAAAAATAATCCCCCAGTTAGAACAACTGTCAAAAGCAAATTTACCCCGCCTTGTTGATGCATGTATCTCCAATCATTATGACTCAAAAAACCGTATTAACTTTTCGACCGGAAGCAGTCTTGCAAAAACACTGGGAATTGATTCCCAAGGTTTGAAACGCCTGCGCAAACATAACGGTGGAGTTGAATTCCTGACATGGCTGCAACATGAAAAGTTATCCGACCAAGCCATTCCCGATCATATCATTGTCTGGCTTTGTTCAGAGGCGATTAAACCGGACGATTTGAAATTTATCAGCGCTAAAATGAGTCTGACTCAAATCTACAATTATGTTCGACGCCAAATGTCAGAAGGCAAAATGAAAAGTCATGAAATCCTGAATACCTGGGCTGACTATCTTTCTATGGCTCGTGGTTTAGGCATGAATACAAATGATGAAATCATCTTTCGGGTAAGAAAATTACATCAACGCCATAATGAACTAGTAACCCGCTGTGAAGAAAAAGACATCAGCATAAAAGCTGGAGAGATTTTACTTGATTTTCCCAAAGTCAATCTTGTTTGTAAATCCTTAAAGAAATATGAATATGCCGACGAAGACTACACTATTTTGGCACCAACCTGCATTGAAGAAATCATCCGGGAGGGAAATGCTTTAAATCATTGTGTGGGGAAAAGTGACCGCTACTGGGATCGAATCAACTCTTATGAAGCCTATGTCTTGTTTCTTCGCAAAACTCCTTTCATAAATGAACCATACTATACTCTGGAAATTGAGCCCGATGGAACCGTGCGTCAAAAACGTACTCATTATGACCGTCAGTTGCCTGACATCGAACATGCCAAGAAATTTCTAAGAAAATGGCAAAAAGTGATAGCCAAGCGCCTTACCGATCAGGACTTAAAACTAGCAGCCCGCAGTGTTACCCTACGAAATCAAGAATTTGCAGAATTGCGTGAAAATCAAGTCATTATCAATGTCGGAGAATTGGCCGGCAAGCTTTTAATTGATGTATTGATGGCTGATCTTATGGAAAACACAGAAACCATACATACATTTCCGCAACTATTAACTGCATGATAAGTTGGGCCTCCCTATTAGAGGTCCGGCTATCACAGTACTTTTATAAACTTTGAAAGCGAGGATAATATGAAACAGCTTGGGAATTTAGCAATCATCTGTGCTCTGCGATCCGATATTTTATTACAAATACAAGGAGCCAGGATATCCCTTCATTTAGGTGAAGGACCTCAAAAAAAACATCTTGCACTAAATTGGGATGACGATACAACAATTTCTAAAATTATAAATGAGATAAATTTCGGAAAATACAAACAACGAAGGGAGTAAAAAATGGAACATCGCACAATGATTAAAATAGGTAAGAATAAAGAATCTTTTTCAGTTAGAACCGTCTCCAGAACCTTTCGTTCTCCACATACATTTTATATACTGATAAATGATTTGGAACGTTTAGAGCAGCAAGGACGAGTGATTATCCGAGATATCCGATCTTTTGCTGAACTGAGGCTGATAGAGGAATCCGGTCAAAAAATTGTTGAAATTGTTTTTACCTGGTTACATGATGCCGATGGCACTACACTTACTGGGCGGTCGGAATCAGTGAGACTGCCATATTATTGTTTCTGTGAGACCTCCAGCACAGAACAGCGCATTCTGTCCATCACAAAGCAGAGTAAACCGAAGATTGAGTTCCAAAGTACACGGAATCTCCACCAGGTTATAGAGGTGCCATTATTACGTAGTAAACTTGCACGATTCTTGAACAGCCATTTCTGCTGGATAGATTATCAAAGAATTGTCCTATTTGATGACTTTATACCATATAGCTTTATGTTTAATGGTTATACAGAACGCGGACAAGGGATCTGCGGAGGAGTTATTTTGCATGGACAAGAGAACATGACCACAGCCTATTATGGAATGCATACCTAAAAAATAATATTAACCACGGAGTCCTTGCAAAATAGATGAGTAATCATCTATAAAACAGGGGCTCCTATTTTTTTACCAGACGAATTACCAGTTTTTTGGTACATATCATCAATACAGACAATCGGGAGTTAACCACCATAGTTTTCAATTTTTTGGTTGTTTTACGGTTATTTTTTGGTTATAAAAATAACCATATTGTGTCACTTATAAAAACCATAAATCAATGGCATAATATTACCTATTGAGGTGATATCATGAAAAAATTAGAATTTTACAAAGTACCTGAAAATGAAACTGACTCCATAACCTTTTCCATACGGACATCTGCCAATGTAAACGAACATCTTGAAGAAATTGCCCATCAAGTAAATATTTCTAAAAATAGAATTATTAACATGATGATAGAATACAGCTTAAACAACATGGTGATCAAGGATTATAAATATTCCTATTCAAACGAAGTGAAAGATCCAAAGCAACAAAAATAAATTTCACAATTCAACTAATACAGCTTGTGATTTCAATTCTACCTTTATATTTTGCATTTCTGTAAAATCTGTAGGCTAATAAATAATACAGGTTTCTATTAGTAATGTTTTGTTTCAACACAAGAGAAAAAACGAGGTACACAAATGGAAAACTGGATACTGGCAATCTGTAATGATTATTACTGTTATGAGAAAGCTCAAAAAATGACCTTGAATTATAATATTTATGTTCGACATGCTGAAACAACGGAAGAGGCTTTAATCCTTCTGACAAATAACAATTATCTCCTTATTTTAATTCTTGCTGACACAGTTAATTATTTGTCAAGGCTAAAACTCATACGCGATTTAACGCTGTCGCCTATTCTAGTTATTTCACGTATTGAAAATCCTGATGAAAAACTTGAGGCTCTACGCCTTGGTGCCGACGCATACCTGGCCGGTTCCCTTGAACTTGATTATGTACTTGAAAGCAGTCTGGCACTAATCCGCTTTTATAAAAATTTGAATAACAAAACTGAATTTAATCCGGTTACCGTTATGACGTATCATTATATTTTTCTCTGTGTTGAAACACGAAAAGTATTTGTAAAGGCCAATGAAATCGTATTGTCTCGCATGGAGTTTGACATACTTCATGTTCTCATGACTAATCCCGGCCGTGTGTTTACATATGAGCAAATATATCTACGTGTTTGGAAGGAAAAATATGCTGATCATTTTTATGACAATCTCTATAATCACATCAGCAGATTGCGCCGTAAATTAAAAATTCACACCGATGTACCCGATTATATTATTACGGTAAAAGAAGTTGGTTATAAACTTTATTTTAAGTAATTATGATTTGAAATGCATTGCTTTGTGTCTTTGCTATATTCCAATACTACTTGATCAACATAGGCTAACGTATTATATGTAAACCCGTGAAGAATAATAGCCAATTGATAGCTGAAAAATAGATTGCTTCGGTATAATCCCATTACTATATAATGATGGGGACAAATGGTATCTTTCATCTTTACCGCATTCCCCATTGGAGGGAGAATGAATCGGATAGAACCGAAGCCACCATTGACGAAATTTTATGCATACCTGAATAAGCGTACAGAAATTCCTACCTCTGGATTTTCTGTGCTTTTTTATTCCACACAAGTATGGTTATCCCACTCTATTTCATTTCATAATAGCTATTTTCTGCATTTATGCATATCTGTTCTTGAACAGATGTTTTTTTTAATTACTTGCTATTTTGGCATCTCCAGATATAATCTGCCAATCGTAAGACGATCTTTCTGTTCATCATCTACAATTGTCACTCACAAGAGTGACTTATTTGGAAAAGCCAGGAATATAAGACGGGCGATCTTGAATCAGGGCTTCCAGTGCAACACAATTATCGTGATATGCAAAATATCAAGACTTCCATTCTATCATTATTATCATACAAATCAGCGAGAGTTTCATACTTCAAGCGATAAACCTCCACCGAACCATTACATATACCCACCAAAGGCAGTCGGCAATAACTGCCGTTCACCTCCGCAATTCAGAATCTTAAACCATTCATGAATCTTGGAGGATAAATTATGTGGCAAAGAAATAGTGGACAGAAGGAATCTGATATTCTGCAAAATCGTTTCACATCCTATTTAGTAACGGCAATACAACGTCGAAAATGGGACTATATTAATCAGCAAAACCGATTACAACAGCTAGAAGTCTCCACAGAATATTCAATATTAGAAGATTTAATCCATTCAAAGAAATTTGTATATGATTGGACAAACACTCTTGCAGAATTAGAAAATGATTCCCTTATTTGTGCTCTGAAACAGATTAGTGGAAGAGAAAAGCATGTTTTTCTCGGCCGTGTTTTAGAGGAAAAGAGCTTTGAAGAATTAGCTGAAGAATTGGGTTTAAGCTACAAAGGAGCAGCCGCTCTCTATTACCGAAGTATCAAAAAAATTAAAGATAAAATGAAGGAGATCGTTGACGAATGAACTTTAAAGACCTTTTACTACAGGCTAAGGCTGGCAGTGACCAGGCAATTACTGCCCTGCTTGAAATGTATCAACCGCTCTTAATAAAAAATGCAATCATTGATAATGGTTACGATGAAGACTTGCATCAAGAGCTTTGTATTACGTTGTTAAAGTGTATCAACCAGTTTAATATCGAACGTTAAGAAAAGGGTGTATATAACGGTCAAAGAGGGTTCTTCCGTAAATGCCCGTATTTGAGCTGACAACAATTGTATATATCTTGGATTTAAGCGGGCTTTATAGTACACCAAGAACCGTAATACGTATATTGGCAATATTTGCGGAAGAACCCTGTTTCACCATGCAGTTGGTTCTCTTGACCGTTATATACAAAGGGGTTATCTTATTTTCAGGGTTCTTTCCGGACTCTGGGTATAGTGTCATTTGGCGCTTTGTTTGAAGCCGGTTTCGGAGAACTAAATAACGCTCCTTGCTTAATTCTCAAAAGACCAATTTTGTTGTTTGTATCCGTTGGACAAGGACATCTGTAAAAGAATTGTCTTTATACGCCTCCAAAAGATAATGGGCAAAACTGCCAGCAACACAATATTGAAGTCCTTCATCTATTTTATCAACAATAAAATCAGGAAAAGTGTTTATAAGATATTCGTCAACTACTTCATATTTCAACTTACAGTCCCCCGTACTATCATAAACATAATGACAATTCACAACACCGAACAAACACAATTTAATATGGGTGATAGGAAGTATAAATAGTTGAATTATTCTATGTTTATAATAAATTCTTTGCTTTTCGCAACACATCTTCCACCTTTGATAATAAAACATTGTACATAATGTTTACCTATATAAGCCGTTGATTCGCTACGAGACATCCTCCCTTTATTTGAATTTTCGAAACCGCCACGAGGACAGTTATACGTTTTTATTGCTTCATCACCTGTATTAACAATTTGCCATTTTACATCAAAAGGAGGTTTAACACTACAAATCGCTGTATAGACTATGCTACAATGCTTGGCAATTGGTTCTGAATCATTTTCGCATTTGATTATGCTCCCATCAGGCTTTTGGATTTTTGCTCCAATGAATACGGCGTTCCCTATTGGCAACGACCAAATCGGTTTTTGTCTATGTGGTACACTAAGACATTTTTCTATATTTAATTCCGCCAAGGCTTCCGCATGCGAATTCTGTGGAGAATCTTCAGCTGGAAATTCATTCCCTAGTATCTTTTTCCAGGTTTCATTGGATGTGCCTTCTTCATCCAGTAACGCAATGTGATCTTCTATTTTTTCTATAAATGCTTTGAAATCGCCAAAAGTATAGCCAACCAATAAATTATTATCTTCTATAGTTGGATCATCAATAATTGGTACTAATCCTTGATCCATATATTCTTCTTTATAAGTAGTCACAAGGTTTTGCATAGTCCCAATTAGCAAATTTTCAGTAATCAATGAACTATCAGCAATATTGTCCGCTATCATTTTTTCAAGAGCTATACCTTTTGGATACCTTATATCCTGAGGACAGTTTTCTCTTCGCCACCATTTGAACAATTTCACTAATGGCTTAAATTGATTATCATTTTCCTGATTAGTCTCAGTTGACCATTTCTTATGTCCTTTGGGGTCTGTAAGAATCCAATCCCCATCATTATATGATCCTATGTTATATAGTCCTTCTTCATCGTCCTCTATTACCGGAACAACATCTATTTGAATTCCACTCATTTCTACTCCAACAGAGTGAGATTGAATTTCAGCATTCTTATAAATGTCCTTTTCAATTAAAACATTTAGAAGTTCATCCAACACGTCAGAAGAATCATCAGACGAAACATGATTTGTGACAACCACAATATCGACATCACGCTTGCCATCATATTTTACAGGACGGATACACGTGTGTTTTGCATATGATCCAGATAAAAATGTATCTATGTGGATATCCTCATATTTATCATGCGTAGCCAAATAATCTCTTAGATTTGTTTGCACGCTGCTTATATAATCCACTGTAGATTTGCTTGGTTCAATATTACTCAAAAAAGCATCAAAACATTTTTGTTTTGCCATTACACTTCACCTCTCTCAAGAGTAAATCCATCAAGCGTAGCGTCTGCGTAGTCTCTAATGTCGATTCCTGCCACAGTACCTAATTTATACAATTCATCAAGGATTAGATAGAAAAAAGATAAAACTGTTTCGGCTTGCTTTGACGACACAAGTGATTGAAACCCTCTGTCCGCACTTCTCCGTGCATGAAATGTAAATTTATTTATAGAACAGCCAATATCAATACTATCATATTTTTTAACATGGTCTATTACTGTGTCGATTTTTACTGAGTCGACAGCTAAAATACCTCCAATAATATTTGTCAGATCCCTCGGAGCTTGTACCCGTCCCCCAACATAAACTGCTCGTGCTGATCTATAAAGCGAAGTTACAGACTTAATTTTTTTATCTGTATATTCAAGAGTTTCCTTATTAATTTTAGGTTTTGAATCAAAGACCGCATAAACACTTTCGGCAGTGACGAATTTTTCACCACTCTCTGTCCCAAAAACTAGCGGAGCATAAAGTGCATCATATATAATAATGTCAATCTGTTCACTTATTCCTCCTCTTGAATCAAAAACAAATCCTTTGTCTACAGCATATTTATTTGGCAAGAAGCTCCTGAAGAAGTCTATCCAAGCCCCTTCGCAATGTTCGCCTTTTGTAACTGGATGTTTCAACAGAATATTGAGATTGCTTGCAAGAATAGCTTGCTTGGTTATCATTAGTGATTTAATATCCATAAGAATGTTATTTCCTTTCAAACTTTAATTCCCTATTATAGCCATAATCAGCTCTGAACTTAACTTCCCATTATTGCTACAACTTGAAATTCCTTTACACTTCATTTATTCCCAATCTGTCGGGACGAGTTTCGTACCATCCCACCACTTTTCAATCACCGCATCTTGGAAATACTTTTCGTTGATGTCTGCATGGTCTACAATTATTACCTGCATATCCGGATGTAACTCTTTTATTCTATCAAATATAAATTTGTAAATTGTACGCACTTCCTGACTATCGACATCTTGGTTATTAGTCTCAGGTGGGAAATAAACCTGTGAAGGCTGATCCAAGAACAAGAACCCAGGAACAGGACGAGTATACCGATGGAAAAAGGAGTGTAAGGCAAATAGCGTAATCAAGTGGCATCCGAGCCAGTTTGAACCGCTCCCCAGTTGTTGGAGAGGTACAGGGCGATCACGATCAACCATTACCGTCAATTTGTTCAAGTCAAGACGGTAAGGATATTCACTGTGCTCCAATTCAAGTTCTTTTGCCCATTTAGACATCATGGCTGAAAGCCGGTTTATAACCGACTGTTTTCTTTCTTCAATCTCTCCAACATCCAATAGTGAATTGATTTTAGCGATGCGTGATTCAATTTCTTTCAATCTGGTACGCTTATCATCCATCCCGTCAGAAATGATAACACTTTCAAGCCAAAGGCTTATTCTTCCAATAACGCGGCCGCGTCTTACATTGAGGTCTTTGAGACGAATAGCTTCTTTACTTTCCTCGTATATCGCGTTGATTTCAAGTTGGATATTGTCAACCTGCTCTCGCAACTGTTGTCTTTTGTTAATCAAGCTATCCGCATGTTGTCGTAAATGAGGACGTTCACGCGACACGGATTCCAGTTTGTTAGATAGTGCGGTGATAGAATTTCGAATCTCTTGTGCGCTAGGTAATGGGTTTTCAACTACCTCGGAACACAAGGGGCAATGAGTGGGGTCAAAATCAATATGTTCAAATAATCCAATTGATTCCAAGCGGCTTTTTTGATGACTAACCTCTGTTCCGTATCCCTTTACCTGACCTAAAAATTCTTCGGTATTTCTTATATCAATACTAAGATCGTCAATCTCTTGCTGATATTTCTCTAGCTGACTTTGAAGCATTGATATACGATCCATACCGGATATGCTTACATTGGAAACTTTCCATTCACAGGCCGATTGTAATGTGTCTCGCACACTATTGTAATCTGACAAATTAGTTTGAACGTTGCTTGGAAGCAAACCGACCTCTTTAGCCTCCGCAAGTAGTTCAGTCGCCCTATGAAGTCCATTCCCCTCTAACAATTCAACTTCTTCAATACTTCTCCTAAGTATCGTTACTTCGCGTTTGAGTTGTGAGCGTTCCGATTCAAGGGCAAGTGAGTTTTCATTGATAATCCCTAAAAAATATGGCAAGGTATCCTTTATTGCCTGAGGGATAAAAGGTTCAGTCTGCCGGTGAAACAAAACCTTTTGTGAAGCTATCTCATCTTGATTTTGTATGCAGTAGAAAAGAGTATGCCGAATGTTCGCAGCAAGTGGAGGTCTGCTTTGATCGGAAGGCGGATTGAATAGGTTCTCGGAAATGCCAAGTTTTGCTGAAAGCATTTTTTCTAAACCATCATTGTCCACCGGGGTTGCTTTACTCAAATTGTTGGGAATGTCTTTTTCGCCAATAAGATAGCAGCATCTGTTTGTTGTTGCCTGACCTTGGGGCGGGTTCTCTCGCGCAACTAAAATATACTCTCCATTATGTATTAGTTGCAGGCCATACCAGACTACATGCTCTCGCACAAACCCCTCCGCAATATTGCACGATGAACCGCCGAAACAATAGTCAATAATATCTCCAATCACAGACTTGCCAGTCTTTGATTTCCCAGTAATGATATTCACCGATCCGCTATTAAATGGAAGCACTCTCTTTTTCCCGTTTACGCCATACAGGACAATTGCGGCTATCTGCATTACGGTCTCACCCCCCACGCTGCATAAATATTTTCTTCGGCTCTCATATTATAGAACCATCTGCCAACATGTGCTGCTTTTTGAATACAGTCTGATATTTCAGAATCGGTAACAGCCAACTTATCCATTTTCGCTTTAGATAAGGTCTTTTGAATTATTAAACTGCTATTACAGACATTTACAATCTGATGAAACAGCAAATATTCAATTGCTTCATTTGTAAAAGCAACCAAACTGCGCGCTCTTTCAGGAAAACCAACTAAGGCATCAGGATTTCGCTGCAACCAAACGACCATATTGGTTTTTGAGTTTATCCTGTTTCGAGTGCTTTGATGCAAAACAATGGGTAAAAGCAAGTACAGTAAAGGAAATGGTATACCCGTTTTGGCTTTCTTCTGGTATTCAGCCACCGTTGCATAAATAATAACAGCACAAAAAGCGGGGTTTAAAAGGTTGGCTACTTCTGGAGAGCGCTTATCCCATTGAACCATATTGTTCCCCCCTTAATAAATGGCAAAGTCTCTCCATAAAGTCAACATGCCATCCTACTTTAAGCTGATTCGCCAAATCATGATATGTTCCACGCATGATGAATGGTTGGGTAACATTTCTTCTTATTGGAAGATTTAAGTCCTCTATTCGTCCAAATAAGGCTTTTCCTTGTTCACATTTTTGGTCGTCAGACATCCCGTTACCATAGTCCGCAATATGCTCTTTCATTATGACAAATAGGCGATCCCATTCATCAATCAATATATTTTCATATTTTGTAAGATCATCTATAAACAAAAGATTTTCCCTAACCCACTGACTTCTTTGCCGATAAGCATTATAATAATCTCTTATACAACGTTTAAGACGATCATGTGAAAGCGCAATCAAATTCAACTGCTCGATGAAGATTCTGTTTTCAGGTGATAATGTCTCTAGTTCTTCGTCCGTAGGTTGATAAAACGGATTCACATCAATTGGAAGGGAATCAGCTTTATACTCGCTTCCAACATCAAACATTTCTTTTTGCAATTGCCTGTAACTTATGAAAACCGGTTCTACAGAAGTTAAGCATTGAATAGTATTCCTAATCCACCATCCAATGACCTTGTCATATACCCGTTCTTCAAATGGCGGGAGAGTAACGATGCGAATGTATGGCATTATATCATTCTTAATGTTGGCTATAGAAGGAGATTTGTCGCATACAAAAGTATTCTTTATAAGGTTTTCTTGATCTTCTGGGGTTAATGACAAATAAGCCTGATAAAACTGCTGATTGGTTTGCCCATCATCTGTTTTTGCGATATGATGCAAAATATCCTTGGCTTTGTTCCAATCACGATAAGGAGTTTTTGTTAAATATGATGCCGCAGATTTATCTTTTGCAACCGCTGTTGTTATAATTACAAAATTGGTATCTACGGTTGTTGTTTTGTATATTTTGATAGAGTCGCACCAGCTATTTATTGTTCTCCAAAGGTCAACGCTGGTATCATTGAGATTACCAGGCTTATTAAGCTGGTGCTTTGTTTGAATCATTATTTGTGGAACATCATCTTCAACAAAAGCGACATCATCAAAACGTTCAATACATATTTGAGCTTCTGGGTCTTTGGTTTTTAATAACAACTTAAGCGCCGCAAGAACTTGATATAAATATCCCGACAATTGGCCTGGAGCATCATGCTTGCCACGTTCTGCCATAGTATTGCCCCCTCCTTTTTATATATTTACCTCTCATTACTACACTATGTAAAAACAAATCGAAGATTATAATCAAAAGCAACACATAACCAAACTGCTCATTATTGCTATAACCGGACATCTGGCAACTTAAATGGTTTTTTCTGATTAGCTACGCATTTTTTGTTAATATATTCCTTTACACTTCTCATTACTCACTCTCCTTAGAAATGGCCAAATAGACGGTTTTTTCCGGCTGGTTTAATTGCTTCACAAAATCGGATACATCAAGTTTAAGCTTGGTTCTTGCTTTCCAAATACCTTCTTCTGTGCCATTGTCGGTTGTATCGCACTGAGCCAGCAGAGCAGCTTTGTTTGCAACAGTGCCTTCGATAAAACGTGAATATTCACCAAGGACTTTTGACATAGCTGCCAGTTCACCTGCGTTGCAATAGACGCCAGCTCGTAACATTGTGGCTTGATTGATGAATGAATGCAAAAGACCGACTTATGCTGCACACATGACCATCAATTAATTCAATCTGGTCGGCAATTACTTGAAACTGCTCTTGCAGAACTTTCATTTGCAGTACATTTGCCATTTGAACAGGGTCAACGCTATTCAAGTGAAAACTATGAATTATACTGACTTTTCAGTGGATCTATAGTAAAATATATGCAAGGGATTTGGAAGTTCCAAGTCGTTTTCCTTGCATATATCACTACCACCATTACAGCGAGATATCTAAAATGAATTATAACACACAGAATGCAAAAATCACAGCCATAACGAAGAAAATTTCAAGAGTAGGCATTGATATCGGGAACCAGATGAACTATGCCAGAGCCTTAGCATCCTTAGTATAAGTGCATCAACGGTAGTCACCAGATTTAACCGTGGTTATTCTAAAAACATGCAAAAACTCGTGATACCAATCTTGTCATTATGTTATTGTTACTTTAAAAGACTATAATGTTGTCAAGTATAATAGAAACGGAGGTGCTGATTTGCAAGTAAATGAAATACATGAGATCGATGGCGTGGAAAAGGATTTTCTGTCCTGGTGTAGACTGTTTAACCAAAAGCCTGAAACTATCCGCTCAAGAATGAGCTTAGGAAGTAGTTTAGATGACGCATTGCATACCTTTTCAAACAAAAGAGAATTGTTATTTAAAATTGATGATGAAATACATCCATTACAACATTGGTGCAGAATATATTGTATCAACTTTGCAACGGTTTTGCATAGACTTGAGCGCGGCTGGTCTATTGTTGAATCATTTACAAAACCCATTAGGAAAACTGGTCGTCCAAAGAAATATTTCTTGTCGGAAAATAGCTTTACTTTAGAAGAATTGAGTGTCAAATTCAGCATCAATCAAAGTACCATTAAAGACAGGATAAAGACCGGCGAAAGCCTCCATGAAGCACTGGATATAGTTTCAACTGATAGGCAAAAACCACTTGACAAGGACCGTAAAACCGGCAAATATACCTTATATACACTTGAAGGTAAAACAATGACACTATGCGAGTGGTGCAACGAAAAAAATATAAACATTTTAACTGTACAAAAGCGATTAAGAAACGGATATAGTTTTAGTGACGCAATTTCTACGGAACGATTTACCAATGCGAGAACATATAGCATAAATAATCAGGATATGACTTTGGCCGAAATTGAAGAAGTATATGGTATCAGTGCCCGTATCGTGTACAAACGAATACATGAATTGGGTTATACAATTGAGGATGCTATTAGCAATAGTAAAGGCAAGGTAAAGTATCTGTTTGATGGTGAATATTTAAGCGTGCCTCAGATCAGTAAACGTACAAATGTAAGTACTGCAATTTTATATAGGCGATTAAAAAAGGGTATGAGTGTAAACGCTGCAATTTCAACTCCTGCAAAAAAAAATATATTATGTACGATTGATGGTCAAGAGTTAACACTTGGGCAAATAAGTACGAAATACAATATTTCCTATACAGGTTTATATAAAAGAGTTGTTTATAAGGGAAATCCAATAGAGCAGGCTGTAAATGATATGCTCCGGCGATAGTTCTAAGGCATTAACAATGTAATCGAATCCAAAAAAATTTATCGATCCAGTTGAAAAAATACGTATTCCAAGCGTAAAGGATATGTATAAAAACTAAAAAGGAGACGATAAACTATGTTAATTTCAATTGATCACGGAAATAAGCAAATCAAAACGATACATAACGAACCGTTTGTATCCGGCTTACAGCAGAGCATAACCAAACCGTTTTATCCTGATATCTTAAAATATCAGGGAAGCTATTACACCCATTCAGAACAACGTATACCCTATCGAAAAGACAAAACTGAAGATGACCGTTTCTTTGTACTCTCACTATTTGCTATAGCAAATGAAATTGAAGCACTTAACTGCTATTCTCGGGATTTGATACGTATACAGCTAACAGTAGGATTACCGCCCTCGCACTACGGCTCCATGCACAAAGCCTTTACCCAATATTTTCAAAGACGGGAAGTTACGATATTTGAATACCGTGATAAACCTTATAGTATCTATATTGATGATGTTGTCTGCTTTCCCCAGGCATATGCAGCTGCGGTCACAATGATTCAGGTGCTGATTGACTGTCCCAAAGTAATGATTTTAGATATCGGTGGTTTCACTGCCCTTAATTTACCAATGCGCTACGGAAAAGCTGACTTGTCCAACTGTAACACGTTGGAAAATGGAGTGATTTTGCTTTATAATAAAATCCGCTCTAAGGTAAACGCTGAATGGGATGTCTTATTAGATGAGAGCGATATTGATGCAATTCTTAAAGGTAAGACCTCTGGATTTAAAACTGAATGGATACAAATGGTGGAGTATCAGGCTCAAGAATTTGTCAATGATTTATTTAGTAACCTGCGCGAACGGATGGTAGATCTACGAACCGGCAAGACCGTATTCGTTGGTGGTGGATCCATATTATTACGCAAACAAATTGAAGCCTCCGGTAAGGTAGACGATATCTTATTCATTGAGGATATAAATGCAAATGCAAAAGGATATGAATTTTTATACCAGCTAGAAACAGCAGGCAGGTAAAGCATATGAGTGTGAAAAAAGAGCGGGGACGTTTTTCTATTAAATTCAATGAGAAAGATCCATTACATGAAATCGTTATTAGAATACTTGAAGAACAAGGGCCACACAGTAAAGCACAATTTATTGCAAATGCCCTTTTACATTATATGCACTGCACACAAACACCAGATATTGCATTGCCGAATACTGCTGATAAAACCTATATTAAAAACATTGTTCTTGAAATATTAAATCAACAGGGTTTTTCACATAATCACATTGCAACAAACACATCCCAATCTCAACAGACGGAGATTAATAAAACAGAGACATTACAAGGTCAAAAACCTATAAAACAGCCTGTTGATGAAAAAACCCGGGCATTAATTTCTGATACTTTATCTGCATTTCGGAATAATGGGGCATAGAAGATTGATCTCATCAATTGTTCCTGATCTGCTAGGTTTTCATTTTTAAAAACCCATTGATATTCACTTCGATAAAAAAGCAACCGGCTGGAAACCGATTGCTTTTTTATATCTTGATTAAGCTTCTGATAAAGGTATCAAAGGTAATTTGTGGGAGCGGAAGCTGTAAAATTCATCTCTGCCATCTACCAATACTCCCGACGTTGCAGTAAACTCAACCTGAACCTCTTTTGTTTCTGGATCTATTTCCTGAAGCAGCACAATACCCTGTGTCATGTCGCCAACAAGAGGATCTTCGATATCCGTTATGCCAGGCAGCCGCGTTGTCCGTCTTCCATTCTCATCTACCATGCCCCCTCCGAAATTGATAAAATAGTTTCCATTCTCAAGAACAGCTTCATTGCTTACGAAAGAACTATAACCCCTATTACCGACCTCTGTTTCTCCATACTCAAAGATTTTCATAACCGTCATATTATTTACATCTACCCGGTATCGTACAATCCGGCTATAATTATTATCAGGAAGTATCGCTTTCTCTACATTGCGGGAACGGAAATTTCCATTGTCAAAAGCAAAAAACTCTACGATTCCCTGAGTTGTATCTGGCACTTCCAGTACTGCATGGTGCCCCCAGGGCCAGAACTCCTTGTCGGCTTTGTCAATATCATCTGCATCCGATAAATCATATAATGCTGTTCCATTTTCATCAACAGGTGTCAGTAAATACGGTCTGTAATACGAATTCCAATCTTCATGGTTGGCAAGTATAAAGGCCAGCCTTGAGGTGTCTGCATCTACCGCAAAAATTCCCTGCGCACGCCCTGACGTGA
>Ga0153940_1000344_pt1 | contig 25682 bp, 21 predicted proteins | sample TSNJ024MetaG_FD_104736 | JGI IMG/M metagenome (GOLD analysis project Ga0153940, IMG submission 104736) | Attine ant fungus gardens microbial communities from New Jersey, USA - TSNJ024 MetaG | ecosystem: Host-associated > Fungi > Mycelium > Unclassified | place: USA: New Jersey, Brendan T. Byrne...
CTCCTTTGTTGAATACGGTTGGCAAACCTGTACTCATTATAACATTGGAGGTTTTTTACTTGAAGCTGAAGCAAATATGGGGTCACACCTGCATAGCAGGTGGTTTATTTTATTGCCATACAATAAAATTAGTTATGGTTCAGCCGAAGGCTGAACCATAACTAATTTTTATAATATTACTTCAAACATTTTACTTATATTTAGAGTACCTCCTGTTAATACTTTCCCATAAAATTGTGGTTTTTTATCTACACTGGACATAATGATATCTTTAATCTCCAAAGGGGTTAGCTCCGGTCTGTATCCCATCAATAAAGCGGCCGCACCGGCCACATGAGGCGCGGCCATGGATGTTCCCTCCATATAACTGTAATTGCCATAAAAAGAGGTACTTAAAATATCCGTGCCAGGTGCGGCAATATCCACACTTACCGCACCATAATTTGAAAATGAAGCCAGTTCATCATTTTGGTTAGATGCCGCAACCGAAATAATATTGTCACTATCATAATTAGAGGGATAAACAGGAATAAGATCATTATTAGAACTGCTGTTCCCGGCAGATACAATTAAAAGGCCATTATAATTATCTATTGCATATTTTAAAGAAGCAGAATAGAATTTGCTGCCCCAGCTGTTGTTAAGAATTCGTATGTTGTTTCTATTGGCAAAATCAATAGCTTGAACAGCCGCTGCTAAATTAAAAAAAGCGCCTCCAATTTTTAAAGCAGCCAATCTTACAGTCCAGCAAACTCCCGTTATTCCAATAAGATTATTCCCTACTGCCCCGACGGTTCCTGCAACATGTGTTCCATGGCCGGTATTATCAATGGGGTCATCCGTGTTATCTTCAAAATCCCGTCCGTGAATGCCCAGTCCTCTTGGGGCTATCCACATATTGTCTTTTAGATCCGGATGATCATAATTTATACCGCTGTCTGTAATGCCGACAACAATGTCGGAACTTCCTGTAGTATGATCCCATGCCAAGGGACAATTAACCTTTTGCAATCCCCAAAGATAATTATAATATGGATCATTAGGAATAATATGGGGCTGCAAAAAAAAGTCAGGCTCTGCAAATACCACACATGGTTCTTCACTAAGCAGTTCAATTATGCTTATTACCGCTTGTGGATTATTTGTTCTTAATTCGATCATAATGATAGCGCCAATATCGCTCTCACTGGTCTGGCTTTGAAATAATACTTCTATTCTTGTAATCTGAATACCAAAAATAACAGGTTCATTAGCAGCAGGAAAAAAACGTTGTATACAGTCTTTATGTATAGCGATGATCACTCTTCCCGCTTTAAAATCGTCTGGATTAAAATAATTTAAAATAGGCGTTTCATCTCTTTATTATTTTATATAATCATATGATTAAAATTTACATATTGTTCCTCCACTTATCTAAATGCGATTTTTTATTCTTGATTGGATCGATTCCCCGTTACTGTTCACTCCCAGTATTCCGCGGGGTGGATGTTGAAATGACTCCCGCCCCATGGTATACTATAGTTATTGCAAAACCAAAGTAAGTCAAACCGAAAGGTAGGATTATTTTATGAATAATCATATAAATAAAATGACAGGGCAACATTTAAATTTATGGAATAACAAGTTCCGGCTTCCAAACACGCCGTGTCTGGAACGGGACATTTTGAAGCTTTCTCCGGAAATGTCTTTCACCCTTATTTGCTTTGACATTGTTTCATTACGTACAATTAACTATGGCTATGGCCGAAAAGTTGGAGATATGCTCTTACTTGCCATCAGAGACTGGATTCTTAGCTTGAATTACGGACAGCTTTACTGTTTGGAAAGCGATGAATTTGGTTTGTTGCTTACCGGAGCCGACATGGAAATGACCTTGAAAAAGGCACAGCACATATATGAGCGATTTACAGAATCATGGAACGTAGTTCAGAAGGGCGAGAATCAACAAATTTATTGCGCCGTGTCCATTGGCGTTATATCAAGCAAAACCATCCATTCTTCCCATGATATTTTAAACATCATTGAGCGAATATTAAAAGTAGCTTCCAAGCAAGAAGGAATTGCCGTTTATGACGAAGAGACGGATCAACTGCTAAAGCGCAGCCTCGAAATAGAGATAAGCCTTAGAAGCTGCGTAAAAAACGGTATGCAAGGCTTTAATGTGCATTACCAGCCGATTATCAACTGCATCACCGGATTCTGGTGTGGTATTGAGGTTTTATGCCGCTGGACCTGCCCCTCGCTAGGTGTCATCTCTCCCCTTGAATTTATTCCCATAGCGGAGCAGCTGGGGCTTGTCGGCGCTATTGGAGAGTGGGTTCTTGAAACGGGCATTATACAGTGTAAGGCGTGGAATCTGGACGCACATGAAGATTTTTTTCTTGATGTTAATCTGTCCCCAATTCAGCTTATGGATAAAAATCTGGATTTTAAAATCCTTAGTATTCTAAAACGCCACGGCTACCCCAGCCACAAGCTGAGACTGGAAATTACCGAAAGCTCCCAGCTAAACTTCAGCAATCATACCCTTGAAGCCATATCAAGACTGGCCCAGCAAGGTATACCTGTTGCTTTGGATGATTTCGGAACGGGATATTCCTCTTTTCATTCCCTTATCAATCTGCCGGTCAGCGTGTTAAAAACGGAAAAAGCCTTTCTAAACAATATAGAAAATGACGACTACCTCCAGCAGCTGCTGGAAATTATGGTAAGCCTGGCCCATACTTCCGGAATGAAATTGATCGCCGAAGGAGTGGAAAACACCAAACAGATGAAGTTACTGATGGACAACCGGGTGGACTATGTTCAAGGCTATTTATTCAGCCGGCCGCTCCCCAGCGAGGAATTCGAGAAAAAGCTCAATTACTTTTATTATAAAAAAGAAAATTCCAGCGCAGGTGAGTACAGCCGCATTGATATAAATTCACTGCTAAACCCGAAAAATGCCTATTCCTTGACACCATCACTTTACAGGACCCTTATCCAGTGTATGGAGATACTATTGGGGACTGCGGATATAAATGACAGTATCAACGCTGTTTTGGCTATGATCGGTGAGAAGCTGGGCGTAAACCGCCATGTACTTTTCCTTAGGGACCCGGGGGCAAACACCTATACTAATACTCATGAATGGTGTGATGAAGAAACACAGCATAATATCGGCCGGTTTAATAATACCGATATCGAGATAGCTACCCCCAGCTTTATTCCGTTGTTTGAAAAAGAAGGTATGATCGTATCGCCGGATGTTACAGCTTTGCCTGAGGATATATACAAAATGTTTCAGGAACTGGGTGTTAAAAGCAACATCGCCATTCCCTTGTGGCGTGGGAAAGAGCTGCTTGGGTATGTTGGACTGGATATATGCAGTGAGCGCCGGAACTGGCTGCCGGAGGAGGTGCTCATGGTTCACAGCGTCTGCGGGATTATTGCCAACGTCCTTGACAGGATACATTTGCAGGATAAGGTTGAATACCGGCAAGCAATGTTAAATTCCATTCTGAATAATATGGATATCATTATTTATGCATCTGACTTGGAAACAGATGAAATACTTTTTGCCAACGACGCTTTGCATAAATACTTGGGAGCGACCTCTTCTCTTGTGGGGAAGACCTGCTGGAAGACGATTTATAGTAACAAGACATCCCGCTGTGCCTTTTGCAAGCTGCCGCAATTACTCGAAACTCCGGAAGCAGTCCCTGTTGTATGTGATCATATCCATGAACTCACCGGCAGGCATTATGTCACATATGAATGTATCATACAGTGGGAAAACAACAAAAAAGCGCATTTAAGATATGCCATGCATATTTCCCATCCTGCAGATGTGGTTCGTTAGAAAGCTATTCATAAAAAACTGGAACAAGTTGTTGGAAGGCCGCATCAGAATAATCTGATGCGGCCTCTTGTCTATTCTTAGATCAATTGTTCGAAATCTCTTTGCAGATTTCTGATCGCTTCTTCGATTCCACACTCATCTTCTAACAACTTGTGCATAGAACCTGCCAGCAGCGAATCCACTACCGCGGGGACAATAATCTTTCCTTTTCTGGTACGAAGGATTTTTCTCTTCTGTGCATATTCAAAACTTCTTCGGATATCTTTCATCCATGGATAAATATTACCCACACAGGAATTTTCAAGTAATATATTTTTAGGCGGAAACCCTCCCAGAAGACTATTAGGAATTGCATTACGATTACTGCTGATCCATTTAATAAATTTGTACGCTTCAAAGGGATGTCGTGATGATTTATCGATCGCCACAGACCATCCTCCAAACAGAGGTTTCTTACCTGGTACCGTGGTCGCTACGATATCACTAAAGTCCACATTTCTTTCTTCCTCATTAAATGCATTTGGTATATGGGTCGCATAGGTCATCGACATTGCAGCATCACCATCCAAAATGGATGGGTTTTTCTCGTTTTGATTCCTCCGGTTTTCTCTTTTTGAACATTGGTAGGCCTTCTTCAGACTTGCTAATGCCCGATAATTCTCCATACTGTCCCAAACCACTTCCCCTTTGGATGACATGATCGAACCTTTGGTACTCCATTGCCTTGGGAAAAACTGTTCACTGTAATTAATCGGATCTCCTGTTATAAATTCGGTACCATATTGCACCGGTGAATCCACATTAAATTCTCGCGTAAAAAACTGAGCAATTACATCAAATTCTGTCCAATTTCGAGGCGGACGAAGTTCTACACCATATTTTTTTAAAAAATGCCACTGCAAATCCTGATCTTCAAATAAATCCCTCCGATAAAATAAAAACTGCATTGTTACCAGGATCGGAATTGTGAAAATACCCTTTGTGTTATAATAAATAAATTCTTTTTGTGCAATGGGGAAAAAGCCTTCTAAGTAATGATCCTGATCTTTCTCAATGAATTCTGTCATATCAAAAAAATAATCATCGTTACAAATCAAAGGAAACCACTGTGAATCCAGCATCAAAATATCGTATTCACTGTTATTTCCTTTTTGAATTTCCTGCAGCTTTCGATAGAGTTTTGAATACTCTACAAATTCGCAATCTACTGCTATTTGATACTCGTTCTCAAAAATTTTCAGCATCCGAAGAAAGAACTGCGTCCCTGCTACCTCTTTAATCCCTAATAATGATATATGTACTTTTTCTTCTATCGGCGCCCATTTCAGATTCTCATAATCATTATTCGTTCTGGGAATCAAAATTCTCTTATTATCAAAGTAAACCGGGGACTTAATATATTCCAAAATAATATTGGCGGCTGTCTCTCCCAATTTTATTGTATTTCTGCTAATGTATTCTTCCCTTCCATCCCACTTTGAATAAGAAATTTCACCTCCCAAGACAAATATCCTGGTATTTTTATTATTTTGTAAAATCCACTGCAGGCCTTTTTCATAGCTTTCTTCGGTTACAATAAAGTAATCCGGCACAGCTTCAAGATGATTAACAATTTCCAGCAGTCCTGTAAAAGCACGTTCCTTATTGGAAACTACCGTAAAGTGTGTCCCCACCGCATCATGCTTTAAAAGCGCGTCCTCAAAGCCCTTTTTACAATCTCTATTCTCAGAAAAGCGTTGTTCGCCTGTAACTAACACACAAGATATTGATTTGCCTGTGAGATCGTCATTCTTTAAAATTTTATCCAATAGATGGTAGACTATATTTTTATTATCAAATACAACACTGGACAGACGGATACCCTTTAACTCATTACATAATAAAACCACAGGTATGCCTTTATCTGTAATACTCTGATACTTTTCAACATTCTCTACTTCTATGGGAGCGATCAATATTCCTGTTACCCCGTTTTTTACTGCATCTTCCAGCATAATGCCTTCTTGATAGGCGTTGTAATCGGTGATTTTCAGAATACATTTATATCCGTGCTTTTCTAAAATCTGCTGTATGCCGGTTATGATCTGTCCATAGATTGTATTGATTTCCGGTATCATGACCGCTATCATTTTAGGCTTTTTTGACTTTAAACTGCTTGCCCAGATATTCGGATTGTAATTAAGTTTTTTAATGGCTTCCGTTACCTTACTATAGGTCTCACTGCTGACATATATTTTCTGATTCAAAATATTGGAAACGGTTGCCGGTGACACCCCTGCCAGTTTTGCCACATCCTTAATTGTTGCCATCAGTTCACCTCATCATTTTTTTGTTTTAATCTCATCATACCAATGATTTTCATCCCATTCCTGCAGCCATTGCGGTGCGATACTGTTCCCGACCCGCGATGCTCCGAATTCGATGGTACCAATGGCATCTTCCAGATTGGAAATAAAGCCGGCAGCTTTGATCTTAATCCGATCTCCGATAATTGCATTCATCAGCTTAATATCTCCCAAATTGAAGCTGCTGTTTGGTGTTGTCCCAGTACTCTGCTTGACATAATCACATCCTGCATCGGCGACAATATTACATGCTGTGATTTTTTCTGCATGGGTTAGATAATAGCATTCTATGATACATTTAATAATGACATCTTTCTTTTTTTCTCTCATCCTTTTCACAAAATCTGAAAGTTCGCTCAAGCAATATGTACTATCCCCATCTTTTAGCTTTGACACATTAATTACAATATCCAATTCCGTAGCGCCGTTGTCAATTGCATTTAAACCTTCAAATATTTTTGTCTCTTTCGTTGCAACCCCCTGCGGAAATCCAATAACGGTACCGATTCCCGCCTTGTCCCCAATCAGGGATTTTGCCAGCTTCACATCGCTTGGGTTCACATAGACAGCAGCAAATCCATACGCGAGGACTTCTTCACAAAAACGAGTTACCTCTTGCTTTGATACATAATTCCCAAGGCAAGAATGATCCTGCATAGATGCAAATTGTTCTTTTGTTATCATACTCACAGACCTCTTTTCTTAATTGTATATACTGTTTTTACCACAATACTTTTCCCATGAAGCCAAAACACATTCTTGTATTTCCCGGGTTGCACCAAGGCTTTCAAGACCTGACCAGACAAGGCCGATCAGCCCGCTCTTTTTTAAAGACAAATTTTCAACATACGCTTTTATCTCCGATTCAATTTCTTCTTTTGTACCGGAGACCCCGGTTGTCTGATAGCCGGTCGGACATCCGAAACAGACTTTTTTGCGAAACCGTCTGCCCAGTTCTTCTATACCGTTTAAAGCAGGCTGTCCGGGATTCAATATATCTACACCAGCCTCTATCAGTTCCGGAATCAGATCCAAAATATAGCCGCAAGAATGAAAGAAAATATCCATCCCAAGCGAATGCGCAAGATCACACTGCCGTTTTAACCTGGGTTTAAAAATTTCGCGGAATATTTCCGGTGAAATAAGCAGTGATTTCTGTGTTCCCAAATCATCGCCAAAAGCGATTGCATCAAATCCGGCATCCGCACATGCGCGAATTAATTCTTCTTCTGCCTGGAACACAATGTCGGCAAGCTGTTCTACATTTTCCCGTTCTAAATACAGATCCGTCATAAAATTTTCAAACCCACGGATAAAAGACATGATCGTAAATCCGCTCAGGATAAAATCAGCAATGTAATATCTGTCTTTATATGCTTCCATTATTTCACGCCCAAGCTCAAATCTATCCCAGGAATTCACTACTAGCGGATGATAGGTTTTTAAATCTTCCCACTCTGGAACCGGTGATCTTTCTACCAAACCCAGAGCAAAAGGAGTATCCTGCTCTTTCCATATGAAATTCCATTCCGAAGTGCGTCCGTCGCTCCCACCAAACATTTTCTGTACCGGAATCAAAGCGATATCTGATTCTTTTGTTTCTTCCAAATTGTAATACAGTAGGGGGATGTATTCCGGGTCTTGAAAATGTATCGCCCGCTTCACATTTTCTTTTCTTGTATATTTCATATGCTTGCATTCCTTCCTTCTTTATCTTATCAGCCTTCCAGTACTACCATTTTTGATTGCCTTTGCTTTTGTACACAATCATATATTACTGCCAGAAGCAAGATCAGACCCTTCAAAATCACCTGCACATATTCACTGATCTGAAGTATGATCAATCCATTATTCAGTACTGCAATAATTAAGGATCCCACCAAAACATGATAAGGTTTGCCTGCTCCTCCTGCCATCGAAACGCCGCCGATCACACAGGCGGTAATAACGTCAAACTCATATCCATTTCCCGTAGTAGGTGATCCCGTCTTGATGCGTCCAAGCATTACAAGTCCCGCAAAGGTGGCGAAAAAACTACTGATCATATAGGTAGCAACCTTCGTCTTCGTCACCGGTATTCCAGATAACATGGCAGCCTCCTCATTCCCCCCGATTGCATAAAAGTAACGTCCAAAATACGTTTTCTCCAAAACAAACCATCCCAGAAATAGGGCAAAGATCATCAGAATGATAGGCAGAGGGATCGGACCTATATATCCTTGTCCGATCGTGCAAAATGAATCCGGTAATCCATATATATTTTTCCCGTTTGTGATCAAATAAGAAAATCCTTTTAATACGTTCATTAAAGCCATGGTAACAATAAACGGAGCGATTCTTAGCTTCGCAACTATGATACCCATGATGGAGCCTATAACCATCATAACAACAAATACGATCAGGCATGCCAGAATTGGATTCATTCCCAAAGTAACCATAAAGTACCCCGTCAACATGCCGACAGCAGACATCATCCATCCTACTGATAAATCGATTCCCCCTGTTATTAATACAAACAGCATGCCGACACTGCATATTCCAACTATGGATGCTTGCCTGACTACTGTGATCATATTTGAGAACGTGGCAAATGAATGATTTACCAGACCAAAAAATATAATTTCAATCAGCAATACTAACACAATTCCATAATTTTTTAGTATATGACTAACTCTTCCTTTCATTTTCCCTCTAACCTCCTGCTTATAAAGAGTTTGCTAGGCTTCTGCGTCAATTTCAGAAGCATAACGCAATACCGTTTGTGCACTAAATTGCTCTTTTTCAAGTATCGCTGACAAATGACCTTCACAAAGAACTGCAATCCGATCCGACATTCCCAACAACTCTTCCATCTCTGATGTAATCATAATAATGGTTTTTCCCTGCTCAATCAAATCATTCATTAGCATATAGATTTCCTGCTTAGCACCTACATCAATTCCTCTTGTGGGTTCATCAAAGATAATGATTTCAGGATCGGTAGCCAAGCCTTTTGTAACAACAATTTTCTGCTGATTTCCACCACTTAAATCTTTTACCTTTTGCTTTATTCCATAGGACTTGATTTTTAAACTATTTATATATCCATGAACAATTGATGCTTCCTTTTTTCTATTAATAATAAAAAAATGTGAAATCATTTTTAAAATTGCCAGTGAAATATTCTCATGAATCGTATGTTCCAGTATCAATCCCTGGCGCTTTCTATCCTCAGGTACTAACATAATCCCACGCTGCATCGCCTGCTGGGGATTACGAATATTCACCGTTTCCCCTCGATAGATAATTTGACCGGATTCCTTTTTCTTAACACCGAACAGCAATTGGGCAAATTCTGTACGCCCTGCTCCTACAAGACCTCCCAGTCCGAGAATTTCACCCTTTTGCAGTTTCAGTGAAATATCTTTGATCCCATTACCGGAAAGGTGCGATGTCTCCAGTATTGTTTGTTTACCTTCGGCCGGTTTGCGCTTTGGATAAATATTCTTAAGGGAACGCCCCACCATGAAGCAGATCAACTCATCCCGGCCTGTATCTTTTGTCTCTTTTGTCACGATATGTTTCCCATCCCTTAATACGGTAACTCTGTCAGATATTCTGAATATTTCTTCCAATCTGTGTGATATGTAGATAATTGTAATGCCTTTTTTACGTAACTTTTCAATCAGACCGAATAATACTTCAACTTCACTGTTGGAAAGTGGTGCCGTTGGCTCATCCATGATGATAATTCTATTATTCTGGGCGAGTGCTTTCGCAAGCTCTATCATTTGCTGAAATCCGATGCTTAAATCCTTCACTGTCACATTCGGTGAAATAGTTAAATCCATCTCCTCAAATATCCTTTTTGCCTGCTCCATCATCTCTTTACGATCAAGTAAAATCCCTTTACGCGGTGCGCTTCCAAGAAAAATATTTTCTGCTACGCTAAGATGATTTACCAAACTAAGCTCCTGGTAGATGACTCCGATTTGCAGTTTTTTCGACGCTATCGGGGAGAAATCAGTTATTTTAGCGCCATCATAGATAATTTCTCCCTTATCAGGCCTGTTGATGCCTGTCAGCGTCTTGATCAAGGTTGATTTTCCTGCCCCATTTTCACCAACGAGCGCATGCACTTCTCCCGGATAAAATTCCATACTTACATCATCAAGAGCGATAACTCCTGGGAAGATTTTTGTCAAATTCTTTATTTCTAATATTGGCTTCATGGCAGTTTTCCTTTCCTACATACGATTCGTCTATTCCCAACCGAAATCTTTTCTGACTTGCTTTACATTCGATTCATCTACGAAAGAAAGTTCATAATTTAACCGTATCGGATCATCTGTTATGTTATTCCCGGCTTTTACTTCATCTATTGCCGCCTGAGCCGCTTTTAAAAATACTTTTGATTTATCACGGTATGGCTCACCCCAAGAACCGATTATCTTTACATATTTACCTTCTTCTAACATCTGTGTCGCCATTGAAGTGCAATCCATTGCTGCACCCATTGCTTCATCGTATCCGACCCCTGCATTTTCTGCTGCAAGGCAGAAGCCATAGAGCTGATCCGCTGCAATTGCCAGACACACATCTACTTTATTTCCCTGAAGAACACTCTCACACATTGTATTTGCTTCCGCCGCATCTACCGGAGATATATCTGCTACTGTTGTAGAATTACCTTCATAAGCGGAATTAAATCCATCCAAAAGACCTTTTGCCCGTTCCACACATGCTTCTTCAAATTCATAATTGAGCAAACAGATATTCAATTCCTTCTTATCCGGCCAATTGTCATTAACCCATTCACCTGCTTTTTCACCGCACGAGAATGCATTCTCATATTCATCAGCTGCAACATATGCTTGGGAAGATGAATTTGGTCCATCCAGGCATACCACTGCGATTCCCTTTTCTGCAGCAGTCTTTCCAACCTCTGCAATCGCTTCTTTATCGCACGGTGATACGATGATACACTCATAACCCGCTTCGATGCAGCTTTCGAACTGCTCCACCTGCTTCGTGGCATTTCCCGCACAATCCATTACCGTGACTTCAAATCCAAAATCCGCTCCTTGATCTACACACCCTTGTGTCATCAATTGCCATTGCTCTGTAGATAGTGCAAATGTAAGAATTGCTGTCTTGATCAGACCATCCCCTTTTGACGTATCTTCCTCGGCTTTTGTATCCGGAGCTGCTGTGGCTGTCGTTTCAGTCCCTGTCGTTTCACCGTCTGACGTTTCACCACTTGTTTTTTCGGTTTGTGTTGTTTGGCATCCTATCATTGTAATTACTATAATGATACTCAGCACAAGTGTCGTAATCCTTCTTGATGTCTTTAAACTTTTTCTCATCTTTTCTCCCTTCTGTTCATTTAGTTACATTTCCTCCCTATTGTCTATATCTTCGAGCTGCAATGCATAAGCTTCCGATATCACCCAGGGAATCACCTAGTTGTGCCGGCACAATCCGGCATGCAGCTCTGCTTTTCGGGAGTGATTCTGTTGTCAGAATTTCCATCATATGGGGATATAATAAATCACTGTTTTTAGCATAAATACTTCCCATCACAATGCATTCAGGATTTAAAATATCAACCAGGATTGCCAATCCCGCCCCTAATTTTTGTCCACACCTTCTAACGATCTCTCCTGCTAACTCATCTCCCATCCTTGCCGCTGCAAAAATATCTTTTGCGGTATTCTTCCACCTTACCTTCCTGTTCTTTTCATGAAATTCTGATAATACAAGTTTTCCCAATTGTACAATACCTCCACCGCTGCAGTATCCTTCGAATGATCCCTCCTTTCCAAAACCAACGGGTCCTTCTTTACTCAAACGTACATGTCCGATCTCTCCGGCACAGTTATTTGTACCGCGATACAGTTGACCACCCAGAATCAAACCTGCACCTAAGCCCGTTCCAAACGTTATGAAAATCATATTTTTAGTTCCTCTGCCGGCTCCATACCGGTATTCCGCAAGTGCACACGCATCTGCATCATTTTCCAGATCCACAGGAACCTGCATGTGCTTTTTAATTATTTCTACAATCGGAATATCATCCCATCCCGGCAGATTCGGGGGCGATTGAATCACTCCCTCCTCCTGGTCCAGGGGACCTCCGCAGGATATTCCGATACCCTTAGCTTCTCCGTATGTATCCCTGAAATTTTCTAGATATTCCCGGATTTTTTTGAGATTCTCTTTATAATCATTTTTTACTGTCGGAAAGGAAACCTTATCTAAAATAAGTATGCCTTCATCCTTTTCAACACCTGCCGAAACTGCAATTTTTGTTCCGCCGATATCCACTCCGAAAAATAGTTGTTTCATCTTAACCTCTCTTAAAAGAAATGTTCTTCTGCCATCAGGCAAAGCGTGTGGTAAACAGGCAAATGTAATTCTTGAATTCGGTATGTCTGTGTCTCCGGAACACAGATACAAACATCTGCCAGTTCCTTTAACCGCCCACCACCGTAACCCGTAAGACTTAATATCTTCATGCCCTTTGCCGCAGCTGCCTGAACTGCCCGTATTACATTTTCTGAGTTTCCTGAGGTTGTCATTGCCACCAACAGATCCCCTTCTTGCCCGTAACCCCATATCTGTTGTGCATATATCATGTCAGGAGCTGCATCGTTCATATATGCAGTAATCAGAGCATCTTCGCCCGTCAATGAGATTGCCGGAAGCGCATTTTGCAGATTATCCATAAGATATGCTCTATCCTCTTGATTCAGCTTCTCACACGTTATTGCATCCTTTTCAAGTTTGCGGTTTTTTACAAACCCTTTCATCAATTCGCCTACCATATGAGATGCGTCAGCTGCACTGCCGCCATTTCCGCATATCAATAGCTTTCCACCACTCTTGAAGGTTGTTTCCAATAGCAGATAAGCCTGTTCTATATCATCCACGCAAACCGAAAGCATCGGATAATGATCTATCAGCTCTTTTATCCATTTCACCTATCCGCCCTCCTTCTTTTTTCCAAACCTGCGTGCGGCTTCAAACATATATAAAACATGTTCCGGTGGAATATCTTCCTGGATATTATGGGCGGCCGCAAATATATATCCGCCATCCTGATTCATACTGTCGATCACCTCCTTCACTCCTTCTTCAATACCCTCTTTTGAACCATTAAGCAACAGATTTTGTATGTCGATACCTCCATGAAAAATTATGTCCTTTCCGTATTTATTTTTCAATTCCTGCGGCTGCATTTCTTTTGTAACCGGCTGGATGGGATTTAAAATATCCACACCACTCTCTAAAAGCTCCGGAATCAAAGATGCTACATTACCACAAGAGTGATGCAAATACAAGGCATTTGTAAAACGTTTTGTATACACAATCCGCTCTTTAAAATAGGGCATTACAAGCTCACGGAAATTTGCCGGTGACATGAAAAGATTCTTCTGCATCGCAAAATCATCTCCACTTGAGGTATAGTGTATATACGGTCCCAAGGCACTGTAATATACCTCAATCACTTTTTTCTGATAATCCAAGATTTTTTCAAACAATTTATGGACAAATCCCGTATCTTCGATGAGACGTGCCAGGAACTCCTCAAAACCACAAAGCCAGCATCCCAATTCAAATACACCATATACAGGATGTTCTGCACAGATTACATAGTTTCCCTCTTTAAATAACCTGCGAGCTTCCAGCCCAATTTCTTCTATCTGGCTCATGTTGAGCGTATCACCATTGGGAAATTCATACTTATCCAGATCATCTTTTGTCGCATTACGAAGCGGATTTTCTACAATATCCCAATATAATCCTGTGAATTTTCGTTTGATTCCCCATTCGTCTATGTATAAATTTTCGTTGATCATATCAAACTGTGAATGCTCGGGCCGCAGTATTTCGCCAACGGATCTCGTATCGATATCCAAATACTCCAAAATACTGTTTTCTAATCTTTGCACTTTACCGAACAGGAATTTCTGAGGTTTTGGTAATGGGAATCCTAATAAATCCAATAATTTATACTGACTTTTTCCTTCCATGCTTGAGAGTGGACAGCCTCCCAGATCCAACATCAAATTATCCGGCTGCACATGATTGACCGATGCATGAAAATTATCGATTCGGTTCATCGACTTGCCCTCCCTTCTTACCAATTTTTACAGCATTCATATACTGCCATAATATTTTCATCGGGTGTTCCCACTTCAATATCTGCGGCCACGATAGAAAATCTATGTTCTTCTCCTTTTGCCCTCTCCAAAATTACATTTGTATATTCACGGATCTGATCAGATGTCATATTTAACATTTTATAAGGAGAATATATATATTCCACATCTGCTTCCGGAAATGCTTCCAACGCAAGACGAGGATCAGATTGAAAACCAATCTGAATCATATCGATATGAGGTATCTTTCGATATATGGGTATGAATTCATCAAAACATCCGCAATGATGCAACTGAAATTTTTGATTATGCGCATAAAATTTTTCAATTATTTCATAGTCGTGTTTGAAAAAGAATTCTTCATAAAGTTTTGGTCCCATCAACTGCACGGTGCACAGAAGCAACATATAGATTTCCGGCATAGAACCTTTTTTAAAATTGTAATCCATTACCAGTTCCCACATTTCCTTACTATAAGTAAGAACCTTTTGAAATCTTTCCGTTTCATCCATCATTTCAAGCATGGCGGAATCTCCCATAAGCTGAATGATGTCATTGGATATCCCATTCTTAAATAAATGAGCTTTTATCTGGGTGCCATATTTATGATTCATAGCGGCAGCCTGTCGAATCGTCTCATCATACGGAAAAACCTTTGTAATATCTGCCGGAAGCTCCAGCTTGTCAATCTCTGTTTCCAATAAATGCCTGGTGGTAGGGAAATTATCATCCGAATAAATTACCGTTCCTCCTGCAGCGGCTGCCGTGGTTGCATTTATCCAATTGGGTGCTATCGGTGCCGCCTCTTTACATATATCTCCGATCTGCATCGCCTGATATCGCCCGGCAATATGCTTTTCCATCCGGACAGCCATTGCTATCCGATAATCAAAGTCCATACAATAGCGCTCTCCCATGATGATTCCGTATTCACTTTTCCACCATGAGGGCATCCATGTAAATGTCAGTGCTTTTATTCCCAATGTTTCTTTTAACGTAAAACAGTTATCCGAATTAAAATATATGGATTTCCTGCCTGCTGTCACATTTCCCATCAGTTTTACCTCCATGGACATTCTATTGTGTCCAAATCCGCTCAATCAATTCTGCTATTTCACCTCTCGTCAGTTTACAGATATCCGTGATAAAAGGACAGTTACGCACAGTTTCTTCAATAACTTCCGTTTTCACTTCCTCCGAAAATCCTAAGGCATTGCCTGATGTATAGACCCCGATTGCTTTTTCCCAACTAATTACCTGTTCTTTTAATTCGGCTGCCGCAATCTGATCACTTTCTTCGCACAAACCATTATTAAAAATCCTTGCAATTTTGGCGAATTTTTGTATGCATCCCGATAATGCATAAGCAATATATTCCGGATATACCATTGCAACCGATATTCCATGAGGAATATTTGGGCTCTTTCCTACAATTGCCTGACCGATATCGTGGGGCATTGTTGTATTGTTCATAGAAATGCAAAGACCTGCCATGGTATCTGCAAATGCCATATTGCCTCTTATCTCTAGATTATTTCCATCACTGCATGCCGATTTCAAATTCTGCACTGCAAGCGCGATTGTCTTTAAGGCTAATACTTCAATAAATGGATTTGAATTTTCATAGGTATATGCCTCGAATGCATGAGCAAAAACATCAAATCCGGTAGCTGCTGTTATATGTGGCGGCATCGTCACCATTAACTCAGGATCTACAATTGCAACCCTGGGAATCATTGCATTATTTGCAGCAACGCAGGTTTTAATCTTTCTTTTTGGATCCTGTAAAACACAGTAAGGCGTTACTTGTGATCCGGTTCCGCTTGTTGTCGTAACGGCTATAACGGGAAGAAGCTTGTCTGCATATATAGGTAATTGGATATCAGAGACATATGTATACTGCCAGATTCCTCCCTCATGCGCATAGCAAAGTGATACTCCTTTTGCGGTATCCATAGCAGAGCCTCCGCCCAATCCGATCACTATGGACACTTGCTCCTGGCGTGCTATGTCAGCCGCTTCTTCAATACTGTCAACCGTTGGATTCGGCGTTGCCTTATCATACAGAATCACTTCTACACCTGCACACTCTATTATTTTTATAATTTCATGAAAGCTGTTTTTTTGTACTTCCGGCCACCGGCAGGTTACAAGCATTGCCTTTTTCCCATACGCAGCAGCAATTTCTCCAATTTCGCGAATACGCCCTTCCCCAAAAAGAATATTTGTCTGTAATGTAATGTTAAAATTCTTCGCCATCCTTTTCTCCGCCTTTCTCTTAAAGGTCTAAGACTTTATGGGCTGTTTCACAAAGTTTAGCAATACGCTGCATCCCATCCTCATAACCATGGTAAAATGTCAGCCCGCCGCCGATGATATTTACTTTATGCTCCCTGGTAGCTGTCAAAATCGTTTCAAGCCTCTTTGCAAGCGTATTTTCGCTTTGCGGCTGCATAACATCTCTTACCGGATGCAGCTGTACCTCCAAAACTTTGTCAGTATTATATATCCGCCCTGCTGCTTCAATATCGGACCACGCACTAACCGTAACCATCTGCACTTTCGGTATTTGATTGATCAGGTGGAATAATTGTGACGTGTCTCCACAACTATGCCAGTAAGCAATGCCTCCAAGATAATCTGAGAGTTCTATCTCAAGAGGTAAGATATATTCTTTATAAAGTCCGGGACCTACAATTGGATTCATGACTTCATCATTGTAAATATTTTCAGGTCCCAGCGGCTCGCCAAGATATTCCGCCCTTTGCCTGCTCCAATGTTTACGGGCTTCATTCAGGTACTCCAGCATCTCATTAAACCACTCGGGCTCGTCCGCAAGATCATACATCAAATTTTCAAGTCGCCGCATCTGCCAGGCACATCCCCAGGCACTTCGTCCCCAGACCGGAAATGAAATCTTAAAATCATCGCTTGCAATATCACATATATCCTCATAGAAGCGGATAATCTGCGGCATGATACCGGAAGTATGAAAATCCGGATAAGGTTTATTAATAAAATCCTCTCCGTCGGGAATAACCGATTTATTCGAAATCACAGCATCATGCTCTGTATATGATGCATCATCCCCTACGAAAATAGCACGTTCAAATGCTCCTGACGGATATACTGCCTGCCTCTTTACGATTGGAGTACAGTCATCAAAATTATTAAATTTATAGATCTGCATCTGAAGGCCACTTAAATAATGCACATATGGATCATGATAGTATTCATAAAAATCAAATCCAAGCAGCTTAGCATACTGGGGACGTTCCAGTTCTACACAAAAAGTCTTCCTGTCCTTCGATTTCGGGATCCCTTTAAAATAGTCATTTGTCATCTCTGCATTGTCCCAATAAGCTAGTCTTCTCTTATTTTTAGAAGATTCATACATTTCCCTTAATTCTTCCTCTTTTTTCCTTATTTCTACTATCATCGATTTATTGTGCACAATTATCACTCCTTTTTATCGTATTTTCTGTCTTAATTATACTTATCCATCTTTATTTCTTCAACAAAGAACTGTATTATTATTTGATTTATTATTTAAATCGTTTCAAATTTGAATTCAATAATGATTGAATTCAAAAGGTTTTCCGGCAATCTCCCCATATGGTTTCAAAATAAATAAATTTTCTTTTTTCTTATAATTATTGCATTTAACTTATTATTCACAATGATTCATTGACAATGCTCCGCACCGCACAGTTATTTTTTCTACATTTTTTATTTATATGAACATATCCATGAACTCACCGACAGGCATTATGTCACATATGAATGTACCAACCATTCATATTTTTCAAAAAAAGTATCATACTACTACAGAATATTCAAATAGAAAGTGGTGAAAATATGCAGGAAGAATGGAATGGTTTTATCGATGGCACCTGGACTGACGAAATTGATGTACGTGACTTTATCCAAAAAAACTATACACCTTACGAAGGTGATTACAGCTTTCTTCAAGAACCTACCAAACGCACCCTGGAGCTATGGGAAATCGTCAAGGGTTTAATGACCGAAGAAACAAAAAAAGGAATACTTGATGTGGAGACCAAGATTCCTTCGGGCCTCACTGCTTATGAGGCCGGTTATATTCATAAAGAACTGGAACAAGTTGTTGGATTGCAGACTGATAAACCTCTTAAGCGGGGAATTATGCCTTTTGGTGGTTACCGGGTTGTGAAAAAAGCTCTGGAAGCTTATGGGCAGACTCTGGATGCTCAAACCTTAAGTATCTTCACCGATTATCGCAAAACTCATAACAGCGGTGTCTATGATGCTTATTCGGACGAAATGCGAAAGGCACGCCGTACCGGAATCATCACCGGACTGCCTGATGCTTATGGGCGCGGGCGCATTATCGGAGATTACCGGCGGGTGGCATTATATGGTGCAGATATCCTGATCGCAGACAAACAGGAACAACTGAAGCAACTGGATCTTTCACACTACGATTCTGAAGTGATCCTGGCACGGGAAGAAATCAATGAGCAGATCCGATCCCTGGGTAAATTAAAAAAGATGGCCAACTCCTATAACATTGACTTAAGCGCTCCGGCAAAGAATGCAAAAGAAGCTTTTCAATGGACATACTTTGGCTTCCTTGGGGCTACCAAAGAGCAAGATGGCGCAGCTATGAGCCTCGGCCGGGTCAGTACCTTTCTGGACATCTATATCCAACGCGACTTAGAACAGCAGCTTTTAACCGAAGAAGAAGCTCAGGAGCTGATGGATCACTTTGTTATGAAATTGCGTATGATTCGCTTTTTGCGAACGCCGGACTATGATCAGCTCTTTTCAGGGGATCCCACATGGGTTACCGAAGCTATCGGAGGAATGGGCCTGGATGGCAGACCTTTGGTCACCAAAAGCAGTTTTCGCATCTTACAGACATTGTATAATCTAGGGCCAGCTCCGGAACCGAACCTGACCGTTTTATGGTCTACTGCTCTGCCTCAGGAATTTAAGTCGTATTGTGCCAAGGCTTCTATCGATACATCCTCCATCCAGTATGAGAATGACGACCTGATGCGCCGTTACTGGGGTGACGATTATGCCATTGCCTGCTGTGTATCAGCGATGCGTATCGGTAAGCAAATGCAGTTCTTTGGTGCCAGAGCCAATCTGGCCAAGGCACTGCTCTATACCATCAACGGCGGCCGTGATGAAAAAACCGGAGAACAACTTGGTCCGGAGTTCGCACCGATCACTTCCGAGTACCTGGAATATGAAGAACTTATCCGCAAATTTGATCAGACCCTGGAATGGCTGTCCCGGTTATATGTTAACACTTTGAATGTCATCCATTACATGCATGATAAATACAATTATGAAAGCCTTCAGATGGCTCTTCATGATGCTGATATCCTGCGTACCCAAGCATGTGGAATCGCCGGCTTATCGGTAGTAGCTGATTCCTTATCAGCAGTAAAGTATGCACGGGTAAAAGTAATCCGGGATGAGACCGGTCTTGCTGTAGATTATCTGGTCGAGGGAGATTATCCGGCCTTTGGTAATAATGATGACCGCGTGGATTCCATTGCTTATGAAGTGGTAAAAACTTTTATGGAAAAGTTAAACAAACAGAAAACTTACCGGGATGCCATGGCTGCCCTTTCTGTATTAACGATTACTTCTAACGTAGTTTATGGCAAGAAAACCGGTGCTACACCGGATGGACGAAAAGCCGGCGAACCATTTGCCCCCGGAGCCAATCCGATGCACGGAAGAGATATAAAAGGTGCTGTCGCATCCCTCACTTCTGTAGCCAAATTACCTTATGAATATGCGCAAGACGGGATTTCTTATACATTTTCTATTATTCCCAATGCCCTTGGTCGATCCACTGAAGAACAGGTTCATAATCTATTAGGTATTATGGATGGCTATTTTCATAAAGAGGGGCATCATGTCAACATTAATGTTTTTGAACGTGAAACACTTTTGGATGCCATGGAACATCCGGAAAAATACCCACAGCTGACCATTCGGGTATCCGGTTACGCAGTAAATTTTGTAAAACTTACAAAGGAACAGCAACTGGACGTTATTCACCGAACATTCCATGAAAAATTCTAAGGAGGGTAATTTCATGGCTGAGACGGGAAGAATTCATTCCATTGAAACATGCGGTACAGTCGATGGTCCAGGTATACGTTATGTCATATTCTTTCAGGGCTGCCCTCTTCGCTGCCGATACTGCCATAATCCGGATACCTGGGACCGGCACAAAGGACAGGAAATCACCATTCCTGAACTGCTGGCAGACATTGGCGATTATAAATCGTTTATGGATTATTCCGGCGGCGGAGTCACCGCCAGCGGCGGCGAACCACTGATGCAGGCAGAATTTGTTGCCGATTTGTTCGCTGCCTGTCAGAAACGCAGCATTCACACAGCCCTTGACACCTCGGGCTATACATCACTTGAAAAAGCCAAACGTCTGCTTTCTTATACGAATCTGGTATTGCTGGATATCAAGTCCTATAATCCGCAGACATTTCAGCACATTTCCAGCGTACCAATAGAACCCGTAATAAACTTCCTGGAGTATCTCAAAAGTAAGCAAATACCCGCATGGATCCGCTTTGTTCTGGTACCCGGACTTTCGGATCACAAACCAGACATTCAACAAATGGCTGCTTATCTCAAAGGCTTTTCAAACATTGAACGGATTGACGTATTGCCATTTCATAAAATTGGGGAATATAAATGGAAGGAATTAGGCTATGCATATGATTTAACCGATACACAGCCGCCGTCCTCCCAGGAATTGACCGATGTAAAATTGATTTTTCAGAATTATGGATTTCAAGTATAGTCAAAGCGGTTATTTTAAATCCGCCTTCGCTAAGAGCGTTTGAATTTCTACTGATCTGCAGGAAAAACAATATTTTGCTGACTGCGGGCTTCATCCATCAGGGCAAGAGCAATCAGTGAATATCGGTTGTATTCCTTTGCCGTAAGACCATTTTCTATGAAGGCAGCCCATTCTTTTGTTTCATAATACATGGAGGGTTCTTTTTTTATAATAATCTTTTCTGTTTTTCCATTATTATAATAAATCTCAATTTCTTGAATATCAGAGATTTCGCGAATTACCATTGTCGCAGCTTCTCCTTGTATCTGACTGGGAATCTTACTGTTTGATATCTTAGAATAAATCAGTTCAGCCTGCATCTCCGGATATCCGGCAAGAATCGTTCCCGAACCATCGATGCTGTCTTTTAAGATAACCCCTTCGGCATGAATTGTATCTGGTTTTCCAAAAAGCTTTACCAGCGCATGGACGCAATATACGCCGATGTCCATCAGCGCTCCATTGGAAAGCTCCGTTTTGAAAGCATTTTCAATAATTCCCGCTTTAAATTTATCATATCGAGATGAATACTGACAGTACTGAAAGCTGGCCCGGCGGATTTTTCCCAGTTTCGGAAGGTTGTCTTTTACTGCTTCAAATCCCGGATCGAATACATTTCGTATTGCTTCCAACAGCACGACTTGATTTTTTTCGGCGGAGTCAAGCATTCGTTTTAACTCTGCCGTATTGCTGGCAATTGGCTTTTCGCACAATACATGCTTGCCATGTTCCATCATCAAAATAGACTGCTCACAATGCAGGCTATTAGGGCTTGCCACATAAACAGCATCAATGTCATCAGCTTGTGCCAGCAGGTGTAAATCTGTTTCATATCTTTTGGCACCATGCTTTGCGGCGAATTGCTGTGCTGTTTCTTCATGTCGGGAATATACTGCCGCATACTCAAGATTACTGCATTTTTTAGCTGCTTCTAAAAACCATTCGGTTATGAAATTGGTTCCGATCGTGGCAAAACGTATCTTCTTTTTATATTGATTTTCATTATTCATTTGAATACTCTCCTGACGATCATGAGGCGGAGCGTTGAAGTGCCGAAGGCACTATTCTTGCTTCAATTACTCTCTTCAATTATTTCTAATATCTTTCTCTTATACTGCAGAAATGTTTCGGTTAAATTAAAATCCTCTCTTCTTGGTCTCTTCTCTTCAATAACGATTTCTTCGGTAATCTTCCCTGGTTTTCCGGTAAGCAGATAGATTCTGTCTGAAAGGAGAATGGCCTCGTCAATATCATGGGTAATGAAAATCGTTGACAAGTGGATCTGTTCCATTACATTCAGATACCACTTGTGCATAGCACTTTTCGTCAGTGTATCAAGAGCTGAAAACGGCTCATCCAGCAATGCCAGCTTATCTGAAAATAAATAGGTGCGAAGAAGCGCCGCCCTTTGCCGCATCCCGCCGGACAACTGATTGGGATATTGCTTTTGCGTTCCTGCAAGTCCGAATTCGGCAAAGTATGGCTGTACTTTTGCCCTGGCGTTTTTTTTCTTTTCACCCTGAATCAACAACGGCAGCGCTACATTATCTTCAATTGTCCGGTAAGGAAGAAGCAGGTCTTTTTGCAGCATATAGCTGACATTCCCCGGCTTCCCGGTAATTTCTATTTCATCCAGATAGACATTTCCCTTTTCCGGCAGCTCAAGTCCTGAGATCACATTAAACAGTGTAGTTTTACCGCCGCCGCTTACGCCCAGAAGACTTACGATTTCCTGGCTATGGACTGCAATTGAAATATCTTCTAAAATCTGTGCCCCATCATAGGACTTGCTTACATGTGATACCTGTAGCTCAGCCATTTTCTGCCCTTCCTTTTTTATCCGATGAATAACCCGCTCTGATCCCCTTAAGTTTGTTACTGTTCACTCCGTGACCAGTAACTTAAGTTTCACTTTATTCCGGTAGATAGTCATTGGAGAATCCTGCGTCCTCAGGAATCTCTGTTTCTGATAATCCATTCTCATTCAGCCACTGGTAAAATCCATTCCACCGCTTTGGCTCAATATATCCCCAGCGCTCTGCATCCGATTTGTATTCATCTTTTAGGTATTCCTGACTTGCCGCTGCCAGATCTTTATCCAGCTCAGGTGCTGCCTGGCAAAGCATTTCTGCTGCCTCTTCGGGATTTTCTATGGCAAATTCATATCCTTTTTTCGTTGCCCGTAAGAATGCCTTTGCTGTCTCCGGCTCCTGCTCCAAAAAGGTGTTATTGGCAATAATAACCGGCGTATAATAGTCGAATACCGGGTTAATATCTTTAAATGCAAAATAATCTGTTTCCAGACCGGCAAGCTCCATTTTCACCCCTGCCCATCCATAAAATATCCAGATTGCATCTACAAATTTGGATTCCAGCGCAGATACCTCATCCGCCTCATAACTTGGAATCAGTTCTACTTTCTCAAAATCTCCGCCATCATTTTCAACTACTTCCTTGATCATGGCTTTCTCTACCGGCAAGTCCCATGTTGCATATTTCTTGCCTTCCATTCCCTTAGGTGCATCCATACCTTCACCTTTTCTTGAAATAACTCCCGATGTATTGTGCTGAATCAGCGCTGCTACAGCTGTGTTTGGAAGTTTATTCCCGCCGGCCACACCCGGTGCCATGCTGTCCTGGAACGAAACACCTAACTGCGCTTTACCCGATGCCACCAATGCATCCGCACCATCTTCCGGTGGCTGTACAATTTCTACTTCCAGCCCTTCTTCAGCAAAGTAACCGCTTTGCTGAGCCACATATAAACCGGTATGGTTCGTATTCGGTGTCCAGTCTAATACAAATGTTACCTTCTTCAATGATTGGGAGGCATCCGCATCTTCCTGCTTTTGTTGTTCTGTTCCTTTATTTGTGCATGCAGCCATAACTGTAATCAGTGAAATAAACAGCAGTGCTGCTGAAACTATCTTTTTCATAATGTCTCTTTTCTCCTCTATTTAATCTGTTCCCAGGGCATACATTTTTTCTGTAATATATCCATTAGTTTCATCAATAATAAACTTAGAATGGATATCAAGAATATCACCGCAAACATTTTATCATATGCAAATGCCTTCCGAACCCTGGTCATATATACCCCCAGTCCGGAAAATCCGCCAAGCCATTCTGAGATTACCGCCCCTACAATGGAATAGGATGCTGAAATTCTAAGACTTGCAAAAAAGCGGCTCAAAGAACCTGGCAGCTTAATATAACGGAACACCTGGAATGTACCTGCTCCCATTGAACGAAGCAGATTTATGGTGTCCTGATCCGCTGAGCGAAATCCCTCCAGCAATCCAACCGTAATTGGGAAAAATGTCACTATTACAATTAAAATCACCTTTGGAAGCATTTCATATCCAAACCACAATACCAGCAGCGGCGCAATAGCTACTGTTGGTATGGTCTGAGTAATTACTATCAACGGATAAAATGCTTTATAAAGTCTTTCAAAACGGTCCATCACTACCGCCATAACAAAACCCAGCAGGACACCGCATCCCAGACCAACTGCTGCTTCTGCCAGGGTTACTTTTGCATGCTCCATTAATAAGGGGAAATCCGCAATAAGCGCTTGTACTACTGCCGTTGGTGATGGCAGCATATATCCCGGAACTAACCCTGCTGCGCAGACTGCCTGCCATAGGGTAAGCAGCAGGGCAAGAGCAGCAAGAGCCCACATTTTACTGGTGATGCTTTGTAACTTTTTTCTCAATGGTAAGTACATCCCCTTCCGGTTTATAGGTAACTTTGATGTAAGCAGCTACCGATGGTGCACCTGCGCGAATTGCGATATGCTGGCATTCTTTTATGATATCCATCAACTCATCGTAATCGCCTTCGATGGTAGTCTCAAAAGGGCCCACATAATAGTTCAATCCGGTACTCTTGATGTAATCAATCACCTCATCCACAATACGGATTAATTCTTCATCACTCTTTGCTTCCGGTAATGTTTGAATTGCTACACTTGAATTCATCATCTTCTCCTCCTCATCTATATGACAATATAACAAAAAGCTCCTGCCAGGAGTTTTACCTGAAAGGAGCTGTTATACATCTTCCTATATCAATTTACATCGATACATACTTCACTGCTTCCTACGCCGGCATTATCCGGATCAGGTAAAGGGTTAAAAACAATTACGGTTTTATTCTCAGCCGGACGTTCTCCAGCTCCCCTGCTTTCGTATTAAAGTTTACTTTATAAAAATGATAAAGTCAAGTAGTATTACCTTTATTCCTTTTTATTCTTTATACCAAATATATTACCTCTTACCCTGCATTTTTAACCTGTAACCGCCTCCCCCATTCCCCTCCTTCAAAAAACTTGCTATAATAACACAAGAGGTGACAAGGTCAACTACCCACCACTTAGCATCGTACTTTGGAACACAAAGTACTCCCGCTTGAAGTGGGGGCTTGTGTACGGTATCGAAACCGCCACGTATCTAACACCATTGGTTGATACGTGTCTACAC
>Ga0153940_1000347_pt1 | contig 25612 bp, 30 predicted proteins | sample TSNJ024MetaG_FD_104736 | JGI IMG/M metagenome (GOLD analysis project Ga0153940, IMG submission 104736) | Attine ant fungus gardens microbial communities from New Jersey, USA - TSNJ024 MetaG | ecosystem: Host-associated > Fungi > Mycelium > Unclassified | place: USA: New Jersey, Brendan T. Byrne...
CGGAAAAACGAAAAATTTTACGGTCAGCCATCGCAATTCCCAAATTGCTGCAAATTTCCCTTGTGAGAGCCTCGTGCGCGCTTCCCGAAAACAGCTTGATGTCCCTTGCCACAGCTTCCATGACGTCTAACTCTCCCCGCTGTCTTTCTTATGTTGGTTTTCCACGCTCTTGCGATCATACCATTTATCGATATTCGTCTGGCGTGCCCGCGCAATCCCCAGAGCCCCGTCGGGTATATCCTTAGTGACCACCGATCCCGCCGCGGTCGAGGCGTTGTCGCCCATCGCTACCGGCGCCACGAACATAGTGTCGCTGCCCACGAAACACCCCTCCCCGATGGTTGTGCGGTGCTTCGCGCTCCCGTCGTAATTGCAGGTGATCGTGCCCGCGCCGATATTCGTGCCCGCGCCGATATTCGTGTCGCCGATATAGGAGAGATGAGGAACCTTGGTGCCCTCTCCGATCACGCTTTTTTTGATCTCGACAAAACGCCCAACCTTGGAAGAATCCTTCATCTCCACGCCTCCGCGCAAAAAGGCGAAGGGGCCGATCTCCGCGCCGCGCCCAATCTCGGCGTCCGACAGCACCGACGGGCCCAAAATCACCGTTCCCTCGCCGACGCTGACGTCGCGCAACGTCGTATGCGCCCCGATGCGCACTCCGGCGGCGATGCGGGTATTTCCCCAAATCTGCACGCCCGGCTCGAGAAAGACATCCTGCTCTATTTCCACCCTGGGGCCGATCCATGTCGTTGCGGGATCCATGCACTTAAGGCCGTTTGTCATATGACGCAGCAAAATCCTGCGGTGGAGAGCGTCCGCTGTCGCCGCGAGATCCATGGGCGTGTTTATCCCGAGCAGTTCGTTCGGGTCATCGCAGAGAACAACGTCCACAAGCCCCTCGGTATCCCCTATCAGAGGAATCGTATCAGTCAGGTAATACTCGTTTTGTTCGTTGCCGCGCCCCAGGTGATTTATGACTTCCGCGAGAGCGTCGCGGCTGAACACGTACACTCCGGCGTTGATTTCGTGTATCATGCGCTCTTCGTCCACCGCGTCTTTGTCCTCAATAATTCGGACGCCGCCGTCAGCGAGGCGCGCCACCCGGCCGTAACCGGAGGGATCTTCGAGCATGAAGCTCATAAAAGTGCATTGCAGGCGCATCCTGACATGTTTCTCGTATAGGCCAGCTATTGTCTGAGGCAGTACGAGCGGCACATCGCCGTTCACAACCATGATGTTGTCAAACTGCATCCACCAATCGCCCGCAACCTTAACGGCATGTCCGGTGCCCAGCTGTTCGCGCTGCCACACGACATCCACATCCGGCCACTCTTTTTTGACATACTCCTCAACCCGGTCGCCCCGGTGCCCGACCAAAACCGCGATGTTCGAGAACCCGGCAGCCTTCGCCGCCTCGACCGGATAATAGATAACCGGCTCTTCGAGGAGCGTCTCCAGTACCTTTGGTTTGCTGCTGTTCATACGCGTTCCCTTACCCGCCGCAAGGACCAGGACTCCCAGAGATTGCGATTCATCCTTCATTTGGCGCGATACACTCCTTTCGGACGTAAAGCAACAAAGAGGAAGCCGGGCGGCTTCCCCATCCGATTCCGAATTTGGCTGGGGTGGATGGATTCGAACCATCGATGGCGGATCCAAAGTCCGCTGCCTTGCCGCTTGGCTACACCCCAAGAGCAGTGGACATTATAGCGGTTTACAAGCGATCTGCCAATACCTTCATATATGCCTTCGGCAATTATACACGCTCGATTTTTCTTTTGCATACGGGCAGTTGCCGGAAAATTTTCGCCGGTATTTTCACGAGACGCGGCCACACGCACTGCATCAAGAGCGCCGAGCCTGCGGACGGTTTCCTCCGGCTCGGCGCTTGACGTGACCGCCTCGTTCATGATCAGATTTTAGACGTTACACCCACAAACCGCTTGACGGCCTCGGGCATGATTCTGCCGCGCGAGGTGCGGTCTTCGCGCACCATCTTCCCCACGTGGAACTCGTCCGCCGCGCCCGCGAAGGCGATGGCGGCGACGTTGCCCAATGTCACGCCTCCGCCCGCCATGATGCGGAGGACGGGGCCCGCGGCTTCTTTCATCGCAGCCATCACGCGGAGGTTGTCGGTGATGCTGCCCGGCCCGCCGGAGGTCAGAACCCGCCGAACCGCGGGGTAGACGCGAACCTTCCGCAGCGCCTCCACAGGGTCGGGCGTTACGTCGATCGCCTTGTGAAAGGTGACTTCCAGTGTGCCGATGTGGCGCATCAGGCGATCCATGGCTTTCAGGTCAACCTCGCGGTCTTCGCCGAGCGCGCCGAACACCACGCCGTACGCGCCGCAGTCCTGAGCGATCGCGACGTCGTCCATCATGATCTCGAGATCCGCGATCGAATAGACAAAGCTCATGGCGTGAGGGCGAATCATCACCATGACGGGCACGTTGCCCGCGGCGTGCACCGCCGCGCGGATCAGCGACGCGCTGGGGGTCAGCCCTCCCTCGGACAGCCCGGACAAGAGCTCGATCCTGTCCCCGCCTCCCAGCACAATCTGCCGAACATCGTCAATACAGGTCGCGATAACCTCCAGCCTCGCCACGGGAGACTCCCCCTATTCCTTTGTTTCTTTTGTCTCTCTTAACGACTTCTCCAAAAACGGCTTAATCAGGTCAATGGGCAGCGGGAAGATCGTCGTAGAGCTCTTGTCCACGGAGATCTCGCGCAGAGTCTGGAGATAGCGGAGCTGCAGCGTCATCGGCGCGCGCTCCATTGTCTCGGCTGCCTGCGTGAGTTTCTCCGCCGCCTGCAGTTCGCCCTCCGCCGCGATGATCTTCGCGCGGCGCTCGCGCTCGGCCTCAGCCTGACGCGCCATCGCGCGCTTCATCCCCTCGGGCAGCTCAAGCTCCTTAACCTCGACCGCGCTGACCTTGATCCCCCATGGGTCCGTGCGTTCGTCGATGATCTGCTGCAGCTCGATGTTGATCTTGTCGCGGGCCGAGAGCACCTCGTCAAGCTCCGAACGCCCGATGACGGAACGCAGCGTCGTCTGCGAAAGCTGGCTGGTGGCCTGGATGTAATCCTCGACCTCCACCATCGACTTCGCCGGGTCGAGGACGCGGAAGTATATAACCGCGTTGACCTTGATCGGGACGTTGTCGAGGGTGATAACCTCCTGCACAGGCACGTCGAGCGTAACCACGCGCAGATCGACGCGCAGCGTGCGGTCGATCCACGGAATAATGACTACCAGCCCCGGGCCCTTCGAGCCCCACAGCCTGCCCAGACGAAAGACGACCAGGCGCTGAAACTCCGGCACGATCTTCAGAACCGACGAAAAGATCAGAACCAGGATAAAAAGGCCTCCGATCGTGGAACCCAAGTTGAAAACTCCGTTAATAATACTGCTCATGATTCTTGACCTCCCGTTCTTTTTCTTATTTCACCCGCAGCGGGTGATTTCACATAGAGCATCAGGGATTCTACCCTCACTACTTCAACTTCATCCCCCTCCGAAAGCGCCGCGCCGGGGTCAATCGGCTCCACCCGCCAATACTCGCCGTGAAGCATGACCATCGGCGTCTTGTCGGAGAAGCCGATTATCCGGACCCGTTTGCCGATCATCGCGGCTTCGCCGGACGCGGGTTTCTTCCTCAGGGCCTTGTATACGACGCGCAGAATCAGCAAGAACACCACGGCGACGACGAACGTCACACCCAGGAAGAATCCCGTGGATAGATGAAGCAGCTCGCTGCCGGGGGCCTTGAAGAGCATCAGGCCGCCGAAGAGCATCGCCCCGAGCCCGATCAACACCAACAGGCCCATCGCCCCGAAAACAAAGTCGAGCACCATTATGATAATACCCCCGACCAGAAACGCCACGCCCGCCATGTTCACCGGCAGCACCCGAAGGCCGTAGCTCGCCATGAGCAGCAGCAACACGCCGGTCGTGCCCATGACAAAGCCGCCCGGCGCTTTTGCCTCGAGTATAATCAGGAAAACGCCGGCGATAAGCGCCAGATACGCGATATCGGGCCGCGAGAAAAAGGACAGCAGACGCAGGCGCGGCGACATTTCGACGCGCTTAACGGTGTGGTTCGCGAGTGAGATTGTTCGTATCTCTCCCTTGATCTTGACCTTCCGCCCCTCCAGCTTGCGCACCAGTTCCGCCTCGTCCTCGGCGATGAAGTCGATCACTTTTTGCTCGAGGGCCTCGCGGGCCGTCAGTGAGACGCTCTCAAGCACCATCGACTCGGCTGCTTTGACGTTGCGCCCGCGCTCCTGCGCGAACGACCGCATCTTGGCGGTCAAGTCGTTCACAACTTTGCGGTCCATCTCGGAGCTCTCTTCCTTGATGTCGCCTCCGCTCCCCGTCACAGGGTGCGCCGCGCCGATGTTCGTGCCGGGCGCCATGACCGCGACGTGAGCCGCCTGCGTGATGAAAGCCCCTGCGGACGCCGCGCGCGCGCCGCTCGGGGAGACCCATACCACCACGGGGTAGTTCGCCTCCGCTATGGCCGTGATGATCTGGGACATCGAATCGACCAAGCCGCCGGGCGTGTTGAGCCGCAATACCAAAACCGTGTCGCGGTCAGTGCCCGCCGCTCGGAAGACATCCTCCACGTGCTCCTCCAGCGGAACGCCGACGATGCCGTCGAGATTCGCGTAGCAAATCATGACCCTCTTGCCGGCGTCCGCCGCAAAAGACACGCCATAGAGCGCAAACAACAAGCAAACAAGTAAGGAAACCAACAAGCAGCGCCGACACAATCGAATGTTTTTCATATGATCAACCTCTCGAGCATCTGTGAAATCGTGTTCACCCGCGTGATTTCGATCGACTCCGCCTCCCGAAGCCGCCGCAAGTCCCCTGCCTCCCTGCCGCTGATGAAAGCCCTTTTGAAACCCAACCGCGCCGCCTCGCGCAGGCGAGACGCGGTCTTCGCCGCCGGGCGCACCTCGCCCGCCAGCCCCGTCTCTCCGACGAAACAAACCCCGCCGGGAATCGGCGTATCCTTCAGCGAGGACGCGAGCGCCGCGCAGATTGCCAAATCCGCCGCGGGATCATCCAGCCAAAGCCCGCCCGCAACGTTGGCGTAAACATCACAGCTCCTTGAAAATATACCACATCGTCGCTCTAAAACGGCGAGCAAAAGCTGCAATCGATTCAATTCGATGCCGCGTGACGTCCTCTTGGGGTACTGAAAGGGGGTGTTGCATGAGAGGGCTTGTATCTCGGCGACCAGCGGGCGCGAGCCCTCCAGCGACACGCACATCGCCACGCCGGGGACGCCCTGCTCCTGCGCGCTCCAGTAGAGGCGGCTGGGGTCGAGAACCGGTTCCAGGCCGCGCTCGGTCATCTCGAAGATGCCAAGCTCCTCGGTGCTGCCGAAACGGTTTTTCTCGGCGCGGAGCAGACGGTGCGACGACGTCTTCTCTCCCGAAAAAAGCAGAACGACGTCGACCATGTGCTCGAGCGTCTTAGGGCCCGCGATCTGCCCCTGCTTTGTGATGTGCCCCACCACGACGGTGGGAATGCCCAGCGTCTTAGCCGTCTCGGCGCAGCGGGACGCCACGCCGCGGACTTGACTCAGCGAACCGGCCCAGCCGCTCTCGTCCTCGACGCGAAAGGCCTGCACGGAGTCCACGACGAGAAACCCGTACCCCTTCGCCGCCTCGAGCATCGCTATGATGCCGCCCTCGCAGAGAAGATCCAGTTTCTCTTCGTGTATGCCCAGCCGCCGCGCCCGCAGCGCGAGCTGTCCTCCGGACTCTTCGCCCGAGAGGTAGAGCGTCTTGTACCCCGCTTTGGCCATCTGAGCGCACACCTGCAATAACAGGGTAGATTTGCCGACGCCCGGCTCACCGCCCAGCAGCGTTACCCCGCCCGCAACCCAGCCGCCGCCCAACACCCTGTCGAGCTCGCCGATGCCGGACGAGACGCGCCCCTGCTCTTTGACGCTAATGCCGGATACCGGCTCCGCGCGAACCGAGGCGGCAAACCCCTGTTTGGTCTCGCGAAGAGGCTCTTCCTCCGCCAACGTACCCCACGCGCCGCAGTCAGGGCACTTGCCGACATAGGTCAGGCTCAGCGCGCCGCACTCGGCGCAGCGATAGCGCGTTATGCCCTTCTTAGCCATCCCGCCGCTCCCAAACGCCCGCTAGCCCCACGGCCAGGAGATACGCCGCCCGTCGCGGCGGGCGAGCGCCATCTTCACTTCGTCGAAGGTCGGCGCTTCGAGCAGCATTTTCGTGCAGTTCGCGCGGCTCATATTGTCCAGCCAGTGCGAATCGGACGCGCGTATGAAGGTCTTGTCGGGATAACGCTCACGCCACTCGGCGGCTTGGTAGGAGTTGACGTTTTTGGACAGCTCGAACGCGTCCACCGGGTAGTCCTCCGGTATGGGCCCGAGAACCGCCGGATACGTGAACTCGGGTCTGTCCACGTGCGCCAGGTTAACGATCGCCCCCAGCTCGCGGGCGCGCTTTATGATCGTGTCGATCTCATATCCGATGCCCTGTATCAACAGCGTTTCCTCGCTGCGAAGGATTTCGTTTTCGGCGTTAATGACCAATTGTTCTCCAAAATAGTTTATGTCGTTCGGGATGGGCATGATAGCCTTCCACAGCCACGCCTGAAAATCCCTGACAATGTCCGGTTCGGGAAAAATCGTGACCACGTGGATATCCTCCGCGGTCTGCACCTCAATGGCGGGTAGGACGAGCGGATTCCCCCCGGACGCCTCGATGACGGCGGCGCAGTTGTCCGCGCTGTTGTGATCGGCGATTGCGATGATGTCGATCCCGGCCTCCCGCGCCCGCAACACGATCTCGGGCGCGCCCATGTCGAGCTCGCCGCATGGAGAGAGAACCGTGTGTACGTGCAAATCCGCCCAGTAATATGACAGCACTCCGCTCCTCAGCCCTTCACGCCCATCGCGCCGAGCTTGATACATACGTCGAAAATTGAGTCGCGCGCCGTAACGAGCGTGATGTTCTCAATCCCGCACCGCGCCTTGAGATCCTCCGCCGGCGCGCGTCCCGCGGCGATAATGATAATGGGCATATCCTTCAGCACGGCGACCGCGGCGACGTTGAGATGCGACTGAATAGTCACCCACGCCGCGCCCTCAGCGTCGCTGCCCATGATAAAGCTGAGAAGGTCGCCCACCACCGCCTTAGAAACCTCCCGCGCGAGATCTCCTTCCGCGTGTATTTCGGCTTCGAGCTCGTTACAGATTCGCTTAAGCGAAATCATCGGCAATAACCCCCGTCATCTTTTCTTTTTAATCGTATGGGGCTGCAAGTCCGCCAGAGAGACGATCTGATTGGCCAGAGAGACGATTCCCTCTCTTAATTTGAAAATGCAATCGGTGATCTCACCCTGCTCGCGCACGATATCCTCAGACATGGCCATGCAGGATGGGCGGCCGCACGCGCCGCAGTCGATGTGCGGCAGCTCGGCGAATATCGCCTTCATCTGCTTCATGCGGCTCATGGCCTCCGACAGGTCGTTTGAAAGCGGCACACGCTGCTTCGATGGGATGGCGTCGCGCATCTTCCAGGTTTTCTCAACAGCATAAAGCGCGGCCAATTCTTCTTCTTTTTGGGGAGTCAGCGTCCAATCGATGTCGATGTTCCGGTTGCGGACGTTCAAGAGGAAACGTGACTCGGGCACCGCTACGCCGCCGACGCAGCCCAAGTCACAGGTGCGGCACTCGACAAAATCGACGCCTTTTAAGCGCCCCAGCTCGACCTGCTGCAGCAGATCAATCGTGTTCCGCAAGCCCGAGACGGCCAGCACTGTGATATCCCGCCCCGCGAAACAGCTGACGTGTTTCGACTCGCCCCCGCGCATCGACCACGCGGCAAAGCGCCACATGTGGCGTAAACGCGCCTCTTGTGACGCTGTCACCTTTACGCCGGAGGCCATCAGCGTGTGAACGACCTTGCGCAGTGAAACTGCATGCTGCAACGCGGAGGGTTCCCGTCCGAGCGGGTCTCTGATCAGAGTGATCTTGGCCGGGCAGGGCGTGAAAAGCGTTACAGGCGCGTAAGACTTGGTACGCTTGCGCCACAACTCAGCCGCTATGTCCAGCGGGTTTTCGATCGGCAGCAGGCGGCTCAGCAGCTCGGGAAACTGCAGTTGAATCAGCCTCACCACAGCCGGGCAGTATACGGAGATAAGGGGCAGCTGTTCCTGCGACAGGTTTTTGATTATACGCGACGACGCGTACGCGCTCAAATCAAACGCGGTTTCCATCTCGTCAATAAGCAGGTCTACGCCCCACGAGCCGAGAGCTTTTTTCGCCAGGTCGGGCAGCCAGAAGGAGCCGAACTGCGCGAAAAACGTAGGGTCGGGGAGCGCTTCCACCATCCCGTGCGCGCGGATCAGATCCCAGTCGTCGTCGTCCAAGCCGAGCGCTTTGCGATCGCAGGCGCGCATACATTCGCCGCAGTCAACGCACAGATCCTTAATGATCGTGATAGAACCGTCTATCACACGCAACGCTTCCGTCGGACACGATTTTATGCAGTTCACGCAGCCGTGGCACGCCGAATACGATATTCTGAGGCTATGAGCCATGCTCTGGTCACTCCTTTAGCCGGCTTCCTAAAATCGGATTACCGTCCTGAGGGTCGTCCCTTTCCCAACTTCGCTTTCTATTACAAATTCGTCCGCGTTACGCTTGATATTCGGAAGCCCCATGCCCGCTCCGAAGCCCATCTCCCGCGCGCGGTCGCCGGCCGTTGTATATCCTTCTTTGATTGCCAGCTCGACGTCCGGAATACCAGGCCCATGGTCGATGGTCTTGATCTCGACGCTGCCCTCGGAGATGTTGGCGGTGATTTTCCCGCCCCCTCCGTGGATGACGAGGTTCATCTCCGCTTCGTAGGTGATGATCGCCGCGCGCCTGCATATGGAAGAAGTGATTCCGAGCATCTTCAGCGTTTCTTTGATGTTGTTCGAAGCCGCTCCCGCCGCGAGATAGTCGTCAGCCACCACACTGTGTTCGATATAAATAGCCTCCGCCACGCGTCTCTACCTTTCGGCGTCGGACGTGCTCGGAATAAGGCCCATCGAATAGAGAATGCCGCACGCTTCGAACATCGTATACTTCGACTGGAGCATCGGAATACCTGCTTCGCGCGCCAGGTTGATGGTCTCCTCCTGGGGCGCTTTTCCGCGGACGAACAGCACTCCGGGGATGTCCAGCATCTGCGCGGTTCTGACAATTTGAATATTGGTCAACCCGGTAATCAACAGCCCTCCGGGCGCACAAAAAGCAAGCACGTCGCTCATTAAATCGCTCGCGTACGCTTTTGTGATGTCCAACGTGGAGACCTTCTCCTCCACGCAAAGAACCTTCGCGCATACCGCTTTTGCAATCTCCTCAAATAACAACTGAGCCGCCTCCTAAGGGATATAATTCTGTTTATTCCGTGACTTCCGACGAACCCACATCGACTTTTCTCTCAAGCAAATACTTTCTGTCCCTTACGGTGAGCACGCCGTACTGCCTGATCGTCGGGCGGTGCGTCCGGCGATTGATGAAGAGAGTTTCGTCCATCAGGGGTATATCACGCGCGGTTTCAAGCGCCCTCGCGATCCCCGCCGCGCTCACGTCGGCCTCGCTAGCGTAAGCGGCGATTACCCATTTGGCAAGGGCATACGCTTTCGCGGCGAGCACCGGGTCGGTTGGCGTCTGCCCGAACATATCGCGCAGTTTCAGGATTATATCATGCTTGCCCCTCTCGTTTCTCTCCAGCACGGCATTTTTATCGACAAGAGTTAACCCTTCCGCGTCGAGCAGGATATTCTGCCGCTCTCCCGCGTAAAATATCCGCGTCCCCCTGTGGTTGAGGCTTGCCATTCGCCAGAGGGACAGCGTACCCATACCCTCAAGCCAGCTTATAATGGACGCGGCTCCGCTTGCCTCGGCTTCGCCGACCTGCTGAGTAAACCGGTCGCCTCGCGCCGCGGATACCCAGATCGGGTAGACAGGCACACCGGCCGCCTTTAGCAAGCTCTCCGTCAGCCTCGCGCCCTTCGCGATCTTGTCCGAGAGGACGTCGGACACGACCGCGGCCCTCTTGCCGGGAGCGTGAGCCGCCGCCCCGAGAGCCAGGGCGTTTGCGCGCGCGTAATACGGAAGGTCAAGCGCGAAGAGGAACGGATACGGCTCGCCGGTGGCGGTGTTTATTATTTTAAGGTTCTCGCCTCCGGAGAACAGAACCGACGGACCGGACGACGCGCACGTCCGCTGCAGCGCGTCGTCGTACTCGCTTCCTCCGAAGCTGACGATGACCGCGGCCTTCATATTTCGCCAAAGCTCGGCGCGCTTGGGGATCTCTTTTGCGTTATCCGGGTTCGCGAACATGAAGATAACCTCGCGCCCGCGAATGCCCTCGCGGCGGCGCGATATCTCGCGCTCCGCCGCCCGCATGGCAAGCTTGATAGTCTCACCGTCTCCGCTTTCCCAACCCGCCGGCGGCGGAACCACCACAACGGGCCATCCCCACCCCTCGTTGACCGCAAACAAGGGTTCCCTCTCCTTTTCCGCGGAGAAGGCAGCGTTTGAAGAAGCGAAGAAGAAAAAGACAAAGACGGAAAAGGACAGAACGATTCGCGCAGCCGCGCTCCGCTTGTTTCCGAAAGAACCGACCATCGGACGACCTCCCTGTGTCAAGCTTTCCGTATTATAGTGAAAACCCGCGATGTGAACAAGAAAAAAGAGACGCCCGATGAGGACGTCTCTTGCCTATTTTTATTGAAAGAATTTATTTGATCGACTTCAGAGCCGCGCGCGCAATCGCGATACCCTTCTCGAGGTCCTCGATCGGGACGTTGAGCGCGGGGCGGAAGCGAACGGTGTGCGTGCCGCAGGGAAGGATAAGCATCTTCTGCTTCGAGCACTCGTTCAGGAACTGCGAGCGGTACTCGGGGCAGCAGAGGTCGAACGCGCACATGAGGCCCTTGCCGCGAACGTTGGAAACGAGCTCGGGGAACTCGCCCCGGAGCTGCTCGAGGCCCTTGAGAAGCGCCGGGCCCGCTGTGTTTGAGACGTAATCGAGCACGTTGTCGTCGCGGTAAATTTCGAGGTAGCGCGTCGCGCGAACCATGTCGACGACCGTGCCGCCCCAAGTGGAGTTGATGCGGCTGGAGACCTTGAAGCAGTTGTCCTTGACCTCATCGACCTTCGGGCCGACCACGATGCCGCAGATCTGCGCTTTTTTGCCGAACGAGAAGATATCGGGCTTCACGGGCGCGTGATGCTCCCATGCCCACATCTTTCCGGTGATGCCCATGCCGGACTGCACTTCGTCGAAGATCAGCATCATCTCGTTGTTGTCGCAGATATCCTTGAGCTGCCGGAAGAACTCGGTGCGGAAGTGATTGTCCCCGCCCTCGCCCTGGATGGTCTCGATGATGATCGCGCAGTGTCCGTCGGGATCGTCCGCGATAGCCTTCTTGATCTGCTTGATCGACTGCTCTTCCAGCCATTCCGTGATGGCCAGGTTGTTCTCAAGAGGGAAAGTGATCTTGGGGTTCAGCACGCGCGGCCAATCGTTGAACTTGGCAAAGCGCTGGTGCTTGTTGGGGTCGGCTGTGTTCGTCACGGAGAGCGTGTAACCGCCGCGGCCGTGGAAAGATTCGTTGAAGTGAATGATTTTGGTTCCCTTGCGTCCGGCGAGCGCGTCTCCCTCGGAAATCTTGCCCTTCTCCATCAGCTTCTGGACTTTCCAGTCCATCGCAACCTTCATGGCGTTCTCGACCGCGAGCGTTCCGTAGTCTACGAAGAAAAGATGCTCAAAGCCTTCCGGCCTCGCGACTTCGCCGAATGTCTTGACGAATTCGCCCATCTCGAGCGTGTAGATATCGGAGCTTGCGACCTTGTTGATCGCGGAGCGGAAGATTTTTTCCTTAAACTCGTCGTTGTCGAGCTTCGGGTGGTTCATGCCAAACGGCGCGGAAGCAAAGAATGTGTAGAAATCGAGCCAATCGTCGCCCGTGCGCGCGTCAACTACGTGGCTCCCCTTGGATTTCTCCATGTCGATTACGATATTGTAACCGTCACGCAACATCCATTTCTCGATCGCCGGAAAAACATCATTTGGTGTCACAGAAAACCTCGCGGACATTGACCGTACCCCCCAGATAGTTTTGTGCTGCGTTTGTCTAAAAGCCTTTTAATGATTTTATAGTATAACGTCGGAAATTTCAACACTCTCGAAACATTATCATGAAAAAAGTTTCTCCTCGTCCGGAATAATAATTATAAACCCGGCCATGGAGAGAGGGATAAAAGTCGCCTGATTGCCGTGTAATCGTAAAAATCGCCCCGGTTCATGCCCGGGCAAGAAAGTGAATCCTCATCCCATATAAGTTCATTTTCAAGCAATGAAGGCCAGAAGGGAAATAAACTGCACTGCGCAGGGCGCACAGGATATATACTACAGCGTTCAGTGCCGCGATCCAGGAAAACGCAGTCATAGTTTGCCCGCTCCCGAATGCTCAGTTTGCCGTGACACCTCCAAAGATATGCCAAGCTGAACTCTTCTGTTGAGATATTTAAGTGAGAGGCGATTTTTGCCTGTTCTTCATCGGTAACCCAGATCGCGCCGGGTTCGCCGCGGCAGCATTTCCCGCAGCCCAAGCACGCAAAACGCAAGCCCTCAGACCACCAGGGCGTTTTATTTTCGTCCTTCATTAAATTAAGAGACCCCTTCACCGTCCGCAGATCTTTTTTTGTTCCACAGAAGCCATCCCACGCCCACAACGAGCGCCAGCGCGCCCGAGTATTGTCCGACGCGAAGGCCCAAGATCCTGTCTCCGGCGCGCAAAAAATCAAAGACCAATCGATATCCGCCGTAAAATATCATGAGCAATGGCCAGAGCAGCGCGCCTCTCCGGGCGTCTTTCTCCGAGCGTTTTTGCTTCCTCTCGAGCAGCGCGAGGAAAACTCCGATCAGTAAAGCAGCCGCCGACTCCAGGAGCTGAGAAGGGATGACGGAGATCTCGCCGGGCGGGAAGCGGACGCCGATAAACGACGATGTCGGAATCCCGCGGCAGCACCCCGCAAAAAAACACCCCCATCTGCCTATGGAGAGCATAAAAGCGGTTGGAATCGCGGCGGATTCCGCAAAACAATCAACGGACAGGGAGAGCTTGCGAAGCTTGTATAAGCCGAACAGCCCACCTCCAATGAAACCCGGGCCCGAAGAGAGGCCGCTCTCCCAAAAATAAAGGAGCCGAATCGGAGACTCCGCGTAACGGCTCCATTGATCGAGATAGCCTCCGAGAGACGCTCCGACAAAAACACCCGCGATCACCCACAGCAAGACGTCCGTGACGTCGTTCGCCGTAAAGCCGTACCGAGACACGGCGCGGGCGCGCGTCCAAAAGAGCATGAGGCAGACGGCAAAACCCCAGAACACGTAGTACGCGTCCGCTTTGATCGGCCCCAGCGACAAGAGAACGGGATACATTCCCTAAACGCTTACCTCCGCCGCGTGTGACTCCGCCGCTTTTCGACATACCCCGCGGGCTGAATCACAATTCTGCGCAGAGGCTCGTCTCCTTCCGAGCAAGTCGTGACGTCGGAGTTGTCCTGCAGTGCCACGTGGATGACGCGCCTCTCCCAGCTTGACATCGGCTCGAGGCTGATCGGCGTGTTTTTGCGAACGACTTCTCTCGCAACCGATTCCGCCAAGCGAACCAGGCTCTCCTCCCGCCGCGCGCGATAACCGCCGCAGTCAAAACGGATTTTGGCGGAAGCTGTGTCAGACCTGTATATCAGGTTTGTGATAAATTCAAGAGCTTTGAGCGTCTCGCCGTGACGACCAATGATTATCGCCGAGTCTTCCCCGTCGAGGTTGACCAAGAAGTTTTCGTCGTCGAGCGTGGCGTTCAGATCCAGCTCGAGAAGCCTCATCGCCTCGTCGGCAAAATCCCGCGCCTGTAAATACATGAGAGGCGCTCTCGTCTCCGCCTTGATTTTCATTTTTTTGCCCAACAGGCCGAAGAGGCGTTTCCCATCGTCCAGAACAACCACTCGGATATCGTCGCCGCGAACGCCCCACAGCTTGGCAGCCTGGCTTTTAGCCGCCTCCGGGCTCGAAGCTTCCAGCACCATGGATTCGTTTTCGATACTCATCGGCGCGTCGATCCTGCTCATCTCTTTTTTTCCTCTTCCTCTTCCTCGTCGTCATCATCATACTCATCGTCATCGTCGTACTCGTCGTCGTAGTCATCATCGTCATACTCATCGTCGTCGTCATACTCTTCTTCAACCGCTTGAGCGGAAGCTTTGCCGGCGGCGGGCTTGTTCTTATACAGCACGGGCTTGGTGGCGATTTCGGCTTTCGTGCGTTTCATCACGATCCATTGCTGGGCGATGCCTATCAGTGAAGATGTTCCCCAGTAGAGCAACACGCCGCCCGGAAGGGAGAGACAGATGAAACCCATCATGATGGGCATGACGACATTCATCGTCGCCATCTGCGGGTTGCTGGAGGCTCCGGACATTTTCTGCTGGTACCAGGTCAGGAAGCAGATAAAGAGGTTGAGCAGCAAGCCAACCATATAGTATTGGAGATTCGCGAGCCCAGCGGGGTTTGCCATGATACCCTGAAGCACCGCGAAAATGCCGATTTTGCCGTCAACCAGCGGCAGCGCGAGCGCCTCCGCGATGGAGACCAGTACGCTCTTCTCAAGCGGCAACCCCAAAAACGACACGTTCGCCACCTGATAGCTCATCAGAACCTGGAAGAGCATGATCATGATCGGCAATTGCACCAGAAGCGGGAAACAACCGGCCATGGGGTTGACGTTGTTTTCTTTGTAGAGCTGCATCATCTCGCGCTGGAGGCGTTCTTTGTCGTTCGCGTACTTGTCCTGAATCATCTTAAGGCGCGGCTGGATTTTCTGCATCTGCGCCATGCTGGTCATTTGTTTGTGCGACAAAGGATAGAGCAACAGACGAACCACAATCGTCAACAGAATAATCGCGAGTCCGTAAGACCCGGTTAATGTCTGAAAAAAATTCAATATGCCGAGCAGGAGGCCCTTACCGGCTGCCCAAATAGTACCCAAATCCTTCACCTTCTCCGATAAAACTTTTTTAGATCTGTTTTTCGCTTGCTTGTTTTGATTTCAACTCATGCTCTCCGGAGACGCGTTTATATTTCTTCGGAAAGATAGAAAACGTCTCGGGCACGGGATCATACCCACCCGGGGTCCAAGGCCCGCAACGCGCGACGCGCGCGAAGGTCAGGAGGAAGCCCCCGAAAAACCCGTGTTTTGTGAACGCCTCAACGCCGTACTGTGAACACGACGGAGAGAACCTGCAATTATTCCCCAGATAAGGAGAGATACAGCGCTGGTAGAAGCGCAGGGAAAAAACAGCTACCGCCGAGGGGATGCGTCCGAGCAAGGAGAATCTACCTCCCAATTCGCGCCCGGCCAATCTTCCTTCAGCAGACAAGCCCTGCGCGACGCCTTCGCGAGGTCGAGATAAACGCTTGGCGCGTCCGCGCGCAAGCCGGCCTCCTTCATCGAGGCTACCAGCATGACGTCGTCCTTCATCCACGGCAACAGCCTGCGGAGCGACTCGCGCAACACACGGCGACCCCGCACCCTGCGGGCGGCCCCGGCGATTCGCTTGCCAACCGTAACGCCGACCCGAGCGGGTTCGCCTTTTCCTTGCTCCGCGCACAAATAAAACAGCCGCACCAGCTCACCTCTCTGTTGGCGGCCGGTGCGGAAGACTGCGTCGAATTCCCATCCTTTTTTCAGGCGACGGGACGGACCGAAACCGAAAAACGGCGACCTGCAATTAGACGGCAAGGCGCTTTCTGCCCTTGTGCCTGCGATTGCGGATAACCCGCCGCCCACCGGGGGTCTCGGAACGAACCAGAAAGCCCATCCTGCGCTTTCTGCGCGTATTATGCGGCTGATATGTCCTTTTCATGCTCAATTACACCTCCCCGACACGAATAGCTAAATTTCACGCGCCAATGCGCGATAGCTGGCAAGACAACCAAATTACTATAGCATATATGAAGAAGACGAACAACTCCCCAAGTTTGCGAATCTCGCCCACATCTCACTATGCGCCGCGAGCTCCGCCGCGGCCGCCTCTTTGGAAACGGCGGCGTCCTCGGCCATACGAAGCCGCAGGCTGTCCGCGCCGCCGAAGCGTTTCTCGCCCCGGATGCGCGCGAGTATGAACACCGTCAGCGTTTTGCCGTAGAGGTCCCCCTCGTAATCGATCAGATAGGCCTCAAGACGCGGGGGGCGTTCTCCGCCGAAGGTCGGATTGCGCCCGATGTTGACAGCGCCCGCCCTCCAGCTTCCGTCACAGAAGACCAGCCCGGCGTAAACACCCATCGCGGGGCGCACCTTGTCGTCCGAGACTTCGAGGTTCGCGGTCGGAAAGCCGAGCTCGCGCCCTCGCTTGTCGCCATGAATCACGGTTCCTCGGAAGAAGAACGGATAGCCCAGCATCTCCCGCGCCTCCTGCGGGTCGCCGCGCATCACGGCGCTGCGAATGCGCGAGCTGCTCAGCGTCTCGCCTTTATACTCCACCAAAGGCATAATGTCCAGAGACCATCCCCTGCGCGCGCACTCCGACGCCAGCACCTCGGGCGTTCCTCCGCGGTTCTTCCCAAAGCGAAAATCGCGCCCGACGACCACCCCGCTCACGCCGAACCGCTTTTCGATAAAGTCAAGAAATTCAGCGGGCAGCATGCCTGCAAGAGCGCGCGTAAACGGGATTCTGTTGACGGAGGGGATGTCAAAATACTCTTGCAGAAGTTCCTGCTCTCTCGGAGGAAAGAGAAAGCGGAAATCCGAGCCGCCGAGCACATTATCCGGGTGGCGGCTGAATGTCAGAACGGACCACTGCTTGTTTTGTTCGGCGGCAAGGAGAGACGCGCGGTCAAGCAGCGTGCGGTGCCCTCGGTGAAACCCGTCGAAAGCCCCAATCGCCGCGATCATTCCGAACACTCCTCAAAGGCGATGTTCGTCTCCGGCGTCAGGAACAAGCGGCTTCCTCGGGGGGAAAGGCGGCAAATTGACAGCACGCCGCGGGAGCGAACCATCACGATTCCGGACGGGCAACGGTCGCCCGGCGATGTGCGGCGCGCGGCGTCCGCGGGCACGCTCTGACCTGAGAGTATTTTCTCGGTCATGCTGTCGGGCATCCGATAGCAGGGTAAAAATGATTTCAATATGTCAAGCGGTTTTATCATCGCTGTGAGATCATCCTTTGATACGGCAAAATCATCGTCGGGCTTATAAGCTTCGTCCAAGCCCATCGGCCCCACCCGTTCGCGGGTGAGCGACGCCAAGTGCGCGCCGCAGCCGAGAGTTCTGCCCAGGTCTCGCGCGATTGAGCGTACATACGTCCCCTTTCCGCAGCGGATGTACAGGTCAAACCGACCGTCTTCGGAGAGGGGTGAGACGCGCGTGATCTGCTCGATAAAGACAGGCCTCGGTTCAATCACGGGCTCTTCTCCGCTCCGAGCCATCTCGTGCGCCCTCCTGCCGCCCACGTGGACGGCGGATATCTGCGGCGGCACCTGCATACGCCAACCCAGAAATGACGGCAGATTGCGGTCGATATCCGCCTCTGCCGCCCCGCCGAGATCGCCTCGCAAGGTCGCCTCTCCGGACGCGTCGCAGGTCGTAGTCTCAAAACCCAGCGCAACACGCGCGCGGTATGTCTTGGGCATCATCATCACCAAGCTGCTCATGCGCGTCGCCGCGCCCACCAGTATCACGAGCAGGCCGGACGCGGAAGAATCCAGCGTCCCGCCGTGACCGGCCTTCGTATTTTTGCCGAGAACGCGGCGCACTCGCTCGACGCACCATGTGCTTCGCGCGCCGCGGGGCTTATCTATCGCAAGCAAGCCTGTCTTCAATATGCGCCTCCATCACGCCGCGCAGCGCGGACAGTATGGACGGGACGCTGCCGCGGATTCGATATCCCGCGGCGAGATCGTGCCCTCCGCCTCCATAGAGCTGCGCCACGGCGCGCGCGTTCATCGGCTCGCGCGCCCGCAGGCTCACGCGCGCCTCATCACCCGCCTCGCTCAGCAGAGCGGCCAGTTGAACGCCTTTTACGCGCAGCAAAAAGTTCACCAGGTTCTCGGTATCCGCCTGCGAGCTGCCCGTCACGCTGAAGTCGTCTTCTCTCAGCCAGAAGAGCGCGGCTTTCCCGTCCGAGAATGTCTCCGCGCGGGACAGCGCTCTCCCCCATAGGCGAAGCGCGCCGACGCTCAGGCTCGAGTCGATCTCCTTCGCGATCTCGCTCGGACGCGCGCCTGCCTTAAGCAGCTCAATAGCGCACAAATGGCTTCGAATCGAGGTCGAGGCAAAGCGGAAGCTGCCGTTATCCGAGATTATCGCGGCGTAAAGCGCCGCAGCCTCGAAGGGCGAGACGCCCCATCCCGAGGAGACAAGCAGCTCGGTGATCATCTCACCCGTCGCGGAGGCGGCCGCGTCGAGCCAGTTGACCGTTCCGAATTTTTTGTTATCGGCGTGATGATCGATGTTCAGGATGGGATACTCTGCGCCGGCTTCCGTCAGTCCGTCGACGGAACGCTCGGCAGTGCTCGTGTCGACACAAATAATCAGCGTGCCCTTTTCAATCTTGTCCAAGGGTACGCGAGAAAATGACTCATAAGGCATGCCCCCGGTAAGAAAGGCGTAGCGGGTCGGCGCTTCGTCACGGCCGCCCCAGAGGACTTTCTTACCCAGGCGTCCGCCAAGAGAGGCGAGCGCGGCGGTACAGCCGAACGTGTCTCCGTCCGGTTTCTCGTGCGCCAGCACCAGCCAGGATTCGTGCCGCGCCAGGGTTTGCGTCACTTCGTCGAGAATGCTCACCGCGGGTTATTCCTCCGCTCCCTCTCGTTCCGGCGCGTCATCGCCGCGAGCGGCGCGGAAGACGCGCTCTTCCTCGGCCACTCTGTCAATCAGTCGGTCGACCTCGCGCGCTTTTTTCTCCGAGTCGTCGAAGATAAAGTGAAGGTCGGGTATCTGCCGTATGTGCATCGCCTTCCCCAGACGCCCGCGTATCGAGCCCTTGACAGCCGTCAGCGCGGCGCTTACCTCTTCTTTGCGCGACTCGTCGATCAAAGTAAAGTACACCTTCGCGTGGCTCAAGTCGCGGGAACAATCGACGTGCGTAAGAATCGCCTCGTGCGCAGCTTCGTTCTTCACGCCGCCCGCGAGCGCGTCCGCTATCAGGCGCAGAAATTCTTTATTCAATCTTTCTATTCTATATGTCACCATAAGAGAACACCTCTTGCCGGGCGTCCGTTATTTCGAACTCTCCGTCCGCCTCGGCCTTTTCCAGAAAATTGCGCACCTGTGACAGCCTATGCTCCGCTTCGCGGAGGGAAGAGCTCACGCAGGAAATCGCGAGGTCGGCTCTGTCCCATACGCCGTCGGGCCCCAGATCCGCAACCGATATATTATAATGCTTTTTCGCCCGGTCCACGAGAGACCTCACCACGTGCCGACGCTCCTTAAGGCTGAAAGATCCGGCCAGGGTCAGCGAAAACAGCGCGACGCCGAGCCAAGGCTTCATCTCCTTAGCCGAGCGTCTTTTTCTCCTCCAGGATCTCGTAAGCTTCGACGATGTCTCCCTCACGGAAATCCTGGAATCCGCTGAAGCTCATGCCGCATTCGTTGCCCGCGGCAATTTCGCGGACATCCTCTTTAAAATGGCGCATGCCCGAGAGGCTGCCGTCCCAGATGACGACTCCGTCGCGCACGACGCGGACCTTTGTGTTACGGCGAATCACGCCCTCCTGCACGAAGCAGCCCGCGATACGCCCAATTTTGGGGACTTTGAAGAACGCGCGTATCTCCGCCTGTCCGACGATGTTCTCGCGGAGCGTCGGCGCAAGCATACCCTCGAGCGCGGCGTGCATATCTTCTTGCATCTCGTAGATGACGCGGTAGAGACGAATTTGCACGTTCTCGCTCTCCGCGAGTTTTTTCGCCCCGGCGTCCGGCCTCACGTTGAAGCCGATGATGATCGCGTTTGATACGGACGCGAGAGAAACGTCCGATTCGGAGATACGCCCCACGCCTTCATGTACGATACTGATTCCGACTTGTTCGCTGCTCATCTTCATGAGCGTAGAGTGGAACGCCTCGAGAGAGCCCTGGACGTCGCACTTGAGCACGATGTTGAGCTGCGGAATTTCCTCGCTCTGCATCTTGTCGTAGAGCTCCTCCAGAGTCAGGCGGTTGCGTGATTTCATCATATCCTGCTCGCGCTGCGTCGACTGGCTGACCAGATCGCGTGCTTCGCGCTCGGAAGAGAGGATTCGGAAAACCTCGCCGGGCAACGGCACGTTCTCCAGCCCCAATATCTCAACAGGCGTGCTGGGACCCGCTTCGTTCACAGCCTTGCCGGTGTCGTCGAGCATGGCGCGCACCTTACCACAGGCGGTCTGCGTCGCGATTATGCTGCCGCGCCTGAGCGTTCCCTGTTGGACAATGACCGTCGCGACAGGGCCCTTGCCCTTGTCGAGGTTCGCCTCGATGACGATGCCCTCGGCGGGAACGGTGGCGGACGCGGTCAATTCTCCCATTTCCGCCACGAGCAGAACCATCTCCAGAAGCTGGTCGATCCCCTCTCCCGTTTTGGCCGCAATATCAACCATAATCGTGTCTCCGCCCCATTCCTCGGGAGCAAGACCGTAGTCGGAGAGCTGCTGGCGGACGCGCTCGGGTTTGGCGTCGGGTTTGTCTGTCTTGTTGACAGCGACGATGATCGGCACGCCTGCCGCCTTAGCGTGATTCATCGCCTCGAGCGTCTGCGGCTTAACGCCGTCGTCCGCCGCCACCACGAGGATGGCTATGTCGGTCACGCCCGCGCCGCGCGCGCGCATAGCCGTAAACGCCTCGTGCCCCGGCGTGTCGAGAAACACTATGTCGTGATCGTTGTAGCGCACTTTGTAAGCGCCGATGTGCTGGGTGATGCCTCCTGCCTCGCCCTCGGTCACGTTCGTCTTGCGGATGGAGTCGAGCAGCGTGGTCTTGCCGTGATCGACATGCCCCATAACCGTGACGATCGGCGAGCGCGGCTTTGCGTCCGATGCCTGCGGGCGCTTTTCCGTGTCTTTGCGGAGAGAAGCTTCCGCGGGCCGTCCGGCCCGGTTGCCCGACGGTTTCTTGTCCGCCGCTTCGCCCCGGTCCTTCGCCGCCGGACTCTCTTCCCGGAACGAAACCTCGCAGTTGTAAGCCTCGCAGATCGCGAGCAGCACATCATCAGTAGGTTTCGCGTTTGCCGGTACCATAAAGCCCGCCGAAAGCAGGTGTTTCACGACTTCCGCCGGCGTTTTATCCAGCTTCTTCGCGATATCACCCACTGTAGACGAGTTGCTGACTGTAATTATTTTCATACTGCTTTCTTTGCCACCCTTTTCGACTTCTTTGATTTTTTCGGTTTTATTGCCGGAGGCTTCCCGCAGGGAACTCTCCACAAGCGACGCGACGTCCATGTCGATTGAGCTCATGTGTGATTTTACTTCTATCCCCAAACCGGTGAGAATGTCCACCAGCTCGGGGTTCGTTTTTCCCAGAAGCTTTGCCAGCTCATACACCCTCATCTTGCTCATTCAGGTAATGCCCCCCTTGCTGCAAAAGTTCGGATAACTTATCCGCAAAACCGCTCTTTAACGGAAGAGCGGCGATTTGCGCTCCGTTTACCCCCAGCGCCTTGCCAAGATCCTCCCGCGTGACGCCTTTCAATACATACCAAACGCTTCTCGTCCTGCCGGAGCAGGCCGCCAGTTTTCTCAAGACGTTCCCCGAGCAATCTTCCGACGCTATCACGAGGGAACGCGTGATCCCAATCTCGCGAAGGACCCTATCCTGGCCAATCCAAAGCGCCCCCGCCCTTCTTGCCATGCCGAGCAGGGAAAGCGCCCGCTTAAGCTCCTGTTTCATCTTGTACGGCGCATATCTCTTCGAGTTGCGCGTGGAGGTCGTCATCCACTGGGCATTTCAGCGCCCTTGAGATCGCCTTGCGTTTTTTCGCGAGCTTGACGCACTCCGCGTCATGGCACAAGTACGCGCCGCGCCCCGGCTTCTTGCCAGTCGGATCAACCGAAACCACTCCATCCGGCGATCTCACAATCCGCAAAAGGCTCGTTTTTGATAATTCCTTCCCGCAACCGACACAGCGCCTCGGACGCCGCCGGCGCGTTACTTTTTCGGCAGATCCTCCCATAGCCCGTCTCCTGATACCTTGATAATGTCTTCGAACAGATCCTGCATCGTCGGCAAGCGCTCCGGCTCGATAACCTTGATGTCGATTTTCCAGCCTGTCAGGCGAGCGGCCAGCCGCACATTCTGCCCGGCCTTGCCGATGGCGAGGGAAAGCTGGTCTTGGCGCACGAACACGCGAAGCGAGTGTTCGTGTTCGAGCACGGGCTCGACCTTCGATACTTTCGCCGGGGAGAGAGCGTTCCGCACAAACTGGACGGGGTCATTGCTCCATACGATGATGTCGATGCGCTCGCCTCCGAGCTCTTCGCTGATCGACTTAATCCTCGCTCCCGCGTTGCCGACGCAGGCTCCTACAGGATCGACGTTTACGTCCAGCGAAGCCACGGCGACCTTCGCTCGGGTTCCTGCCTCGCGCACGATCGAGCGTATCTCGACTGTGCCCTCGTAAATCTCGGGAACCTCGAGCTCAAGCAGGCGCTTGAGAAGGCCCGGATGTGTGCGGGATACCACTATGCGCGGGCCGCGAGTCGTCTTGCGGACATCGAGCAGCAGAAACTTCTTGCGCTCGCCGGGCTGGTACCTTTCGGCGGATATGCGTTCTTCCCTGGGGAGCAGGGCGTCCGTGCGGTCGTTGACGCGGACGAGAATCTGGTCGCCTTCCGCCTTGAAGATCGTCCCTACAACGAGATCCCCGATGTGGTCGGCGAATTCGTCGAAAATAACCTGACGCTCCGCGTCCTTCAAGCGCTGAATGATCACCTGACGCGCGGTTTGCGCCGCGATGCGTCCGAAGTTCTCGGGCATCACCTCGATATGCGCCACGTCCCCCGGTTCCATATCCGGGTGGCCATGCTCGGATGCCTGCGCGGGCGTCCACTCGGCATCGGGATTGGTTACCTCGTCCGTGATGTGGTACAGTTCGCAGAGGGTTATCTCGCCGGTAACGGCATTGATATGCACTTCCACTTCCTGGTTGCCGTTTTTATATTTTTTATACGCGGATACCATCGCTGCTTCGAGGCTCGACGCGATGATATCGGCGGGAAGCCCCTTCTCCGCTTCTATCTGTTTCAGAGCCCGGACGAAATCCTTTCCAAGTTGCATACTCTTTCTCCTCCCCGACAAGCAGTCCTTGTTATTTTGGCTTTCTATTCTTCGCCGTCTTCTTCTTGCTGCTATTATTGATCTTTTTCTCGCCCTTTTCCATAACGAATACAAGGTTCGCCCGCGCTATTTCCTTTATAGGAACGACCAGCGCGGATCCGTCGCCCATCTTAAACTCGACGCCGCCGCTGCCGCAGGACGCGATCTCAGCCGTGAAGCGTTTTTTAGCGCAAGTCTTGACCGCGGCTTTTCTGCCGATAAAGCGGCGATATTGCTCAAGCGTAAAGAGAGGGCGTTCCAACCCCGGCGAGCTCACCTCGATGAAATAAGCGCCCGAAAAAAACGGCTCTTCCGCTTCCTCCGCCTCGTCCATAAATTCGCCGACAAGGCGCGACACGTTGCCGCACTCCTCGTGCCCCACGCCCTTAGGAGCGTCGATATAGATACGCACGAGCGAGCCGCTTCGCGCATCGTCAAGCTCGGTCCCCACATATTCAAGCCCAAGAGATTCGACAATCCCCCGAATGGCTTCTTTCAACCTCGCAGCAAGCGTTTTATCAATCATTTCTCTCCGCCTCCGGAACATCTAAAAAAACGAAGAGTGGGAAAACCCACTCTTCCGCGTGAAACACATTCCTTGCGCTCGCCGAATTATATCACCGATCTCAAAAAAAAACAAATCGGAGCGCAAACCCGTGTCGGAGGCGCGAGACGCGCATATTATGCGCATGATATAATTAAGCGCGTCGAGCGAGGTGAGGGAGATCAAGAGCTCTAAAGAGATCATCAAGGAAATCGAAGCGGATGGGTGGTTTTTCATAAAAGCCGATGGCAGCCACCATCACTTCAAGCATCCGACCAAACAGGGCAAAGTGACTGTTCCTCACCCGAGGAAGGACATACACCCGAAGACATATCGTTCAATATTAAAACAGGCGGGTCTTCTCTAACCTTGCCGATAAGGAGATGACGCAGATGAGAAAAAAACCGGATCGATACGTTTTCCCGGCCATTTTCAGTTACGACGAAGACGGCGTAGCCGTCTCTTTCCCGGATCTTCCCGGATGCAACACCTACGGGAAAGATCAGGACGAAGCGATCGAGATGGCCACGGACGCGTTGCGAGGCCACCTGTCCTGTATGGAGGACGACGGAGACCTCATCCCTGCCCCCTCGGACTTTCGCGCCATTCACCCCGAAAGGGACGAAGCCATCGTGATTGTGGAGGCGTGGATGGTTCCGCTACGGGAAAAGACCGTGCGGAAAAACCTGACCATTCCGTCAAAGCTGGCGGAACAAGCCGACAAGGCCGGGATCAACTACTCTCGGCTGCTCACCCACGCGCTGGAAGAAGAGTTGCGCCGCTCGGCATGATAAAAACTCAGCCGAGCGCGGCGTAGTGTTAAACGATATAAAATCACGAGGGTAAACGCCCCACCCCTGTCTAAGCAACGCCCGCCCCTTCCGATTAGGCGGCCCCGCCTCTGCATTGGATGCGGAAGCGGGGCCGAATTTATGATCTGTTGAATGCGTCTGCAATACTACATTACACACTCCAAATCAGATCACAGGCACATGTCGGAGATGAACTCTCCCCACCAATCTTCGATTCCGGAGACAAACGATTCTTCAAGGTCAAGGACGAGGGCATCGACGAAGAAGACGTCTTCCACAAGGTCGGGCAGCATTTCGATGCCTCCGTAGTCCAGCATTCGTTCTCGCGGCGAGACGCCCAGCAACGCCATAACACCCTCCTCCTTTCTCTGTCAGGTGCGTATACTATATTGTATTTCGAAAAAAGACGCCACAGTAATTTAGTATTGTTGCCTGTCGTCAACGGCGTAGTTCGGCGCTTCTTTGGTGATGACCACGTCGTGCGGATGGCTTTCTTTCATCGAGGCGGGCGTCACCTGCACGAAACGCGCGATCTCGTGAAGATGCTCGATGTCCTTCGCGCCCGCGTAACCCATCCCGGAGCGAATCCCGCCCACCATCTGGAACACGATGCCGCCGAGCGGGCCTTTGTGCGGGACGAGGCCTTCGATGCCTTCGGGAACAAGCTTGTCGTCGCACGCGCCCTCCTGGAAATAGCGGTCCTTGCTGCTGCCGCCCTTCATCGCGCCCAGCGAGCCCATGCCGCGGTAGCTCTTGAACGACCGCCCGCGGTATATGACGGCCTCGCCCGGGCTCTCTTCGGTACCCGCGAAGAGCGAGCCTATCATCACCGTGTCCGCTCCGGCCGCGAGA
>Ga0153940_1000349_pt1 | contig 25384 bp, 20 predicted proteins | sample TSNJ024MetaG_FD_104736 | JGI IMG/M metagenome (GOLD analysis project Ga0153940, IMG submission 104736) | Attine ant fungus gardens microbial communities from New Jersey, USA - TSNJ024 MetaG | ecosystem: Host-associated > Fungi > Mycelium > Unclassified | place: USA: New Jersey, Brendan T. Byrne...
GGGATATTGGCGTATTGCCGGGAGCTGGATTATGACCACGACATACACAAACGAGCGCCTCGCGTCGCTTGGATATGACGACATTTCCAAGCGATACGAGGCACTGCATTCAACCTATCGAACTGCCGTATACGGGTCCGTACGTACGGTGGTGTGAGAGGACGGCCTCCCAAATAATGAGAGGCCTCCTACTCGATTTGCTTGCGGGAAAAAGAACTAGGGCGCGGGCGTAGTGTTGATGGTTCTTTTTGTCGCCGCGGGGGTCGCTCTCCTGACTTTGACAATGCGACCGGTCGGTTTTTTCGCGGGCTGGACCGCGGGCGCGGGCCGCACGTAATTCAAGCCGCTCGCGGGCGCGGCGTCTACGCGCTCCACACACCATCCGCCCCGGCGGTATTTGAGGACGCTCTGTATTTGCGCGAGGGGGTCGTCTGAGCCTGCGCCGTACATGATCATAAGCCCTCTCAGCTCGGCGATGCCGTCTCCGTCGGTGTCCGTGGGCTCAAGAGTCACAAATTGCCCTGACCAGGCGGTCATTTCCCGGCGGAGCGCGCCGTTCTGCGCGTTGTAGATACCGTTTTTGCTATAGAAATTCTTCCGCGGCGAGAGGTCTATGAAAGACTCTTGGTTGGTGTCCAGCACGAGCATCCGAAGCTTGAACCCCGCGCGAAAGTTGCCTTTAGCAACAGGCATATTGACCACCGCGGAGTCGTAGATAAAGCGGCTGTCATCGTAGCCGCCGATCTGAATAATGTAAAAGTTATTCTGGAACGAGCGGTCAGCGCCGCTTACGGAGAGGAAGATTTCTTTTTTCTCCGGATCGGTGAAGCTGTGCAGTTGAATCTGAGGCTCGAAGCCGTTGATTGTATCCTGCAACGGGATAAGGTATATCTCACCTCGGCCCTTGGGCGGCACGATCTCGAGAAATAACCTCCTGTTAAAGTTCGAACCGGCAGGCTGTTCTCCGATAAGCCTGATCTCCGTATCGCCCCGGCCTTCGTTAAGTTCCCCAAACAACGTCCCGTGCAGGACGTAGTTGCCTTCTAAGCCGTATGCCGCCGCGTCAAACGGCTGGGCGGCGAAAGCGGCGTTTGCAAAAAGGCAAACAAACGAAAATGTAACAACCCAAAGAAGCTTGCTTTTCACACCGTGCCCCTCCTCACAAAAATGTGTGGAATACAAATCTTGAGGTGTTAAGGATAACATGATTTTGGATTATTCGCCACGCCCCACCTGTTCAAGGTAAATCTCCCTTGTGTGTTCGGTTTTAACCCAGTCTCTCTGGTTTCCCGCTATAAAAGGGGTCTTGAATAGAATGGGAATCCATGTGATGCCGTACCAGAAATATCCGAATACGTCCTTGGCGTAGGCCAGCGTGAACTTGCGCCTCCGCATGGACGGTCCGACCACAGCGCAGAAGAGACAGAAGGCGAGGATCATCACGATGGGCATCCCGACAAACAAGGCCCATTCAAACAGCGTCTGCGGTGTTTTCTTGCCGAGAGTTGGGAACAAAATCGCGTTGTTGACGATCGTGTAGACCATTCCCGCGATCATGGCCAACAGCGCGATGCACGCCTTGGCCGGAGCGAGCAGATACAGAAAAAGATCGAGGTACTGGAGACGTCTGGTTTGAAAGAAAGCCTTCAGCACCTGCCTGCCATAGTGCCAGCAAACCCAGTAGTGGCCCTGCATCCAGCGGGTGCGCTGTTTGAGGGAAATTTTGAGATCCTGCGGCTTTTCGTCGTAGATGACGGCATGGTCGTTCCAGTGAACGCGGCTGCCGGAGAGGATGATGCGTGTGGACATTTCGAGGTCTTCCGTGAGGCTCTCGAGGTTCCAGCCGATCCTGCGCAGAGTCGCCGCCCGTATTACAAGACCTGTTCCGCCCAGTGTGCAGGAGAGCCCCCACAAGCCCCTCGCGAGCTGCCAGAAGCGGTTGGTGAACCAGTAGGCGAGCGCGTAAGAACGCGTGAGCCAGTTGTCGTCCGGGTTTTTGACGTCGAGTACGCCCTGGATAGCCTCCGCCTCGGGGTGCTGTTCCATATAGTCGTTCATGCGCGCCAGAAAGTCGCTCTCGACGAGGTTGTCCGCGTCGAACATGGCGAGCGCGTCGAAATTCTCCATGGGGATCTGATTCAAGGCCCAGCGCACGTTCCAGGTTTTGCCGCGCTTGGTTGAGTCGGTGCGCACCAACGCCTCCGCGCCGTGCTCGAGGGCCACATCTCTCGAGTCGTCCGTGCAGTTGTCGCACGAGACAAAGACGCGGAAGCAGTTGACGGGATAATCCTGCGTCCTGAGGCTATCAAGCAGCGGCGCTAAGACAGCCGCCTCATTGTGCGCGGGGATCAGCACGGCAAAACGCCGGTAAAGCTCCGCCCGCGGCAGCGTCTTTTGGCGGAAGCAACCCTTGCAGCCCACCACGAACTGGTAGATCGCGTCCGCGCCCAGCACCGCAAAGAGCGTATAGAGACAAAATTGTATGACCCACCAACCCCACCAGATTACCCAATAAAAAAACTCTTCTGAGCCGCTCATTTCACTATCTCCTTTTGTACAGTAACTTGGTTGGAGGCCAACATGCCTGAACGAGAAAGCCTCTTCACGAGATTGTTTTCGAGAATGCGGTCATTGTAGCGTAAACGCTTGTTTACTTCCTCCGCATCTGACGCCGAAATATCCTCATAGTTTATAGCTTGGAATGAGCGCAGATCAAACGCCTGCGCGCTTTGCGGCTGAACCCACGTATCGCCGCGGATAAAGCTGCCGTTGCGGAAGACAACATAGTCGCCGGTTTCGCCCTGCGTTGGTTTTAAAAGATTTTTCCCGAACGCCGCGGGCATCCGGAAGCCCATCAGCGCCGCCAGCGTCGGGGCGACGTCCATCTGCCCCGTGGGTGTGTCGATCGTGCGCGCCATTGCTCCGTGAGGCAGGCGGATCATGAGCGGAATTTTCTGTATCGTGCGCCAGGCTGCCGCGGAAGAGAGATCCCGCCCCAACAGATCGCCCAGAGCTTTACTGTCGCCGCGCGGAATGGCGGGGTGGTCGCCGTAAAGAACGACGACGCTGTCCTCAAGCATGCCCTCCCGCTCGAGCCCGTCAATAAACGCGCCGATCTGTGCATCGGTGTAGCGCACCGAGCGCAGGTAATCGCCGAGAACGGTGCCCTCCAGCTCGCCGAGCCCGAGATCCGTCACCTGTTCCTTGAGCGCGCCGAAGTTAAAAGGATAATGGCTGGTCAGCGTGACGAGGAAGGCAAAAAACGGTTTTCCGTCGTCCCTGAATTTGGCCAGATAGCCCAAGGACTGCTCGAAGAACGAACGGTCGCTCAGGCCAAGCCCGATGCTCTCATCCCGGTTGAACTCATTTTTGCTGATATAATGCTCAAAGCCCAGCGAGGGGTACATATGGTTGCGGTTCCAGAACCCGGGGCGGTCGCCGTGGAACGCCGCCGTTTGGTATCCCATGGCCCGCAGCTGCGTCCCGAGCGAATGGTAGCTGTTGCCGGCGAAACGAACGAACGCCACGCCCTTCGCGGTGGGGTAGAGCGACGTGTTGACCATGAATTCCGCGTCCGAGCTGTTGCCCCCGGCGGTCTGGTTGAACGCGTTAGGGAAGCGGAGGCTTTCGCCCGCAAGGCGGTTGATGTTCGGGGTGAGCTCGGTACCCCCCACCCGAAGCCCGACAGTGAACGCTTGCAGCGACTCTACCTGAATCAGGATCAGGTTTTTTCCGCGCGCGGCGGCGTCCGCCTCTTCGGGCAGGTTGCCTGTGAGGCGCTCCGCGAGCCATGCCGTGATTTTGTCTTCGTCTTCGGCCGCGAAGGCTTCCTTGGAGATTGCCTCGTCGAGGATATTCCACGCGTCCGCGAAGTGATAGACCAGCGTTCCGGTGCTGACGGCGACGGAGGGGCGATCCCACAGCGCCCGCAACGCGCCGCGCACCGCTCTGTTATAGTTGTCCACCTTCCAGACGATGCCGCCCGCCCCCGCCAGGAAAATGGCGCAGATCGCGGCGCGCCGCGTCCACGAGGGTTTCATCCATGCGTCATTCCGCGACAGGCCGCGATGGGCAAGAGCAAAAAGAGGGATGTCCGCGAAAAACAGAACGTCCGAATAGCGCGTGAGAGCAAGGATCGAGTCCGCGATCTCGCGCGCCTGGCCCGTTAAGGCAAGATTGCGCAGCGAGAAGAGGTCGGAGTAATACCGCAGATACAGCAAGTCCGCCAAGACCAGGAGCGAGAGCGCGGCGTTCGCCGCAAGAAGCGCTCTGCCGCGCCACCTGCCCGGGAGCAGCATTGCCGGCGTCAGAAGACAGACGAGCACCCCCGCGCTTCCGAAGAAAGTGACGGGAGTCAAAACGTGCCTGCTCGACATGGTTATATTCAATATGTGAAATTTAACAAACAACACCGCGAGCAAAACGACAAAAAACAAGACTTCCCACGCCGGAGCCCCCGGTCGGAACCACCGCGCGCGGGAGGGTATAACTTCTCTCATTCGCCAACCTCCTGAAAAACAGCATCTAACTTGTGGAACTTCACACAACACTATTACGAAACTTCCTCGCGCGGAACTCAAGCACATAAAAAAACTTTTTCCAGCCGCACGATATTGTACGTTGCGGTGCTTTTCTGTCAACCGGTAAACCTGCATTTCGCAACTGCGCCATTCATACGTTTCATTTTAGCACGAACCGAGGTACCTCCGGCAAACTCCATTGCTTAAGAAAAAAATATCTGTCATACTTGCGGCGTGAAGTTTGATATTGTCGGAGGGATTTGTTGTGGAAGAATTGACGGTTCTCTGTGATTCAAAAGTAAGCCGGCCGATGCCCAAATATATATCGGTCCTTGCGGTCTTGTTCGGAGTGGTTTTTCTCTCGATGGGCTTGCGCGGGTTCATGAACGGAGAGTCGACTCTCAAGGTCTTGTACAACGTAGCGATGGGAGCGATCTGCATCTACGGGATCAGCATCAGGCGGCGGCTTTATCTCTCGGAGGAAGGCGTAGTGCGCGAGATCAGGGCGTGGGGCCGCCGTGTGCGGCGCGTGCTTCCATGGGGCGACATCAAGTTCGTCTCGCTCGCTTTTCGCCGCGCGGACATGATGGTTTTTTTCGAGATCGATGTGACGGGTTGGAAAGTGCTTTTTGCGCGCGATCAAGAGAGTTTGGTCCGCGAGATCCTTGACGACTACATCCCGGACGTCGAAGTTCAAAGCATAAAGTAGGGGGCTGTTCGCCAATGTTTGGAATAGACTGGTACGGCCTATTAAAATATTTAGTCTCGCCGGGTATCACTATCGCGGTTTGGTTCGCTGTCGATCGCGTAATTGTATTTGCCCACAAAAAAGAGATTATTTCAACGCGCTTTCTCACGCGGCACGCAGGGGACGAGAGCGAACGCAAGCTCATCATGCAGCGCGCCAAGACGTTCCAAGGGCTTGTACTTCAGTCGCTGCGCATCATCGTCGCCGTATTCTTCATATTTATTCTGCTGAGCAGCTTCGGAATCGACCCGACGGCGCTTGTGGCGGGCGTCGGAGTCGTCGGCCTGGGGCTCTCTCTTGCCGCTCAGAACATTCTGCGCGACTTCCTGAACGGGCTTTTTATCGTCATCGAAGACCAGTACAACGTGGGTGATTGGGTTGATATCAGCTCTTACTCCGGGACGGTCGAGAGCTTTTCGCTGCGCGTCACAAGACTGAGGGCGCTCGACGGAAGGCAGATTATCATACCCAACAGCTCTGTAGTACAGGTGATCAACTATACGAAAAACTGGGCGATGTCGATCGTCGAAATAGGGCTGTCCTACGATTCCAACGTCTCGGAAGCGGTGCGGATACTCGAACGCTGCTGCGACGAGCTCACGAACCTCTATCCGGGTGTGATTCTGGATAAGCCCAATATTCAGGCTATCGTCGATTTCAGGCCGAACGACATGCTGGTCCGCGTCATGACAAAGACGATCGCGGGCGAGCAGTGGGGCGTGGGGCGCGCTTTGCGGCGCATTGTTAAGGAAAGGTTCGACGACGCCGGTTTCGAGATACCCATGTCGCAAATGGTGCTGCACGACGCGGAGAAAAGATCCGCGTCGCGCGCTGAACGCAGACACGCGTTCAGCAAAGCCAAAGAGGTAAAAGAAGCCGGGGGCGAAGGCGCGGGGAACGCGTAATCAGCCTTAGGGAGCCGGGATATACGTATCCATCCAGACGTCGTCATCTTCTGAAGACGGCGGAGCGCCGCCGTACTCACTGTCTTCAGCAGCGCCGACCGGCGTGAGTCTGCGCGCGAGCCGCTCTCCCTTAGGCGTCACCAAGATGGCGTAAGGCAGGGGGCGTTCCTTTCCGTCGGAGGGGACGTTGACGGGGAGGCCGCGCCAGATGAGCTGTGAGGAGCCGCCGCCGTCCATGTTGATCGCGCTTACCAAGCCCAGGGATTTTGCCACCCAGCGCGTCTCTTCGATAGTCGCGCCGCGGCTGTGTCGGGCGTTGCGCCCGTCGATCACGGCCCAGAACGAGCGCGTTCCGTCCGTTCCCATGATGGTTCTCGGATGCCGCTTGTCCAGAATATTCGCCTTGAAGGACTCGGTATCGGTTTTAAATTGACCGTTAAGCAACAACATTGGACCTGCTTGAATTAAGTTCTCGCATTGGCTGAAGGACTGTGTCAGCCAGCCGGTCTGTATGTCCACGGCGTCCCCTGCGCGGAGGCCTTCGAGGAGGCGGCGCGAGTTGCCGCGGGCCGTCACGAGCACTCCGTCATCGGGCGTGCGGTGATTGCTGGCGTAGCTCTCTCTGCGCTCGGAGACCACGCCTTTTCGCACAACGAGTTCAAGCGCGTCGGACGCGATTCCCTCGGCTGCTCCCGTCACGTGTGACGAATAAAGAGCGGCCCCGTTTGGGTCTGGCGGCGCGTTAAAACGAGTGAAATCGACGAAGGCGCCGGGGGTTTTGACGCCGATTCGCGCCGTGCCCGTTCCGAACACCGGCGTGCTTCCGTTGTTCCAACCGACTGCCGACCGCCCGGGCAGAGGTTTGCCTACGTGCGTACCGTCCAGAAGCATGGTGCCCATCGGCCTGTTATTCGAGAAAAAGCCCCCGTTGACAACGCCGATTGCGCCGTATGAGAGCGCGAACTCCGACGGAGTCACGCGGCCTCGTCCCAAAGGCTCCGCAAAAGCGATGTGTTGATCCGTTGCGCCCGGCCTTACGGCAAGCGCCGCGACGTAAAGCGGTTCGCACCTTCCGGAGCCCACCGGGTTGCCGGTGATATTTGCGGGTTCGGGCTCATCGGGGCGCGCCACGCCCTGGCGATAGATCACAAGGTCTGTCCCTCCGTAGGAGAAGACCACGTTCCACTGCACGAAGCTACGGCACTGTCTGACCCACGAGAGCAACGCGGCCTTTGCGGAGTCGGAAAGAGGAGTATCGCCGTCCGTCAGCAGAGCGGACGGTGCCGGAGGCCTCATCTCGGCCGCGAGAAAAAAGACGGGGTCGCCCGAACCGCCCATGTCCGGAAGCTGCGTCAGTGATTGGTAGAGCGATGCCTCAAATCCCCAGCCCATCATTTGCAAGGCTAGAAGCACCGCCTCGTGCCTGTTGACGCTGTTATCGGGCCGAAAATCCTCATGCGGAATCAGGCGATAATTCAGGGACGAACCGATCTCCCGCGCGTACGTGTGCGTGCCGTAAACATCCGGCGGAAGCGTAAGGTTCTGCGAAGGCGCGTACCCGAGCTTTGCGAAGATATCAGCCAGCAGCTCGCCTCTCGTGACCGCGTAAGAACAGGAAGAAACGCAGAGCAGAATCAGGGTTGCGGAAAGAAGCGCGGTGATCTTTCGCGCGAACTTGATAAACGTATAAGCGCCGTGGTTTTTCATAATAGCAATGACTCCTCACTTTGTGCGTGTTCATCGGCGTATTATAAACGCAAAGCCGAAAAAGACAAAAGCATCATGCGCATTAGCCGTGCCGAATCAGCGGTATAATATTTTTGCTGGGAGTTGATAGTTATGATTATTCGTGAGACTTATTTATCGAAAATTCGTCCGTTTATAGGCAAAGATATTATAAAAGTGCTGACAGGCATTCGGCGCGGCGGAAAGAGCGTGCTGTTAGAGCAAATCCGCGATGAGATTAACAGCCCGAATACTATTTTTTTAAACTTTGAGGACTTGGGAAATCAACATCTGTGCGAATATCACGCGCTGCACGATTTTATATGTGAAAAAATAGGTAACAGCAAAGAAAATTTCTATCTGTTCTTCGATGAAATCCAAGAAGTAGGCGGATGGGAAAAAACCGTAAATTCTTTGCGAGTGAAGTTCAATGCTGACATATATATCACAGGGTCAAACTCGCGGCTTCTTTCCGGCGAGCTTGCCACCTATATCGCGGGCCGGTATGTCTCATTCGTGGTTTATCCGTTTTCTTTTACAGAGTTTAAGTCGGTAAGCGATGATTATACGTTCGATGATTATGTAAAACACGGAGGAATGCCATTCTTATCAAGCATAGACTTCGCCCCGGAAGCCGGTAAAAATTATTTGCAGGACGTGTTTAACTCCGTCCTGCTGAAAGACATAGTTAAACGCAACAAGTTTCGTGATGTAGACCTTTTGGAACGGATTATCTCATACGTGCTGGCTAACGTGGGTAAAAACTTCTCGGCAACGAGTATCTCAAAGTTTTTCAAGGCTGAAAAACGAACGGTCGCTCCGGAAACCATTCTCAATTATCTGAAAGCCTGCGAGGAAGCCTACTTGTTGTATCGCCTGAAAAGCCGGGATGTGAACGGTAAGAAGATGCTCAAAGTGAACGAGAAATACTATGTGGCGGACCACGGCTTGAGAGAGGCGGTCGTTGGAGCAAACCTGCAAAACGCCGAGATCATACTTGAAAATATCGTCGGCTTAGAGCTTCTCCGAAGAGGTTACAAGGTCTGTGTCGGCCGTGTCGGTGAAAAGGAAATAGATTTTGTGGGTGAGAAAGACGGTGAAAAGCTATACCTGCAAGTCTGTTATCTGCTGAATGAAGAATCGACCATCCGGAGGGAGTTCGGTTCTCTCTTGGAAATCAATGATAATTATCCGAAATTTGTGTTGTACAAGGAAAGCTCGTTCAAGGGGAATTATGAGGGTATTCCGGCGGTCAAGGTCGAGGACTGGCTGACGGCGAAGATATAGTTGCTCTTCCGCCCCAAAAAAATTTTTTCGCGCGTTGATATTGGGCAAAGGCTTTGGTTTTACCGCGAAGCGCTTGACAATTTTCCTGATGGGTAGTATTAAAGTATGACTAGGCAGATTTCCTGCACCGCATGGAGTGGAAAAATTACGCGGCGCCCCGTCTCCCGGTGAGGCGGGGTGCGCTGTATGAGCCGGAGGTTTATACGATGAATGTTCTGAAACGTAATGAGATCAAGACGGAGGCGACGGTGTCGTGAGAGACTCAATCCTTCGTGTAAGAGTCCCGGCGACGAGCGCCAATTTGGGCGCTGGATTCGATACACTGGGGATGGCGTTGTCGCTCTACAATATCTTTTGCGTGTCGGAAAAGCTTCCGGAGGGGGAGTTTCGCTCGGATGTTATCGGAGAGGGCGTTCGCGAGCTCAGCGACGCGAGATCGAACATGGTCGTGAAGAGCTACATCGACGCGTGTGAGAAGTGGGGCGTCCGCGGCTGCGGTTTCAGCGTCTGCTCGCACAACGCGATACCTTTATGCCGGGGCCTCGGAAGCTCGGCGGGCGCGGTTGTGGCCGGCGTACTGATCGCTAAGGCGCTCAACGGGATAGATGTCTCCGAGGACGAGCTGCTTCGGATGATGACGCGTATCGAGGGGCATCCTGACAACGTCGCGCCCTGTTACCTCGGCGGCATGACCGTGAGCTGCTGGGACGGCGAAGAGCTTCGCTATGTGCGTCTGCCGTCGCTTCCGCCCGACATGCACATCGTAGCGGCGGTTCCCAACGTGCGCGTCCGCACGAGTGACGCGCGCGGCGCTCTGCCCGATAAAGTCGAGTTCAAAGACGCGGTGTTCAATCTGGGGCGCGCGGCGCTCCTGACCGCCGCGTGGGCGACAGGTTCGTGGGAGCACCTCGCCTGGGGCATGGACGACAAACTGCACCAGCCGTACCGCACAAAGCTTTTCCCCGGCGGGGAGGTCATCATGGATCGCGTGCGCGCCATCCCGGGTTGCCTGGGCGTGGCTATCAGCGGCTCGGGGCCGAGCGTGATCGCGCTCGTGCGCGGAAAACCGCGTAAGGTCGCGGAGACGATGTGCAACACCTTCTCGGAGTACGGCGTCGAATCTCTCTTTTTTGTATTGGAAGGAAACGCTGAAGGAGCGCGCGTAGAGACGCCGCTGGCGTTCACATAGAGGAGGACGGTGTACCGGAAAATGGCAGAAAATGAAAACGAAATTTCAAGCAACGCAGGCGAGCAGGCAGCGGAAAAAACCGCCGTCTTAAAATTCGGCGGCAGCTCGGTGGCTGACGCGGACCGTATGCGCGAGGTCGCCCATATTGTCAAGAAATATCTGACCAGGGGCTATAAACTCGCGGTCATAGTGTCCGCGATGGGTAATACGACCAACGATCTACTCGCTCTCGCTCAGGACGTCTCAGACGAATTCGACGGCAGGGAAATCGACCAGCTTCTGGCCACGGGCGAGCAGCAGAGCGTGGCGCTGCTGGCTCTTGCGCTGAAGCGCGAAGGCATAAACGCGCAGTCGTTTACCGCGGGGCAGGCGGGTTTTCGCGCGAACGGCTTCCCCACCGAGGGACGCATCTATCGCGTTGACCCGCAGGCAGTCGTGGGCGCCATGGATGATGGCAAGGTCGCTGTGGTGACCGGCTTTCAGGCGATCACGGACGAAGGCGACGTAATCACGCTGGGGCGGGGCGGATCGGACCTCTCCGCGGTTGCTCTGGCGGCGTCGCTGGGAGGCGAGTGCCACATTCTCAAGGACGTTAACGGCGTCATGTCGGCCGACCCCAGAGTTGTAGAGTCCCCGGTGAAGCTCGAGTATTTTACTTATAAAGAGTGCATGGAGCTGTCTTCGCTGGGCGCAAAGATGTTGCAGGCAAGAAGCGTAGAAGTGGCGGCGCGCTACGATGTTCCGCTCTATGTCGCGTCCAGCTTTATAGAGGAGGAGGGAACCTGGATCGTGAAGGGCAATCCTGTCAGCGAGGGACTCGTCGTGAAGGCCGTTGTACACGACGCGAAGGTGGCAAAGGTGGTAGTCATGGGCGTTCCGGACGTTCCGGGCATCGCCGGGCGGCTCTTTTCGAACCTGGCGAAAAAGGGCATCGGCGCGGAGATGATCATACAGAACAATATGCGCGGAGGTCTTAACGACATAGGCTTTCTCGTTAAGAAAGAGTATCTCGACGGCACGATCGAAGTCTGCCGGGATTTCAGCCGTGACATCGAGGCGCAGGGCGTGTCTTTTAACACCGAAATCGCGCGAGTGTCGATCGTGGGTTCCGGAATAGCGAATCATCCCGATATCCCGTCGCGCATGTTCAACGTCCTGGCGGAGGAGGGCATCAACATTGATATGATCGCGTCAAGCGCGCTTGCGGTAACCTGTGTGGTAGCCGCGCCCAGGGCGGAAGACGCCGTTCGCGCGCTGCACGAGCATTTTATCGAAGAGGGGGCGATCTGACTTGTCCGAAAAAAAAGTCGCTGTGTTGGGAGCCACGGGTTTGGTAGGCAGGGAAATTCTCAGCGTACTGGAGCAGAGAGATTTTCCGGTGTCCGAGTTGGTGTTGCTCGCGTCCGAACGCTCAGCCGGAAAAACGATCGAGTTTAGAGGCGCGCCGCACACTGTCCGCGCTGTTGCGGAGGATTCGTTTAGAGGTGTGGACATAGCGTTGTTCTCCGCCGGAGGTTCTACATCGCGCCGCTGGGCTCCGGTCGCCGCGGCCTCAGGCGCGATTGTGATCGACAACAGCTCCGCCTGGCGCATGGATCCGACCGTTCCGCTCGTCGTGCCCGAGGTCAATCCCGACGACGTTTGGCAGCACAAGGGGATCATCGCCAACCCCAACTGCTCGACGATCCAAATGGTAGTTGCGCTTTACCCCTTGCATCTGAGGGCCGGGTTGAAATACATCTCCGTCTCCACATACCAATCGGTTTCCGGGACGGGCGTCGAGGCGCTGTCTTCTTTACAGTCCGGCAGCCGTGAAATCTTAGACGGCAAAAATCCGCCGCCTTCTCTTGTTTATTCGCATCCGATAGCCTTCGACCTGCTGCCTCACATCGGGGCTTTTGACATGGACGGGATCAGCGAGGAAGAGTGGAAGATGGTGCGCGAGTCGCAGAAGATCATGCACCTGCCCGACCTGAGAGTGAGCTGCACGACGGTTCGCGTTCCCGTCTTCCGCGGGCACGGCGAGGCGGTCGTGGCGCAGTTCGAGAAGCCGCTCGCCTCGGACGACGCGCGCAAGATTTTGAAAAACACGCCCGGCGTCACAGTGCAAGACGACCTCGCGAACGCCATTTACCCCCGTCCCCGCTACAGCGAGGGCAAGGACGCGGTCTACGTCGGCCGTATTCGCAAGGACACCGGACTTGAGGACGCCTTGTCGATGTGGATTGTCTCGGACAATCTCCGAAAAGGCGCGGCGCTCAACGCCGTACAGATCGCCGAACTGCTGTAACTCGCCGCGGCCCGGCGTGATACTTGACGTATGAAAAAAAGTCTGTAGAATACGGAACGGAGCAAGACGCGCCGGTGTAGCTCAGTTGGTAGAGCAGCTGACTTGTAATCAGCAGGTCGTCCGTTCGAATCGGATCGCCGGCTCCAGAGTGATAATCCAAAATAAAGCAGATAACGCGAAGAGTAACAAATACAAATTTCGCGTCGTCTGCTTTATTTCATGCTAGAGAGAGGTTTTCTTCTCTGACGCTGATCCCGGAACCGCGGGCCGCCTCCTCGTTGTTCATCACACCGATTTTTTGGATTTGCCAATCACGCAATAATAATGTACTCTTAGGGTCACATCATCCCCGGCAATTTTATATATGGAGGTGGGAGTTTGTCCCGGAAGAGAATCATGGGCATTATGCTGTTGTGTATTAATTGCATAATCCTTTTCCCGATTGCCGTTGCGTGGGCGATCACGCCCGAGGAGTTTTACGCGAAGGCGCGCGAGATAGCGGGGATCAACGCTTTTGCCGCGACGTGCCAGAGCGCGCACGAGACCGGTTTTTGGACGTCGAATCTGTGGAAGACGGCAAACAACGGTGCTGGCATCAAGGCCGACAAAATTTGGCGGAGGCAGGGCAAGCCGTCCGTCGAGCGCAGAACCAAAGAAGAAGTCAAAGGCAAGATGGTGCAGAGAGTATCGCATTTCCGGTCATACAACTCGGTAAACGATTTTTTGACGGATTACAAGGCCAAGGTCGCGCAAAATTACCCGATTTCCGTAAAGCACGCGGATACGATGTGGGGTTATTTCTCGGGCCTTCAGCGCGGGCGATACGGCTCGTGGGCGACTACGCAGCGGTATTTCGAGTTCATGGCGGACAAAGCCGTTCGCCTGGCCCCGAGGCTGCTTGGCGTAGAGTGGCGCGCCGAGCTGCTTAAGGACTATAACGAAGCGCGCGGGAGAGGACTGCTCTCCCGAAATGAGATCGCCATCGTCGAGAAGAAGCTGCTCAAGGTGGGTATTTCACCACGCTAGAAATCAGCTCAAATCAGGAGGTATATGAGATGTACGCAAAATACGCCGGCATGGAAAAAATACGCAGAGATACGTTCAAGAACGGGCAAGGCGGCGGTTGGTCGCGTTTTCTGATTCCGCCGGATTCCGTTATTAAGGGGAGCCACTTCCGAATGGTTGCGGAAAACACACTCGATCACGGCGCTGAGATCGGCTACCATGCGCATGAGGGTGACGACGAGCTGTTCGTGATTCTCGAAGGAGAGGGTTTGTACAGAGAAAACGAAGCCGAAGTGCGCGTGGGGACGGGGGATATGCTTTTCCTGACGAGAGGCAATGCCCACGGGCTCAAGAACACAGGCGAAGGATCGCTGCGTTTGCTCGCCGTGATTGCCGACTGATCTGCAAGCGCCCGAGCCGTGACCCGCGGCCCGAGGCGGCGCGTTTTCCGTATTTCCTCTCCGCACGGAGGTGCGGTTGATGGATTGGGATGTCGTTGTTTTCGCTTTCTGCCTTACGCTTTTTGCCGGTCTTTCCACGGGTATCGGTTCTTTACTCGCATTTTTCGCAAAACGGGCAAATACGCGATTTTTATCGCTTGCGCTCGGTTTCTCGGCGGGAGTGATGATCTACGTGTCTTTTGCCGAGATTATCGTAAAGGCTAAGGACGCGCTTATCGGGCAGTGGGGGAGCGTGGCGGGCGCGTGGGCGGCGGCGCTGGCGTTTTTCGGCGGCATCGCCTTTATCGCGCTCATTGACAGCTTAATACCCTGTGAGGAAAACCCTCACGAGCTGCACTGCGTGACGGACGCGCCGACGCCGGAGAAACACGGCGCGAAGCTTCAAAGAACGGGCATTTTTACGGCGCTCGCCATCGCTATTCACAACTTCCCGGAGGGCATCGCGACCTTTACGGCGGCGGTTGCCGAGCCGACGCTCGGCGTTGCGATCGCTGTAGCCGTAGCGATTCACAATATCCCGGAGGGGATAGCGGTGTCTGTGCCGATCTATTATGCGACCGGCGACCGAAAGAAGGCGTTTATTTACTCGTTCGCCTCGGGCTTGGCGGAACCGCTGGGCGCGTTGATCGGTTTTCTTGTGTTGATGCCGATCATGTCGCCCGCTGTTTTCGGGATTCTCTTCGCCGGCGTGGCGGGCATCATGGTCTTTATCTCTCTCGACGAGCTTCTGCCCGCGGCGGAAGAGTACGGCGAGCATCATCTGTGCATCTACGGCCTGATCGCGGGCATGGCGGTGATGGCGATCTCTCTTCTGCTGTTCATCTGACCGCCTCGCGCGACGAACGGCAAAGCGGAGCCGGGACGCGTATCTTCCGCCCCGGCTCCGCCGTAACGCCCGTGGCGCTACAGCTTATTTATCTGTATTCAGTTTGTTTTTCAGCCCTTCTTGAGGGGAATAACCTTGCTCTCGGAGCGCTCAAGCCTCGGGGCGGAGATGTGAATCACGCCTTCCGCAAAACTTGCCTCTGCGTCCTCCGTGTCGATCTCGAAGGGGAGCGTAATCTCGTAATCCATATTGCAGACCGTCTTCTTGTTGTACCACGTTCTGCCATCTTCCTCATCTCCCGCTTTTTCTACGGCTTCATTGCTGCTTTTGATGGAAACTCTGTCCTTGAAGATCCTGACCTCGAGGTCTTCCGGGTTAGCGCCCGCGGCTTCGATCGACAGAAACAGCCTGCCGTCTTTCTCGTACATGTCGAACTCCCTGAGATTACGGGAGCCGCTCAAGTCAGGAGCCCACAGCAACCGGTCGAAAAAGTCGTCTAACTCACGCATTGCTCTGTGATGAGCCTGAGACGAAAGCCTCCGATTGTGATTGAACGGTGTGATCGCTAACATGCCGCATCCCTCCTTAACGAACCAAGCCAGTGATGTTGCTTCTCACTTTTTTACGATTCCTACTTCTCGCGCGCAATACACTAACCTTTATTGATTAATCACATCCTACAACGCTTTTCTAATATTGTCAATGGCTTTGGATACGCAGAAATTATTACGCTTTTTTACTTCTTCCCGCGAGATTGCCGTTTACGTTGATTATCGTGTAAACTTTATTCATGATGATTTCCTTGAATGATTCCCTTATTAAAAATTTTCAAGAAGCCGGAGAAAAACAGGGTTGGCTGGACGCGCCCGGTTTGTTGCTTGCCGTGTCGGGCGGAAGCGATTCGATGGCGTTGCTCTGCTTCGCGCGGCGTTGTTACGGAGGCAGGTTGGCCGCGGCGCATCTCGAGCACGGCTTTCGCGGCGCGGCGTCCTTGGCGGACGCGGCGTTTGTGGAGGAGTTTTGTCGCGGAATAGGTATTCCGTGCTTCGTCCGCCACGCTGATGTGCCGAACAACATGAGGAAGGGCGAATCCTTCGAGATGGCGGGCCGCCGAGCGCGCTACGAGTTTTTTTACGAGCTGCTGGAGCGCGAGGATTTGTCTTTTGTCGCGACGGGGCATACGGCGGACGACGTGGTTGAGACGATGCTGTTTAACCTCTTCAGAGGCACTGGTATAAAGGGGCTGGCGGGAATTGCCCCTCGCAGCGGCAGAGCGGTGCGCCCGTTGATCGCGTGCAGGCGCGGCGACCTGCGGCGTTTCCTGGCGGACGAGGGCATTCCTTGGCGCGAGGACGAAACGAACGACGAGAATCTTTATATTCGCAACAAGATCCGCAACCAATTGCTGCCGTGGGTGAGGGAGAACATCAACGACTCGCCCGAGCGCGCGCTGCTCGGCCTGACGGAGCAAGCCGCATTGTCGGACGCGCGGAGCGAGGCGGACGCGAAGCTGGCTTTGCCTTGGGTTCGCCGTTCGCACCCCTTTGCGTCGGCGGCATGGGATACGGCGACGGCGCGCCGTTTCACAGGGGAGAAGCTGGCGAGCCTTCTGCGCCTGCAAGGGGCGCTTCTCGGCCTGCCGACGCTCGACAGGGCAAGGATTCATGAGCTCTGCTCGCTGATTGGGGTGTCGGGCAGATGGCGCTTCCAATGGAGCGGGGAAACGGAAGTCTGCGGTTCGGGCTCGCTGATCGGATGGATAGAAAGGCGCGACCTCGCGCCGCCTGCGGAGGTTACGGTCGACCTTTCGGCGCTGCGCGTCGGCGAGAAAACCGAGGTTCGGTGGGGGAGATGGCGCGTCGAATTTACACGCGACGCTGCCCCCGTCAGGCGTCCCCGCGGAGTCCGGCAGGCGGGCGCAGCACCGGACCCGTCGGGCGCGCTGCGTATCACCTCCGCCGAGGCCGCGCCTCGCGGGGAGAAACCGCGCGGGATACCCTGGTGGAGCCTCGCGGGATGGCCGCTCATAGGAGATTGGATTCCCGGCGAGAGAAAGAGTGTGCGGGATGAAAGCAGTTATGCTATGATAGCAAAGGCTTTTTGCGATAAAGTGAACGCGAAAAATAACTCTTAGAATTATTTCCTGAATCAGGAAGGAGAATCATGTATGCAGGAAGAAGAATCAAGCCCGATAAAAGAACAGAAGCTGGAGCTCGGATCGGTGATGCTCTCCCGCGAAGAGATCGACCGCAGGGTTTCCGAGATCGCCGCGGAGATAGCCGAGGACTACAGGGGGCAAGAACTGATCGTCGTGTGCGTTCTCAAGGGCGCGGCGATTTTCATGGTCGATCTGGTGAGGAAGATCGGCGACGCGGTTGACGTGCGCATGGATTTTATGGCCGTATCCTCCTACGGCGACTCATCGACATCGAGCGGTGTGGTGAAGATAGTAAAAGACATAGATTCCTACCCTGAGGGCAAAAACGTCCTTCTGGTGGAGGATATCATGGACAGCGGCCTCACACTCTATTATCTGAGGGACGTTCTTATGGCTAAGAACCCGAAGAGCTTCCGAACGTGTGTCCTGCTCGAGAAACCCGAGCGCAAGAAGGTCTCAACCGAGATCGACTACAAAGGCTTTACCATTCCGGATAAATTCGTGGTCGGATATGGGCTTGATTGCGCGGGGCAGTGGCGTCATTTGCCTGATATCTGGTCGGTTGACGTATAGACAAAACGAGAGAATTAGATCAATATTGAATATGCTGGTATTTAATGCTCACTTATAGAAAGGAACGGGGCGTTTGGGTAAACTCGCTAAAAACCTGGGTATATATCTAATACTTATCGTGCTGGTGGTCGTTATGGTTAACACCTTTCTCGCGCCGACGCAAAACCAAAAGCAGGCGGATACGCTGGCTCTCAGCGATCTCCTGAGCGCGGCGGAGGCGGGGAAAATCAGCAAGATTTTCATCGACGAAAATGTCGTGAAAGGTGTCCTGTCGGACGGCAAGGAGTTCCGCACACAAGCCGTAGGGGTGGACGAGCTGGCGCTGAAGTTCGCCGGAAAAGGCATTTCCGTGGAGGTTTTGCCTCCGCAGAAGACGCCTTGGTGGTCGAGCCTGATGACGTCGCTCTTCCCCACGCTGCTCTTGATCGGCGCGTGGATCTTCATCCTCTACAACATGCAGGGCGGCGGCAACAAAGTAATGAATTTCTCAAAGAGCAAGGCCAAGCTCTTCTTGGATAACCGCCCGAAGGTGACGTTCGAGGACGTGGCCGGTTGCGACGAGTCCAAAGAAGAGTTGGAAGAAGTAGTCGAGTTCCTCCGCGATCCCGGGAGGTTCGCGAAGCTGGGCGCGCGTGTGCCGCGCGGCGTGCTCCTGCTGGGTTCGCCCGGCACAGGCAAGACGCTTTTGTCCCGCGCGGTTGCGGGCGAGGCGGATGTTCCGTTTTTCAGCATCAGCGGCTCCGACTTTGTCGAGATGTTTGTGGGCGTCGGAGCGGCCAGGGTGCGCGACCTCTTCGAGCAGGCGCGGCGTTATCAGCCCTGCATCGTATTCATCGACGAGATCGACGCGGTAGGCCGCCAGCGCGGAGCGGGGCTCGGCGGAGGTCACGACGAACGGGAGCAGACGCTCAACCAGCTGTTGGTTGAGATGGACGGTTTTGAGGTAGGCGCAGGGGTTATCCTGATTGCCGCCACGAACAGGCCCGATATTCTGGATCCCGCGCTTTTGCGGCCGGGGCGCTTCGACAGGCAGATCGTCGTCGATCGCCCTGATGTGAACGGTCGGCTGGCCATTTTAAAAGTCCACGTGAAGGACAAAAAGCTCAACGGAGACGTTGATCTCGACGTGATTGCCCGCAGAACGCCCGGTTTCGTGGGCGCGGATCTCGCGAACCTCGTGAACGAAGCCGCGCTGCTCGCCGGACGCCGCTCCAAAGAGCTTCTGACCATGCCGGAGTTCGAAGAGGCGATCGACCGCGTGATGGCGGGCCCGGAGCGCAAAAGCCGCGTCATAAGCAAGCGCGAGCGCGAGATCATCGCCTACCACGAGGTCGGGCACGCCATTGTCGCGCGGATGATTCCGGATTCCGACCCCGTACACAAGATCTCTATCATCCCGCGAGGACACATGGCTTTGGGCTACACTCTTCAAGTGCCCGAAGAGGATCGCTTCCTCGTCTCGAAGCAAGAGCTCTTAAACCGCATCTGCGTCCTGCTGGGCGGTCGCGTGACAGAGAGCATCAAATTCGGCGACGTCACCAGCGGCGCGCAGAACGACCTCGAACGCGCCACTCACACGGCGCGCATGATGGTGACCGAGCTGGGCATGAGCGAACGCCTCGGCCCCGTCACCCTCGGCAGAAAGCAGCATGAAGTCTTCTTAGGCCGCGACATCATGGAGGACCGTAACTACAGCGAAGAGATCGCCTACGCTATCGACCAGGAAGTCCGCCGCATCATCGACGAGTGCTTCGAGCGAGTGCGCGTTATCCTGACCGATATGATGGACAAGGTCGAAGAGATCACCGTCATACTGCTCGAAAAAGAAGTCCTGGAAGGCCCCGAGTTCAACCGCCTCCTTGGCTTCGACGACGGAACCAAAGACGAAAAGAAAGACGCCCCCGCCGACGAATCCGAGTCCGACGAAGACTACGACGAGGACGAAGGGACCGACGAAGACGATGACGCGGAGGCAACCGAAGAAGACAAGGACTAAGCGCGAACGCTGGTGCGAGCGCTGACAAAAGCGATAACGATTAACGACAACACCGAGCCCGGGGACAAAAAACCCTCGGGCTCGGATTATTTTGTGGATAATGGTGAGATAGGCCGACTAATGCAAAACAGCGTCGCCCGCCGCCATAAACCCGTTGTACGCCTGCAATCACGTTGTTTTATGCTGTTTTGCCTCCGCGGCGAGCCGCGCGGTTTGGATGTGTCCGTCTTCGCGCCTCCCGGATTGCTTCGCTTCGCTCGCAAAGACAGGGGGTACGGCGTTGATTTTGGTGTTGTCCACGGTGACGGAAGTCCGAAAGCAAACACACCCGCAGAATATGATACACCCTGAGCCGCGTCAGGACCGCTTGTAGTGGCACACAGCGGCGTTGGGTGTGGCATTGCCTTTGTTCCCGTCACCATGGGATATCCCCCCACATCAACGTCGCACCCCATGTCTTCGCGAGCGAAGCGCGGCGATCCAGAATGACAAAGACGAAAAATCATAAACCGCATGGCTTGCGGCGAAGAGAACGCGCCGCATGTGGGGATGATCGGCGATGCCCGCGTTGCGCCCGCCTCGCGGACAAGCGCAACGTATTTTCTTTCGTCACAACGAAGAACACCCACAATCAACTCCGTACCCTCTGTCTTCGCGAGCGGAGCGCGGCAATGAGTAACAAAGATGAAAAATTGGAAAAACGGGAATCCGCAAAACCAAAAAGCATGCACGGCTTGCTCCGGCACACTAGCAAGATGAAGAGGATGAAGTCGAAAGACTGTGTGTCAATGCACTGTCGACAGTTAAAACGATCCCCAGGAGGATGCCGGCGACTTTTATTCCACGCTGAATTAGTGTAAGATTACCGTAGCGTCCAAATGGGGTAATCGTGATAGTTTTACAATTCAACAGATTTGGCAATTTTTCTGATAGTGTCGAGCTGATTGTGATTATGTTTACCTCATATAAGACCGCTGGTTGGCGAAGTGTCACAATTTGATGACTCAAGTTGCAGAGGGGCTGTGTGCATATCTCAACATGGATCATTACGCTAAATAAGCATTCATTGGGAAGGAATACCACATTAAAAATTTAATAAATGAGGTGTCGGCAATGCAAGTTTCTACCACGACTTTACAACCAATTTTTGAAGGAGTAAAGCAATACATTGTTCCCTTATTCCAACGCCCGTATTGTTGGGATAAAAAAGAATGGACTGCATTGTGGGAGGATCTTTATGATTTATATCAATCAGGGAATCCGCACAGTCATTTTTTAGGCTCTATTGTCACCATTCCCACCCAAACTGTCCCGGAGGGTGTTGCAAAATGGTTATTAATTGATGGTCAACAGAGAATGACAACTTTCTATTTGATATTAATGGCAATAAAAACGATCGCTAACGAGCGAAATGAAAATGATTATGCTGATGAAATTTATGATACGCTTTTAGTTAATAAATGGAAAAGGGGCCAACTTGATTATTTCAAGATGTTGCCAACGCAAGGTGATCGTGAACGTCTGATGAATCTGGTGCGGGGTGTTCCACGCGATATGAAAGAAGTCGGCATTTCATCTTGTTATCAATATTTCTACCTGCAAATAAAAAAACATGTCATTGATTTGAATAAATTGAATGCAATATTGACAACAAAATTATCATTAGTGAGTATTGTTTTAGACCAAAAAGATGATCCGTATGTGGTGTTTGAAAGTCTAAATTATAAAGGGAAGCCATTATCATCAGCTGATTTGATAAGGAACTATTTTTTTATGAAAATTCATGTTGATAAACAGGATCAAGTCTATCAAGAAATCTGGAAGCCCATGCAAGATGAATTGAGCGGTGAACTACCCGAATTTGTTAGGCATTTCCTAATGAAAGATGGTGAGTTTATCAGGAATGCAGATGTGTATATGTTATTAAAAGAGGAAATCAATAAGAGTGAAGATGTAATTGAGTATATGGAAAAATTAAGGAATTATTCATCGTGTTATGCAAAACTATTAAATCCTGATCTTGAAAATGATCTAAAGCTAAGGAAGCAACTGAAGATTCTACGCAGACTTGAAATGGCTACATGCTATACATACTTGCTTAATGTCTATAATGATTACGAGGAAGACGTAATTGATTCAGGGACATTTTGTGAAATTATTGATATTCTTGAAAATTACGCCTGCAGGAGATTTGTGTGTGGGATACCGACTAATCAACTTAACAAAGTTTTCCCAATAGTATATAAACAAACAAAACAGATGTTGCAACTTTCTTATGCGGAAAGATTAAAAGTAGTTCTGTTCAATAAAAATTATCCCAAAGATTGGGAATTCAAGAGTAAGTTGCAGTCGGTAACACTCTATGGTTCTGGGAAGGAAAAATTCGGGAGGACTATTTTAGAAAGGATTGAGCAATCATTCGATCATAAAGAACCGGCTGCGTTGGAATCCCTGCAAATTGAACATGTTATGGTGCAAACATTAACGCCTGAATGGGAAATTCATCTGGGTGAGGATCACGCGCAGACACATGAGATCTATCTGCACACACTGGGCAATTTGACTTTAACAGGATATAACCCGGAGTTATCCAATTCCGACTTTTTTAGGAAAAAATCAATATACCGGGAAAGCAATCTTGGGTTGAATAAATATTTTGAGCATATTGAGCGATGGGGTGAAGATGAAATATTAACTCGAGCAGAGGTACTTAGTGACATAGTCGCAGGACAAATTTATCCTTATTTTGGGACTATTCAAAATGACGAAAACCCAACAAATGGCGTTACGGGAACAAAGCCAAAGTCGATAGAAATCCTTGGAGATTGCTTTCAGTGTTCGACATGGCATGACGTTTTATTTCAAACGCTTAGTTATTTTTCTGAGCTTGAACCAGAGAAATTAGACAACTTAGCACAAGAGTACCCGTCACTTATCGGAAAAGAAGATGTATTTCAGAGGGGTAGGTCCCTTTCAAATGGATACTATTATGAAGCAAAGCTTAGCGCTAAGAGCATATATGCATATTGTTCACAAATAATGTCCGTATTGGGATTAGAAGAAGATGATTGGAAAGTTAGTTACTGATATGCGTGAATAAGTGCGAGCTATTAAGTGATCCCAGTACATATGCGGTTCCAAGATGTTCGCATAACCTTAGAAGCCATCGCGCCGACAGTGCCGCCGTAACCTATGGTGGCGACCATAATACACGCGACACGCGGAGGGAAATAACAGATAACTTCACCAGATTGTGGGGATATTCTCTTCGCCGCAGGGCATGTGGTTTGGATGTGTTCGTCTTTGTCATTCTGGATCGCCGCGCTTCGCTCGCGAAGACAGAGTGTACGGCGTTGATTTTGGTGTTGTCCACAGTGACGGAAGCCCGAAAGCAAACATACCTGCAGAATATGATACACGCTGATATCGCGTCAGGGTCGCTTGTAGTGGCACACAGCGGTGTTTGGTGTGGCATTGCCTTTGTTCCCGTCACTATGGATATCCCCCACATCAACTCCGTACCCTCTGTCTTCGCGAGCGGAGCGCGGCGATCCAGAATGACAACGACGAGCACATCCAAACCCTGCGGCTCGCGACGAAGAGGACGCGCCGCATGTAGGGGTGTTCTCACGCTATCCGTTGCGGTTTTCTACAACAACGCAAAATGGGTACTCTCGATAATTGATTTCATTTGACATAGGCAAAAAGGATGTCCGGCGGGGTCGAGCATAACTCTCCAATTATCAGAAAACTGCTCCTCCGCGATTGTTGCTCCGCAATGAATTGCGTGTTGAACCGCTTTTTCCAAATCATTAACGGCGAAGTCTAAATGCGCCATTTGCCGCTACGCTTCAGGCGCATCCGGCCACACGGGCGGTTGATACTCGTGGTTTCGCTGAAACGTTATGCCGGGATATGCTCCCTGCCGCGTTCCAGGAGCGCCTACGCACGCATATTCTTCATCTGCAAACGCTATTTCCCACTTGAGCAGCGCCGCATAGAATTTCGCCAATTCATACGGGTCTTTGCAATCCACAGTGAATGCGTACATTTTGATTTTCAGCTCATCATTCATAGCGCTGATACCCCCTGAATATAAATTCGCTGCGCCGCCCAACACGAAGCGAGCATTACGACACGGCACGATTATAGATGAAATTAGCGCGGCGTTGGTGTATTCTGTGATCGTGTTTGCGCGTCATTATCTTTCATAGTAAGCAAATTGTTGCGCTTGATAACTGTGTGTGATGTAGTATAATCGTTCCGTTAATTTATGCGCGGCACAGAAAGTTGGAGGAACAAGAATGGGATTTACTGACGACGGCGCGGAGGGCTCGGGGAAGTTTGAGCTTGTTTCACCCTGGCCTGTCTCCGGCGACCAGCCGGACGCGATAGATAAAATTTGCGCGGGCTTCGAGAGAAATACCTCGGAGAATATCATGCAGACGCTGCTCGGCGTTACGGGCAGCGGCAAGACGTTCACCATGGCGAATATCGTCGCCAGGCTGCAGCGCCCTACGCTCGTCATGGCGCACAACAAGACGCTGGCGGCGCAGCTCTACAGCGAGTTCAAGGATTATTTCCCGAACAACGCCGTTCACTATTTTGTGAGCTATTATGACTACTACCAGCCCGAGGCGTACGTCGCGGCGCAGGATATCTATATCGAGAAGGACGCTTCGGTCAACGAGCGTATCGAAGAGCTGCGGCTTGCGACAACAAAGGCGTTGATCGAGAGGCGCGACGTGCTGGTCGTGGCGAGCGTCTCGTGCATATACGGCCTCGGCAAGCGGCGTAACTACGAGGACGCGGTCATCCGCTTCGCCGTTGGCGACGTGACGAGTCGGCGCGATTTTATGCTGCGCCTGCTCGACAGTTATTACCAGCGCAATGACACGGCGTTCTCGCCGGGCGTGTTCCGCGCGAGGGGCGACGTGCTCGAGCTATATCCTTCGTACAGCGACACGGCGCTGCGCATCGGGTTCTTCGACGACGAGATCGAGCGCATAGACGAGATAGACCCTGTTTCCGGCAAGACGCTTGTCGGAAAACGCAGCGCGTCGATCTTCCCCGCCAAGCATTATGTGACGTCCTCGGACGCTATCGCGCAAGCCAAGGGTAAGATTGAGGCGGAGCTGGCGGCGTGTGTGAAGGACTTTACCGAGCGGGGGATGCTTGTCGAGGCGACGCGGTTGCAGAGCCGCACGAAGTATGACCTGGAAATGCTTGAGGAGGTCGGCTATTGCTCCGGGATCGAGAACTACTCGCGCTATCTGGACGGGCGCGAGCCGGGGGAGTCGCCGGGGACGCTGATGGACTTTTTTCCGGAGGATTTTTTGCTCTTTATCGACGAATCGCACATGACAATTCCGCAGATTCGCGGTATGTACAACGGGGACAGGGCGCGCAAAGACGTGTTGGTTCAATACGGCTTCCGCCTGCCTTCGTGCCTGGACAACCGCCCGCTCAATTGGGCCGAATACACGGGCTTTATGAAGAACGTGCTCTTCGTATCGGCGACCCCGGGCGACTATGAGCTTGAGAACTCGCAGGCCGTTGCCGAACAGCTGATACGCCCGACCGGTGTGCCGGACCCCGATGTCGAGGTTTTTCCCGCGACGGGGCAGGTCGATCACCTGATGGGCGAGCTGCGCGCCGTCGTAGACGCGGGGGAGAGGGCGCTGGTCACGACGCTGACAAA
>Ga0153940_1000351_pt1 | contig 25325 bp, 22 predicted proteins | sample TSNJ024MetaG_FD_104736 | JGI IMG/M metagenome (GOLD analysis project Ga0153940, IMG submission 104736) | Attine ant fungus gardens microbial communities from New Jersey, USA - TSNJ024 MetaG | ecosystem: Host-associated > Fungi > Mycelium > Unclassified | place: USA: New Jersey, Brendan T. Byrne...
CCAGGTATCATAGCTGGCTTTTACCTGATAGAATGCCCAATGCAGTGTTTCTTTGAGGGAATGTGTGGCATTCCATATTGCATGGGGATAATAGCCGTACCCGAAATCATCAGCACAGGCATGAGCATATCTTCCTATAAGCAATAAAGGAAACAATCCTATCATTAGAACCATGATACTTACAATACATAGAAATTTACTTGTACATTTTTTAGTTAATAATAATTTTAACATCATATATTCTCCTTTTCCACGATAATTACGCATAATGATAATCATAATAATCCTTCCCTCATTGAAATGAAATATCCAGCATTTCATACCATATTCGCAGACTCACATGATACATCATTGAGAACCGGTGATGCATACTCACTATACATCACCGGTACCGCATAATTTCCTGAGACATTATACCATAAAGACGCAAAAAGTAAATAGTTTAACCAATGGGAATTCCTAACAGGGAATTCCTAACAGGGAATTCCTAACACCCAAGATATCCAAGACATAATTGTAACTGCCCAGCTTGGCAGATAAACAGTTACAATTATGCACTCAAATCGCAAAGAGAGTGTGATTTGGCGCTTGCAACCCTCGGGATTTTGTTCAAAAACCGCACAAAGCACCTCGTGGGATACATCCAGCTGAACTGTTACACAAAAATTGAAAATTGAAAATATTTGAATTAATAATTGTTTCAATAGTATTTTTATGGTAAAATAAATCCCTTGAGGGGAAGTGATAATAATTTTTTACTGATTTAAAAGTTGTATGATTCATATTTTTTATCTTAAGTACTAAAATTCTTAGGCACTTTTTGCATATCCAGAAGATATCCCTACAGGTTTATTGGTTTCCAATGAAATAACCTAAATATATTTCATAACGAGGAGATTTCTCGTGAAAGCATTCAAACAACTTTCGGTTTTAAAATGCGATGGCGAAAGCCTCTTTTGTTGCTTCCAGCGGAAAATTGGGAGCCGGAGGTATGGAGCATCCACATATGCAGCCAACTTACTATTTGATTGCAGAGAATAATTTTGCGCCCATTAAGTTGAAGAAAGGATGAAATTGAAAAAAAAATTATTTTATGTTTTAATTGCATTGACATTTTTATACATGATCCAATTTCTCATTGCCCCAGCTTTGTTTCCAGAGTTTTATCCACAAAGCAATGAAGCAATAATAATGTTTCTTTCATTAATGCTATTCGTAGAAATTATTGGCATGTTCATAATATCAGATCACCTTGTTCATTGGCTATTAGGAGATCTGATATATATGATGCTAATGATTATCTATCATGCTGAGGGTGCATATGGTATTGGTATGGTTGGGATGTCACTAGATGGAATACAGCTGCGTTATAATAAGGTAGCTGCATTAAGTACAATTCCGTTTATACTTCTGATTCTTGTGATGACACAGATAATTGCGAAAGCAATAAAAAAAATAGTGCATTGGATAAATAATAATATTTAAAAGCTGCCAAGGCGGCTTAAACGCTTATTTCCTGAAAATCAATATATAGATCATCATAGATATTAACCTTAATTTTGTCAATGAAGGTATAATGTTGTGCAAATATTTTAGATTCAAAGAAATAAACTGTAATCGTTTGGTCTTTTGGATCAACAATCCAATATTCACGAACGCCTGCAGACTGATATTTATAAAGCTTAATAATATAATCATGTTCGGCATTGCTGGGTGATGTAATTTCAATTATCCAGTCCGGTGCACCTTTACATCCTTTATCATCAAGCTTGTTATTGCTGCAAACAACACTTATATCAGGCTCGACATAATTTGTATCGTCTTTATTAAGAAAAACGGCGAATGGGGCAGGAAATACTTCACAACCACCTTTATTAGATTTGATATAACTCATTATTGAAAAGTGTAGTTGGCTTAAAATACGTTGATGTGCAGTGTTGGGTGCAGACATATAATATATCTGACCGTCAATGAGTTCTGCTCTTTTACCTTCTGGTAAGTTGTAGATATCATCAATGGTATATATTTTTTCTTGTGGTAATGCCATAGCAACACGTCCTTCCTGATAGTATGGGTTAAATGGCTGTGCCATATCTATATTATACGCATAAAAAGGAAGAATAGCAACGGATTCTTCTTTTAGCTTTTTATAGGCTGAACTGTTACAGAAAAAACGATATGTCCTTATCAGATTTTCTGAGATTTTTAGTATATTTACTCCTTCTTTAGAACAAAAACAATTCCCTTGTAGTCAATAAACAGGAAAAATTACAAGGGAATTGTATGTGATATTACCGGAAAACCTTCATTGTTTATTATCTAATACGGACCCTTATCTCATCCAATATAGATCCTGTTATCTCTACTGTACTAAACTTTGGACGTTCTTCCAGAGTGGTTCCGTTTTTATAAGCTTTTACTATTACTTCATATCCCTCCTCCGGTGCATATAATGGTATCACAAATTCGTATTCTTCTATTTGAATATAGGAAGGCACTTCATAAACATAAGTTTGATTCAGATCCGGATTCAACCCAAGAAGCTTATCTGGAAATATTACTTCGACTTTATTTACATACCCTGTTGTGGTAATATGCAATATTCCACTTTCACCTCGCTTGAAAACAGGTTCATGAGGAGACAGTACACGCGAAATATGAGCTTTTAAGGTAAATTCAGTCGCACCACTGGACTCAGAGGCTACATTTCCAACATTGTCAACTGCGTATAACACTACTTCAAAATCACCCACAAATAAGGCTTTATCATCTGTTATTGACATGGTTAAGCTGGATCCATTATCCGACACAAACTTTTCATTAATCCCATTGTCCAGATTAGTGATAATGGCGTAAAACTCTCTTACCCCGCTTCCGCTGTCTGATGCTGTAAATGTAAGTGTATAATCATCTTCCTCCATATCAATGACCGTGATTTTATCCAGTTCTTCAAGCCCCTTGATTTCTGGTGGTGTACAATCTCCAATCAGATAGATACTATTTCCAATATCATTATTATAATTTGAGTATATCGTACTTGATTTAAAGTCTGCACCGGCTATTGGAGTAAGCCTTATCTTCCTGCCATCGGCCTCTTGCTGCATGGTAAATTTCTGTACGATGCTAAGGTTCCTGCACCAATTAGACCTCTCTGTAACCGTATAACCAGCATCCATAATCAACATTTCACCGCTGATATTCTTTATCAAATCTGATGCCGTCTTTGTTACCGTCTCATAAGTTATCGGTATGGAAGGTGTTGTTACCTGTATCTGCACCGGCGCACCAGATGCGGTCTGATATTCAAATATGCTGTGATTTATCTGGTACCTGTCGCTGGCACTACCATCCAGATATGAATTATACTTCAGGATAAATGGTGTATTTCCGTTACACCTTACAAAATAGGTATTAGCCTGCGCTGCAGGGTGTACAGAATCCTGTTGTGTTATCCAGATTTGCTCTGTAAATACATTCCATGCAACTTCCGGATCGGCCTTACCAATGGGGATATGGGTCGTGCTGCTCATGTTCCCGGCTTTGTCTATACATGCAACATGAAGATATTGCAAATCCGCAGTCAGATTAATCGTAATGGCTGCGGTTGTGAGCTTTGACGCACTGGTAGTCACCGCAGTCCCTGGGCTTGTATTTATCACATAGTAGTAACCATTAAGTTTAGAAACTAATGTGTTTTCTGTAATATTGGAAGTACTGATTCCTTCCAGTGTTCCTGCCTTAAAAGATTTTGCCATGTGGTAATATTTCGTTCCTTTGTCCATCGGCTCCTTCCAGGTAACCTTTATCTGGTTACCGGATAGTGCCTGTTTCACTACCGTAGTTATATCTACCGGATCAGGAGCTGCATAATCCTGTGCTATGACTCCGCCCAGTGATAAGCTGTTCTGATACCCGATACTGTCTGCTACTATCGTTATCCTTCCATTCCCAGAGCGTACCCCTGACTGCTCACTATAGCTTACCATATGGGATGTATTGATATAATTACTTCCGCCATATGCCCTTGTATTTGTTTCAACATATGTTAATGTCTTTCCACAAACATAAGATTCTGACTTACCACATGCCACTGCATATCCGTTCACTCTTGTACAATTGCTTCCCGGATTGCTTTCTCCATAATTCAAACCACATGTATTGCATATATAGTTATAGGTATCCGGGTAACGCCATTCCTTTGCAGAATAATTACCACACCCTGGGTTGCCTGGCGAATGAGCCATTGGCCCATGACCGCAATTGCCGCAATAGTACCCTCCTATATCCCCCTGTTTTACCATAACTCTGTTATTGGTTCCTGCACATCTGATTGGGGACGTGTAGCATCCTCCTCCACTGGCAGAACTACCGGTGTGAGTATGCTTACAGGAAGCAGCATGTACATGATAAGCAGCTGCGCCGGCAGTACCACCCCTGTATCCGCCGCCACCGCCAGCTTCCCCACTTCCACCGGTAAGTCCTGAGGATTGAACGCTTGCCGCGCTTCCTCCGGCGGCGCCACCCTGCAGCATGGTTGCCCCACCGCCTCCTCCGGCAATCAGGAAGTTATTTCCTTTCAGACTGGATGATAATGTAGTACATCCACCTCCCTTACCATATTTACTCGCACTTCCGCCACCATTATACCCGGCCTGCCCACCAATGTTATAGGTCAGTACTTCTCCTTTATACAGAAATATTCTGGCTGTGACCATGCCGCCCAATCCTCCACTATAGGAGGAATAATTACTGCCCTGTGCACCATACAGTGTAATAGTATAGGTCCCTGTATAGGGCACAGTATATTTCCCTGCACCTCCTGAATATTCATAGGAAAGGTTCACGCTATTGGAATTCGATATATCCGATACCCCGGAAATCTTTGTCCAGTTAGTTTTATCCCGGCTCTGGTACAGCATGTAGACCTTACTGTAACCATCATTCTGGTTCCAAGACAGGTCTACCGCTCCTTTCCCACTGTTGGCCGAGTAGTTGTCTGTTGAATATAATATCAGGCCTACCCATTGTGCATACAACGTCAGATTACTTGTTGGCGTAATCTTATCCCCGGCTTTTCCGGCTAAGCTTGTGCAGGAAGTATCATAATACCATCCACCAAGAGAATAGCCGCTGCGTGATGTAGCCGGAAGAGTAATACTGTTATAGGTATATTGTGCCGTAATGGTATCTGATTTCCCTTGTGAGCCTAAGTAAGTATAAGTATTTCCTTCCAATTTTCCCACAAAAGGCAGACTTTGCTTCCACTCCCGGAATGTTAGAGTCTGGACGATATCAGAAACACTGTTTCCTCCCATGCTGTTAAAAGATACCTTATATCCGGTTGGTGGTGTGATATTAGATGGGTTAGCAAGATAAGTACTGTTATAATCCTGTTTAACCGAAGTAATCCCAGTATTTCCTGAATAGCTACCACCATTAGGATTAATGTGCAAGGTGCTTTCAGATTTTTTCCATTGTGCATACAGATATACTGTCTCATTATTATTTTTAGTTAAATTAAGGATTTTCTGTTCATCGTTAAACCAGTCACCAGTTCCATCCTGTTTTGTATTCCATCCTATAAATTCAAAACCAACACGGCTATATGTATTTTTTCTTAATTTAATGTCTGGTGTAAACTCTACATTTTCATATATTGTTTCATTTTTATACATATGAGTACTCTGATGCATGTATCCGCTTCCCAGATTTGAGCGGTAAACTATATAATAACGGTTCCATGAAATTTGATCACAATAATGATGTTCGAAATCCCTTCCCTGTTCTAAATTATTGCATCCATCATAGGGGCACAGATAGTAATAATCCAGATTCAGGTTTAAATCCTTAATTGTATAAGCTGTAGATTCATTCATGTATATAAGCATATTATTTACTTGCCTTTTACAATCGGCACAATAGCCAAACCATCCTGAATTATATGGTCTCTTACATTTGCTTTTCCCATAACTTATACCATGATAATAACCCAATAACACATGACTATCATGAATGCATTGCCCTGGTACATGATTGACTTCCCATCTTTCTATAGGTATGATCCCATTTCGGGAGGTTTGATAAGTATGCTCCCCCTCCTCCAAGGTTCTTAAGCTGGTATTGACTCCAGTATATATAGTATGTTTATTGGGATACCATGTGTAATTTGTATCACCAGCATTTGTAGTAAATGCTTTTCCGTCAGGAGACAATGTGATGTTAAGATTGCCTTGTAAGGAGGAAGCTTCAACGTGTATTTCTTGGAAAAATAATAATAAGATAAGGAAAATAAAGTAGCTAATATACCTTTTTTCTTTTTTCAAAGTACACCCCTTTCTGGTAATAAAAAAATCCAGACAATTTTTGCCTGGATTTAGTAAAAGTAATTTTTTTAGAGATATTTTTATATTGCGTTTACAAGTGTTTTATTGAGCGATAGTGCAATTTTGACAATAGGTAATACCTTCATCATTTGTGACCCATGCATGAAGTTTGTAATTATTCTCAGTAGTATCTGGTCCTGTTGAAAATCCACAGATTTTACAAGTGTGCGATATTGTTGATGGAGTATCACAGGTTGATTCCTTTACTACAGTATCAACAGGGGTATGTGCCAGCTTATCAACTGAAACCCCTTCTACAAAATTACAGTTACGGCAACCAATGTTATAATAACCGTTGGATGTGCATGTGGCTATGGACCATACTTCTTCAAAATAACTGTGTCCTGTTGCATTAATGCTGGTTTCTGACTGAACATTCCCACAGATATTGCAATAGGTTTTTGTTTTCCCAGCTGCAGTACAAGTGGCTGCAGTTGATTCTGTAACATAATTATGAGATGTTTTTGATATTGATTCCGTTCTTGTCTTATTACAACCCGTGCAGGTAAATGTTTTTACTCCTTCCGCATTGCACGTCGCATTTTTGGTAACATTTCCACTATTCCATGTACAAACATGATTCGTTGAATTTCCGCCTGTCGTTTCTTTATTAGCCGTTCCCGTATTAGCATTATCTGCATTAGAATTTCCTGATGCGTTACTGTTGGATTGACTACCGGTATTTTGACTATCAGTTGTCTGGCTGCTTGCAGAAGACTGGCTATTTGTTGTTGTCTTTTTATCTGTATTACTTTGGGAATTTGTGTTCTGATTCACTGTCCCGGAGGTGTTACCATTTGAAGACTGTCTGGAAGCAGCCACGGAAGTCGGTGTTTCTTCCTTTGACGCATTCTTAGTATCCTTCACCTCAGTTTCTTTGTTGGCTTCCTTTGTTTCAGTTAAGGTTTCTTCTGAACCTTCTTCCTCCAAACTCTCACTTGTCTCTGCAGACTCTGACATTTTAAGCAGTTCCAATTCTGTTTCATTTTCAGTTTGTACAATTTCCTTCTCTTTAATCCTGCATCCAACTAAACTTAATATAGTAAAAATTAATAATATTATTATATACCCTCTTTTTTTCACGCTGCTCCCTCCACCGTATTTAGACTTTATATTATACTATCAACTTACAGAATCAGTTACCTGTCCTGCTTTTGATATTTCGAATATATCACATTGAAATTCGTAGAACAATGGAGTTTTATTAATTTAATAATTAATTTATATTTTCATTCCTCCCTAAATATTTCATACGACATATCATCCTTTTCTGTACCATGTGACATTTTAATACTTTTTAAATCCGAAAACTCTATGCAATTTTCAAGGTACCGGCTTTTATGTTATCGGTATAGAACGTTAGCGGCAATGAAGCCAATGGCTATATATGTTGTAAACGGAAGCCTTAGCCGTCTGTTCTCTTTGAGTTTCAAGATATTCTTAATATTACGGATTGTAAATAAACTGAACGAAATTATCATCAATATAAATACACGTTGCAAAAAGTATCCCTGCTGTATCAGGAAATTAAGAAAAATCACACATAATATCAAAAAGTCTCCCTTAGAATAGCAAAACAACGATAGGATAAAGGATATTGCTACAGCTATAATAATGTCCCTAATCATATTCGAGTGAATGACAAAACTTTTAATAAAGCAGTTTACTTCCAGAAGTATGATTATTTGTGACAAAAAGCCCATGGCTAATATAAAAGTACTAAATTCTTTTGTTTTCTGATCCGTGTAGGATACCGTTAACAGGAACCATAGAGCTGCTAAAAAGGAAAGGCTCCTAAACGCTTCATGGAGACCATTATTCAGCTCAGGCTGATAGAAATAAACGGCCAGGGTACTGCATACTATAAGCACGGCACTTCCCTTAATATCAACCGTATAGTACCCTGGATCAATTTTTATCATCAGAATCAAAGACAATATGGCGCCACTGCCGGTGATAATACCAATGAGTAGACAATTCATGGTCTTTACCTTTTATTCTACAACCCGACTCACCCGGATCGTCCCTTCTACCACGGCTTTGTTAAAAATCACCTCCAACTCTTCCGGAATTACAATATTTATCACCGTGGCTGTTTCAGCGGAGCCCTCTACTGCATTTTCTGCTTTCACGGGTATGCCGTTGCTTGAAAAAACTCTCGTCACTCTGGCTCTGTCCAATAGTTTTGAGCAGATGTATGTATCTAAAGCAGCCTGTCCGTTCGTATCTGTTCCGTATAATGCTTCACTGGGAATTGGATTTTTCGTTATAATGTCCAGATTGATTAAGTCTCCTTCTCTTATGGTGCCGCCAACTACCTGTGCTATGTTACTGACACCAATGGATACTTCTATAGGTGATTCAATACCGCCATACAGATCAATCTCTTCAAATGCACTGGTTATGGCAATTTCATTGGTTACCATATCCCTGGCTACATACTGACCTAATACCTGATATATATCCGTAACCGCCCCCTTAGGAATCTCATTAATATTCCGCTCGGCATAGCTTAAATAGATATCCGCATTATCCTCATTTATTTTAGTTCCGTCTTTTATATCAGCGATAATGATCAGAACCCTGTCTTTATCTGTTGCATTGATAATATTCTTTTCAATGATAATAAGTACAAAGAAAACAAGCAGCGCACAAGCCAGACAGATGATCCCTGCCTTAATGCTCGTGATTTTTACCCCTGGTTCGGTCCTTTCTTTCTTAAACAGTCTTTTTTTCTTATCAATTTCCTTTTGAGATTCCTTTTTTTCTTCCATGTCTGCTACTTCCTCCATTATGAATTTGTAATGTCAACAAGTCTCTGATATGATACCTGTTTATGCATACTGTCTGCCATGCTCTCCGGCATAACCCATCTAAGAAATGGCATGAAATATATGTCAAAAGTTATTTTTGCTGAAATTGTTGTGTTTTCAACCAGGCTATTCGTTGCATCCAGGGAGTTAAACAAATAAACCGGCTCATTTATGTCATATGCTGTCACCGTCCAGTTATTATTCATATATGCATAATGATAAATCCGAAAATCCATGGCATTCCCATCATCGTCAAACTGCCGATAAACGTTATAGACATTGAACTCCTCAACATACAGAACACCATCAATGTTGGGGATCTGGGTATGTAAGGTATCTGTCAGGTCCATGTTCTTAATGAAGCTTTCTAAAAACGTACTGTATGCATTCTGCAGATAAGTATCTATTGCAGATAAATTTTGTGGATCCTGCAGGGGATTCCCTGGGGTCTGTAAATCATCATATACAACTAATTGATGTGTGCGCCCATACTCCTTTGTATTGACGGTAGCAGCAGAAACCAAGGATACCACTAAGGCGTCATCCAGAGTGTCGGCCGTAACATATACCTGATACCATGTATAGCAAACCTGAAATACCATGGTTAATAAAAGGAGCAGAAAAATACCTGTCAGGTAAATCCCCGCAGACCCCCTGCACCTTCCTTTCAAGACTTTCACACATATCCGGCAGCTAGTATAGTGCTGTTCCTTTTTTATTTTTAATGGAAACATGCCTTACCTCCTCATTGAAAAACACTCCTCCATGTTCGGTGATATCAAGCCCTCCCAGCCTGATATCACCTTCGATGCATAGAAAGACCGGATTTCCATAACCCACCGGCGTATAGGAAGTTCCGGACAATGATATGTTTGTCAATCCATGGCTGTCCAGATCATTAAGAAGATTTATCCGCATTTCATCTGTCAAGTACCCTGTCCGCTCCATGGATAACAGATATTTTCTGTGTACACGGTATATGTCATTTAACTGTACGGTCTGCATGAATGCGTACAGATAGCAAACACAAAAAGTCATTAGTATGGACAATACGATTAATGCGGATAAATAGTTTGAATCTCCCTTTAACGTAAATAGCTTTCTCTTCATTTGTGACCTCATTACGGAAAAAGCCCGTTTATATTGGTATCTACCTTGCCTAATACATTGCCAAAGGTAGTCGATAAGGTGTTTTTCAGCAAAACACCAATTACGATACAAATAACAAAGAGTATCAGCACCGCCAGGAAATTAGACTCGCCTCCAAGTTTTCTCCGCAGTAAATTGCGGCAGCCAATAATCAACCTTTCTTTTAAAATGTTACATTTTGCCAGTTGTAATTTCATTTTTCATCCTCCAATTATTTAAATTTTTAAAATAAACCTCCAGTACTGCTATTATAAAGTGACAAGAAAATAAATCCGATTACTAACATTGCTGCCATAAATACCAGGGTCTGAAATACAAAGCATCTTTGCTCCACCTTTTGCTCCAATTTCAGTGCCAATGCTTCATTGATGCTGTTCATCTGTTTTGATACATCCTGAAAGATTTGGGCTGAATTACCAGTTTCCAGTGATTGCTCAATGGATTTGGCAAAAGTGTCAATGTAGGCATACTTAAACTTTCCCCGGAAATTTTCAGCCGCCTGGCTGATATCCGATGAACTTTTTATATCCAGGGATAATTCCAATAATGCTGCTTTCAAACGCTTCACTTTGGTATTCAGATAACATTCGTAAACTGCATTTGCAAGGAAAACTCCATTATTTGTCTGTAAACTAATAGTTCCGTATACTGAGGCAAGTTCCTGAAGCATTTCTGCATTATCATATTTGTTCTCATGGTCAAAATAGTATGGCAGGAATACGTAACCAGCCAGAGCTCCCACTATTGCCAGCAGTGGATGTACTATAAAGCCTGTCAGGGCTGTCAGTACCGCCATTAAAAAGCGCATGACCATATAGTCAAATGGAGAAAACCACTCACCCATCCGATAGGAAGCACCACTCTCATGAATAAAGCGATTCATCTCATCATATGTAAACCTGTTGTTCGGTGACTTTGCCAGAAAATCCTTTATTACCTTTGCCTTAATAACTCCGTATTTTCCACTTGCAATTTTCCTTATATCATGAACGCTGTAATACATAGTAATGGTAAAAATAAGAAAAGTGATTATTATCTTAATTAACAGAGATATCCAATATATACCACTCACCTCCTCATTCCGAAAAATGCATACCAAAATGCTGTCAGATAAATAAGTACATCAATAGTTAAAATGATCTGCCCGACAGGATTATTATAAAGAGAGCGTAGGATTCCCACTATACTCTGATTAATAAAAACCCCTGACATACCAATGATCACCAAGGTAATGGCCATTAACAGCAGTATCATATTTCTGCCGTTTTTAAATATCGACTTTTTCTTTTCTGCGCTTGTGATAAACGACTCAGCCTGCGGCCGGAAATCTTCGATGATTTTTTGAAAATTTGAATCACTTCTGGAACATATCTCCAGATTTCGAATGAATCTTGTAAATAAGGGATGTTCCAGTTCAATCACTAACTGACGGATGCAGGAGCCGCTGTTACCGCTTATATGCGCCTGAGATACTGCTGATGATACAGCCGATCTTATTGGTTCGCCGACGTAACCTGCCGAATACTCCAGAATTGTCACAATGTTATCACTTGATAATGAGTAATTGGATACCATGTTCATAAACAGTGCAAACTGCTGTTCCGTATGGTTATAGTTGCGGCTGGCCAGTGCTGATAAATAGGTATGGGGTAGCATCCCTGATATGAGCGCGCCCAATAATGAAAGTGGTACGCTTTTCGTAAGCAATATGACCAGTAAAAAAGCTGTCAGGCTTGTTACTAGGTTCAGAGCAAGAAATGTTGATGTGGAAAGCCATTGATTCTTTTTGTTTATCCTGCTATAAAGCAGACGCTGATCCAGCTTCGTAATAAATCCTTTCTGTTCCTGCTCTCCATACACCCTTCGGGAATTCTCCAGTTCTTCAATCCTTACCCTATCATCCTGGACCAGCCGGTCATATACCTTACGCATATTGTCCTTTGCCATTTCCCGGAGTTTTAAGTTCCTGTATAAAAGCCAAAAGCCTATAAAAGCAAAGGTTAAAGCCGTCAAATAAACTCCCACTTTAATTAACCCGTACATAAATTTCCTCCTTTACGTAAGAACAATATCTTCATACGCTACCTCCTCCTTCTTATTGTCCCAACCTCCTACCCGTACAATATCTGCTATCCTATAATTATGCATGTAGATGATATAGCCTATTGACCGGGAAAGCATTTTTAATATGTCCTTTTGCGTATAGTCCCCGACATATTTAGCAAGGTCAGCAATCCTTGGAAGTGCATCCCTGGCGCTTTGCGCATGTGTTGTACACAGGCATTGTCCACCGGTATTGCTGGCGGTAAAAAAGTCCCTTGCCTCATTTCCCTTTATTTCACCAATAATGAATAATGATGCATTTTTAAGTAAAGCCATGGTAGCGAGGTCACGAAGTGTGTAATTGGCTTTGCCCTCCCCCTTCATGTATACTGAATGCTGGAACTCAATGTTTTTTTTCGTATCTGAAAACAACTCTTCCACTTCCTGGATGCAGATCCCACAAATATTATCATCCAGGTATTCAATAAGGCAGTTTAAAGCCACCGTCTTTCCGGATCCACTTCCGCCGCAGAATATGAGTGATTTTCCAGCCCTTATTTCGTGGATCAGAAAGGCTGCCTCGCTTACACTCCAGAAATTCTCCTTAATCAGATCCTTGGCTAGCAGTTTCTGTTTTGCAATTTTCCTGATATGAACGGATGGTATCTCACTGGAATTTATATATCCTGAAGAAACCTGAAATCGTAGCCTGAAAAGTGGATTTGTTTTAATGTCCGAGAAGATCGGCTGTGCGTTTTGGTTATTAAGTGCCGCCTGGTTTTTGGTACAAAGCCGATTAATAAACAATACATATTCATCTTTTGAAGCACTGAATTTTATATCTGTGTAGTACCAGCAGCCTTTGATTTGTATGGTTACAGTTTCCGGACTTAACAGCCTGATATCACTTATTTCCTTTGCATTCAGGAGGACATCCAGCTTCCCGTAAGACCACATATAGCGTGCAAATGTATCAAAAACCTTATCTTCCATCTCATCTGACAGGTTTAATTTGCTGATAAATGCCTTTATGTTTTTTATATATTCATCCTTGCTCATTTCTCCGGTTTCAAAAGACTGCAGAGTCTGTATTTCATGTCTTCGGTAGTGTTCCTGTATCATTCCGGAGTATTTTTCAAGCTCATCTTCGACAGGGTATTGCCTGACTGCCGGCTCAAACACACCGATCCGCTGGATAAATGACATTGCTGTCCGTTCATCTTTAAGTATTTCGAGTTCGCTTTTCGCTTCGCTATTATTTGTGTGATATTTTTCTGATTCATCTACCCTCCCTTTTCCCTTTAATTCCACAGAAGCTTTATCCATTCCTCTATATTCCGGTTTCGTACCTTTGTAATAGGCCTTCGACTCCTTATATGACCTGCCATTTAAAATTAGGTCTGCAATCACATCTGCACCTACATCTATTTCGAATAATGCATTGTAATAGCCTGCAGCCAGTAATCCTTCTGCATAAGACGACCCCGCTTCATTATCCTGAAGGATCGGTATAATTTTCATATTACCCTTTAGCTTTTTGAGCATGCATAAAAACTGCATGTTTACCGGCGTTCCTCCGATATCACTCATCAGTATTAAGTGACTTACCGATTCATCCTTACTCACCTGGTAGCAGAATTCCTTCATATCCCCTATAAAACGTATATCGATAACATTGCTTGTACCTCCAATAATTCCTGAAAGCTTCCTTTCAAATTCGGAACACCATTCCATGCCTGTTGATGCTTTTATGCCAAATATCACAGATATAAGTTTATTCAAAACTTATTACTCCTCTCATTGTCATTATGTCAGGTTTTTCACCTTTCAACGATTCACAGGACAATAATATAGCAGTATAAAAATGAAAATCAACAGTATAAAGAGTAAAAATTTTTATTGAACTATGATAAGAGGCGCATCACATCCCTGTATTAACTCTTGTACATTCATAAGGCCACTTGTACTTGCACCAATCAAGAGAGAAGTTTCATTGAGTGCAGCAATGATAAAGCCTTCAACCGGCACAAGGCTCGGCTCAAAATGACTACTAAATCGTGGCAGCACCTTCTCTCCAATATCTGTAAGCTCTAATGGCAACCGGGAAAAGGGAATTAACAGATGACAATGAGTACCCTGCTTGTCAGCCAGATAAGGGATTACATACTCTTCAATGGTTTCCCATAATAATGTATTATCATTAATAACAGCCACAACGTTCCCATGGACAGGTAATAAAGCAGCTATAGGTGATTTCTCCATTTGACTTCCCTGCCTGTTGTCTGATTCTTCCCTGCTACCGTATATCGGCATCACATCAACCTCTTCCTCTGAATATTCATCACTTCCAATACTTGATAGTAATGCATTCATTACACCATTTTCTTCCTCTTGTACAACTTTTTCTTCAACGTTGCCATCAAAAAGGTCGCCCCCTTCTCCATAATGCGATTCATCTGCAGGTAAATTGCCTTCCTCTTCCCAGGGAACCTCATCTGCCTCAATCCCATAGTAATCAACAGCCTCTGTCCTGGTTCTGGATTTCTGAAGGAGCCTGCCGATCGTCTCTGTTGTAAAGTCGGACAGGAACAGGGCATCATAATATTGAATGTCTGTTAAAAAGCTCTTAACTTTATCTCCCCCACGTTTTTCATCATTCATGACAAGGATAATCCTGACGTTTGGGTTCTGCCCCATCCATTTTCTAATGGATCCGGTTCCAACCTTGGCATCACCTATTTCTTCGGAACAGATGACGACATCATACCTGTTTCCCTGAATGCCCTCAGTTATTTTATTCCGGGTAACTGCAATATCAGCCATACCAACTTTTACTATGCCTTCAGCTGACAACTCAGCAGACAGCTTTTTAGCAAAAACTTCTGATACACTGCTATCCTTTGTGCCAATTAATACATTAATGACCATCTCACTCATATTAACCTCCAATAGTTGCTTTTCTTTAGTTTCTGCTAAGATAAAAATGAAAGTCAATACATAAATACTAAATATACTGAATTATCACTTTTTCACAGTATGACTCTGTAATATGCACAATTAAAAAGAAAGCACATTACCCTGTAAGGGGTAATGTGCTTTCCTTAATTTTTATTATGTACTCCTCACCGGTCAGATATTTCTATTTTACAACCTTATCCTGCACGGCTATTCTTTCTACTCCCATCCTTCTATACTTTCTCATAGTAAACTACAATCATTTCTCTTTAATAACAGAACAGGTTTATTTTCCTGCCCCATCCATTCTCTTTCCTATTGTATGTGATCCACCAGATTCAGTTACGAGTCAATTTCAGCATACATAATTTCTCTTTCAAACTCTTCATATAATGCAATAAATAAATTCACAGCCAATAGAAATAGTGGATTTGTAATTACATTATCTGAATTAGCAATCATATAATATGCGTATATGCAACTGTTTTTTGCTTCCCCTCCTACAGTATAATAATATTCTTCATTTCTAAACAAGAATGGTGATTCCATTTGATCAACTAATGTATCCATCATTTGAATTAATTCCTTATTCCTGCAGTTATTTTTATTTGTTATATAATTTTTTATTTGCTTACTTGAGTAGATATACAGTCGTCCCGTTGTCTCATCTTCCGCATAGTCAAAGGAAAAATACAGACTGAGGATGGCTCGACTGCATATATTAAATTCCTCTTCACTTAACTCTAAATCATTCATTATATCATTCAGAAATTCATCTACGTAATCCATCACAGTTACAGTACCATATTCTGCGTAACGGCAATCGAGCACTCTCTGATACTCTTCCCCATCAGGAACAATATTTTCTATTTTATAGAATAAATACAGGGCACCCAGTCTGATAAATTCTTTTGTTTCGTGGATGAGATCAGCATACATAAAATCTTCATCATCCTCAATACAGAAGCTAATAGTTAATGCAAAATCTAATATCTCCATAATTTTTTCGTCATTGGCTGACTCCATGTTGCAACGCTTGAAATCAAACACCTTTACCACACAGTATATGCATGCCATTAATGAGCAATCATATGTAAATAGATCTACCATATTCATTCCATCTGTATCGTAAGCTCCAGTTAAATCGTACCAGTTCCAGTTATCTTTATTTATTTCATTGTAATATCTCTTTTCTCTTTTTTTAACTATGCCAAGATATGGATCATATTGAATTTCTAAACTCTTTACCATACCAAGCCTGTAATAAAATACATCAATTATATTATCAGGCATTCTTTTCCAGTATTCAAATGTACTTGGCAATTTAAAACATTGCATATATTTTCCTGCCTCACTTATTGTCATTCATTCTCCTTATTTTATTAGATTTAATTCCTCAGGAAGAAAACCATGCTTTTTATCTAAAAGAATAATAGCACAGTCAATCAGGTAGCCGGCTAACATTATTCCGGGCCCTATGGTAAATTCTCCCATAATGTCATTGTTATCCGGGCTGCATATATAGACGAAAAGAGCTCTTTCCAAATCCTTATCCAACAGGAAAATTTTAGAATATGATGTACTCATTGCCTCTTTAATTAAGGAAACAGCCTCTTGTATGCATGTAACCAGCTTTCTGTCCTTGTCCGATTTAAATTTATCAATATTTTTATAAAATTTTGTCAAAAGCCTGGATGAAATAATCTGTGACCACTCATAATTATCTTCATAAAGATTAAAAAATCCGCTATAAGTTTCTATTTCACTTCTATCCATAGTTTCTTCATCAATAAGAACAAATCCTATCCTTTCGTTTATACATTTCCTGATGATAGTTTTAGTAGTATTCTCTCCTCTATAGTCTTCAAGTTCTCTCGCATAAAGATTAACATATATATAATCCCAATATTCTGACTCCAGGTAATACCCGTATAACAGATCCGTAACCGCTCCATCGTCAAAATATCCTATCTGATGACGACTGTAAAAGCAATCCTTTTCTATTATGCCGTCTCCTAAACTATCCCTAAAGTTGCTTATATTTCTGTCAAAATAAACAGGTATGTATCTGCTATTTGGCATAATTTTACCAATACCACATTTTGCATAAATTGCATAAAATAATTTTTCTGCCAACAAAGCTGTAGTATCGCAGTCCCATAAATAAAATTGGTACATATTAATTTTTTGCAGCTTTAAAAATAATTTATGATAATAATTAAAATTTTTTAATGTATAGAACATTAAGTTCCCCCTTTATACGGATAAAAAGTACTCTGGTATCGAAAAGGGTTGAACATGGTAAACCCCGGTGTCGTCCTTCCCTCCAGGAGATTGGCCAGTGCTGTACAGAGGTGTGAGGCCGCATTCCGGTTCGTTAGCATGTGCTGAGGGGTAACCGCATTCATTTCCTCACAGCTCATATCGGTCACCTTTTTTAGCTCACCTTTTAAAATATCCGGAAAAAAATGACTCCTGCATGGACTATATACTTTACCATCTCTCTTATAAGAGAATACAACCTCACCTGTTTCATACTCATTTGCCGCATCGAAAACAATTATGCTGTCAACTTCGTTATATAATTCTTCAATGACCAACCGACAGGCGTGATTATCCACGCATGATACAATAACCGGTATTATGGATTTGATTCTTTTATCCCAAACCTTCAACTGCTCCATTTCCGTAATATAACAGTTATGAGCTACGAACTTAAGGTTAAATGCTTCGTTTAAAACTTCTGATAAAACTGCAGCCTTATTTCTGCCGATATCCTCATCAAGAAAGCACTGCCTTTCTAAATTTTTAACTGCAACCTCATCACCATCAAAAATGTGCATGTCATATATGTCACCCTTTCTTCTATGATGACATAATAGGCGGCCAGCCTCTTCCAGAAAAAAGGAGCCGGTTCCACCGGCTCCTACAACAATTAGACAATAAGTAATTTTCAAAATTTATACCTCCTGCTTAAGTAATTTAATAACAATTTCCCTAAAGTTTACTTTTCCCTCTTAATTTTAATAATAAATCTCTGCATATCGCTTTTATTTTAGATGATATCAACCTGCTTCCTTTTACTGAAATTTGAGGTTCATCTTCTGCTCCTTTTTGGACATAGTGAGCAATCAACAGATTAGCCACTTCAAATTGGTAATTATTTGCCTTTGGAAATTCCATGTACCAGGGTACGCATATTTTCATCAGCATGGACATATCACCGTATATACAGCCTTTTTGAATCCGAAAACCGGCAAAGGCATTATCCTCCATGAATTCCAGGGAATCCGTAAAGCCCGCCTTTTCCTTTTCCCTTAAAAATGCCTCTTTTGCTCTTTTCAGCATCCGGCATGTTTCCTCCAGAGACTCAATATCAATCTGATTCCTTTCCATTTTTTCTGTCATTACAGCCAGTATAGCTGACTGCCTACAGAGACTGGCCAATGATTCCTTATATGACTGGTATTGCATTTTTATGTCCTCCTGAACCCTTTAAATATATATACATTACTTCCTTGCTTCATGGAAACCGTTATGGTAAAAATAGCCTGTTTCACCTGGCAATCCTGAATAAGGGAGTTCAGTTCCTTTTCCCAACCTTTGTATTGATTGGGATAGAATATTATTTCACATGTCTCCTGTCTACACTGATCACCGACAACCTCATGAGCATCCAACTTATAAACTGGCTTATTTTCATCCTGACGTACGGTAATCATGGAACCATTGTTAATAAACTTCATATCCTTAGTGGTCTTACCTTCCTTACCACTATAATCTCCATACCCATTCTTTGTATTACCCTGCCCGTTATTCTTTTTTTTCTTCCTTTCATCTTCGTTACATTCTTCTCCATGTATGCCAAACATGCCAAATCCCTTACATGCTGACTTAAATGCTGCCTGCTGACAACAATATGATATATTATTAAGATTAATAAATACATTACTCTTTGTTGAATACTCTACTTCCTTAGATCCTACTCCGGTCTTATACAGGCATGGCTTTCCCTCATCATCCAAAAGAGTGATCCGGCACTTCATCTGCAAAAAAAACTGATTTGTCCGAGGTATTATTACAGTCCTCATTTCTTCATAGTCCGTCTGATAATGTTCTATGCCAACTACACGATTTAAGTACTCTTCGTATTCTTCTATCTTGTAATATGGATATTTGTCCATTAAAAGTTCGGTCGGCGGCTTATATTCACCTAATTCACATATTATATCTTCCAAGCTTTTTCCCTTTATGAGCATGCTTACCCCTCCATGTGAAACAATTCATGAATTTTTACATTCGAAAAAACTCCGTCAAGTCCCGCACGAAACAAAACACTGGGCCTGGTACTGTCAATATCTCCCATAACTCCGAAAACTCCCGGATAGACTTCATCTGCATCATCAATACTGCTAAAAAAGGCAGGCATAGTATTGTGAGAGTGTACTTCCATTGCACACACCAGGTTGCTGTTTGCCGTTATACCTTTATCATCAAAAAAATAGGCAATATGGCATTTATGCCTGTCGCCCCTACTTTTTCTAACGAAATATTTATTTCTGTCTTTATTGTAAATTATTCTGACCACAGCCTCTTTATCAGGTATGGAGCGAAAGTAGTCAAGTACTTCGTCCAGTACCTTTTTACCCACTAAAGGAAGCTTTCTTTGAAATATGACTTTCTTAATGGTTCCGCATTCCATTCCGCTGCCATAAATTCCAAGAAAATTTCCATGGGGCAGACAGAGCATTTTGATAACATTACCCTTACTATCATCATATACACCAATGAAATTATTTGATGCGAGATTCTTATTATACTCCTCTTCACTTTCTACCATCTTTATTATTGGTTTACCCATTCTCTTTGCCTTGTCATTACATGCACCTTTTTTCCCTGATATAATTGCTATGAACAGAGTATTCTGATCTTCTAAATATAAAAAATCAAACTCCCTTTTAGAATCTTTAAAAATCGCCATTTCTTCACCCAATTTCGCTTTAATATCATCTATCGTAATCTTGGATTTTTGGGGAAAATTTTCTTCTGTCAATTCTATTTTACAGCCAAAGGTTGAAATGAATACATTTAGCGGTAGTGTATACTTTGCTTCCACTTTTTTCTTTACTGATGCTGACGCAGCATTCTTTCTTGATGAAGTAAAGAAATTCTTACTGTTACAGGAATACTCAATTATTATTCCATTATGAAGTTGTTTTAAAAGAGGTATTACCTGATTTATTTCACCACAGAATTCTGAAATTATATCCTTTTCTGATAATTCCTTCTCCATAACCTTCAGTTCTCCCCTATAATAAACATTTAAAGGAAATGAAATCTTTTCTACCTTTTGAAGGACAGGATAAGCTAAACCTTGCACATGGTCATAAGCCAACTGGCACCCTCTGTATTGAGGATTGGAGTCAATAAAGGCGTTTTTTAGCATGTCTATACTTATTTCATCTCCTTCGTAACCTGGAAAATGGGTAATGTCATACTCTGCCACCAAAAGACCATCAACTACCTTAATAATTCTGTTTTCTGAAAGATCCGCCAAAATATCAGATGATTCAGCCTTTAAATCGCTGCTGCATACATAAAGCTTCCCGCTTCCTTCATCGAAGGTCAAACGCACTCCCGACAGTAATACCTCATGGAATCCTAAAACTTCAAGTTTTCCTATAACATCACTTCCACTTATTGTACCGCTCCCTTCAAGTGTTACATTGAAATTTCTTCCTGTTACCTCGACCGGGAGGTTAATAAGGAAACCACTTTCCTTTGAGTCATTGTTCTTTCTCTTTTTTTCCTTTTTTCCTTCACTTTTTTTATTCTCTTTTACCTGTTCTGCACTAAAAAAGTCCATGTTAAAATGATCTGCATTATCGCCTCCATTATTAAAGCTAAATCCTGATAAATCCATATTAAATTTTCGCCATCATTCATAGTGATGAACTACTTCCTCCTTATAATTTACTTATAATTTACATAAAATATCTTCTAATGTTACGTATGTAGGACATAACAGATCCGTAGGAAATTCCTTTTTATCCTTTATTAACTGTATCAGCTCCCCTTGGGATAACCCTCTGGTGTTCTGCTTACGGTACGAGTCATTACTTGTTATGCCTAGGAAAAAATCCTCGACAACAAGATCAATTTCCCTCATGTTCCTGAGCTTACGCCCTTTTATGTTGCCAAAGCAGATACTTCCGTCTGTATAAACATTTCCAAAGGGATATTGCATAAACACTGTTTTATTATTTATTTCTTCATTACACACTGCCCATACATATCCCAGTTCTCTTCTTCCAAAATTATATTTGAAATAAAAAACCAGAGGTGGGAAAGGAATAAAAAAATGATTTCCTTCATAAATAAACTGTCTCTTCTTCCCCGGATACCTGAGAACAACAGAAAAGTTACCTCCGTCTGATACATCAAAATTACCATCATAATATCCTGTTGGCATCTGTCCTATCCTTGATAAATTAGATATACCTTCACGGCTTTCACTTAAGACCATTAAAAATTGATCTATTGTGATTGTTTTTTCAATGATTTCATCTTTTTCTTGCAAAGAAACACGTATTAGAATATTACCTAACATGTCAATTAATGAAACTGCTGTTAAGAATGGCATGCTATTTCCTCCTTATAAAATTCTTCTCCTTACCACCGGACGCACTTCTTCAAGCTTATATTTAATTTCATTTATTCTATCTTTTGCTTCAAAATTAAAATGCTTCCAGTAATCCGGTGCCAGACTAAACTGCTTATAGACCTCATCAAATGAGATGTCATCAATATCCCCCGGTTCTTTCGCCGTCATGATACGATAAAATATGTCAAAATTAGCCCGGTATTCACCTTCCATTGTTACGGTTGCGAAATCTTCATCAACTGATGGGAATTTCTTAATACCATCCAATAATTTTGCTGCATTTAAAACATGCATATTTTCTCCTTTCCTACCAAAAAAAACACATACCTGGTATGTGTTTTTTTGATAATATTATTTTTCTCCTTTTCTTCACGCCTTCTGCAAGCTTATTTCATACATAATTAACATGAAGATAAAAATTAATAGCATTATTATAGATCTATATGCAAATGATTTGCAAGCTGTATTGGAATGAAAATTACTTCGTGTCTGAACCGGATGTAGATATATTCAGACATTGTAATTATTTATTTACTCACAAGATTTCTTTATGGGTGAAAAATGCAGGAGAAGTAATGTAATTGGATTATTATGGATTGCATACATATAATTTAAAATCTAATCCCATTATCAGTATATCATCAAGACCTTTATCAAATTTATTAGACCACTCTCCTGTCATTGGTCTGACTCCTTCATCATAAAGAGCCTTAATAAATGCAGCTTCAGCATTTGCCACGCTCTCGTTCTCATGCTTATCCGCATCATAACAGAGGACAAATATTTCCATACCCCTTTTCTTAAGAGACTTAATAAGCGGTTCCTTACCATCTTCTCCCGTCTCAAATAAACTTTTGAAGGACCATACACCGGGCAGGCTTATAACCGGCACATTTTTGATGATACTGGCCACCATGCCTTTCTTTTCTCCTTCCGTACCAATTACAATCCTATACGATTTGGCATCACCTCCATATAAGCTATAAGGTGATCCAGATCGGGTGCCATGAAGCATTGTGTTTACAATTTTACCACCTTCAAGCTTTTCACTTTCCGAAGAAATATTCTTATATTTTCCATTAGGTTTTCCTATGATCGGCAAACCCCATTTACTTAGCTCTATCTCTCCTTTCCCATTTCCATAAACCAATATAGGTTCTTGTGCCCTGTCTGAATCCGGTCTCCAATACCAATTATGCTTGCCATTTCCGTAGCAGTGAGTCAAAATCCCGCTATCATTCCTAAATAGAACATTCGAACTCGGCTTTATCCTCATATCCGGATAATCATCACGAATACGCAGCCTGTACAAATATCCATTTTCATCAAAGCATGGAAATAAAATACCCTCAATAGAAACCATTGTCCAACGTTCTTGCTCCGTCTGCTCATTCCAATATTTTCCGGAACGCATATAAAATCCAGGTATACCTTTTAAACCTCCGAACTTTTCAAGCATTCTCTGCATAATTTTTTTTCTGCTTGGATTACTCATCTGCATATTACCTGAAAAGCGTACCTTATCCAGCGGAGGTAAGGATCTGATGGGATATCTCTTTAGTATCTTTTCAGCAAGATCATCATATATTCCACCGTTCCATTCTTCCGTAAGCTGTTCTTTATGATAATCTTCAAGAACCAGAAGATTTAGTAAATACCTATATCGAATATCCAACTCTTTATGCGATAAAGGTTCGTTTATGGTATCTGTCTGCGCTTTCTTCACATATGGATAATCATATGATTTTCCATTCTTATTATACCATCCTCCTTTCATTTTCTTTCTAGCCAGCCATTCATCTTTTGGGATATAATTTTTGTACAAATAAAAAACCCCTATATCAATTTGCTTCTTGCTGCTAATACAGATGTAGTCACTTCCATTGGCATGTACTATATCATTTTTGGCAGCTTTTAATTTGTGGCACCAGTATACAGTTTCTTCAGGGCTGTATACTATTTTCATGTCATATCCTACATCACCACAAAAAATACATGGCTCACTTCTGGTCGTGCGAATCCTTATACCTGTTTCATTCATCTAATGCCTCCCTTTTTGTTTTGTACGAGAGGACTTTTGTGCTACCTGCACCTGCCGTCCATATGGACAAAAAAATGCACTGAATTGTTGTTTCAATGCACTCTGCTCTCGTAAATATAAACTATTTATGACATTATAATGGCAGCTAAAAATGAAATGCAATAATATTTAAAGAGGAATTTAATGATGTATAAATAATATTATGAATAGAATGAGATATAATATAAAAAAGAGATTAATAGAAATAGATATACTCACGCTAAAATATAGTATAAAACCTTATATTTTAAAGGGTTTTGTAAAAATGCTGCATCCATAAAATTGGAATGGCAATTGCATGAGATGTCCCAGTAACTGGAAGTAGAAAATTTTTTAATGGACATGCTTTTAGAAGGAAAATATAAAAAGTCCATAAAATTAGAAAGTGGCAAATAAGACAAAAAAAAAGATGTCGCAATAGTGTATATATTAATACGTATTAATGAATTTCATGCCGAGGAGATTAATAATAAAATTTTGAATACAATGCAAAGAGCCCATTTTCAATAGAAAACGAGTTATTATAGTGTTATTATGGATTATTATGCACGGTTTAATTTGACTTTGATTGCTTTATGTATAATTTTAGGATCGAGAATATAATCTTTTTTATCCTTCAAATCCTTAAATTCATTAATTTTTTTAAGGCTTTCATAGATACATTCAATAAGTAAAATAATTATATTCTTACTCTGAGCAGCTGCTATATCGTCATATTGGTGTAATAGATTTGAGGTATCCTCAATTTCATCTTTAGTAGCATTTTTGATTTTAAGGCGCCGGCAGCATGCTTTGACAATGTTTAAGGCCATCTTCTGGTCATCAGAACACTCTTTTCTATTAATGGTTGTATAATCTTCTAGTTCAAATATATATTTAAAGTTATGTCTTTTTGCAGACAAAAGTGTGCGTATGCTTTTAAGGTATCCCCTTAACACTTTAGGGGATACGTGAAACATAGCAGAATATTCGTCATAAAAGGTTTTACACCCGATCGCCCAGCTGCCACCACTGCTCTGTAGAATATTGAATAATTTGATAAACAACAGTTTTTCCTTCGCTTTTAGAGAATTAAAACGAGGATGAAAAAAAACAATCTTTCTTAAGCTTATATATCCATCCTTTAAATCCTGCTTGGTTTCAAAGACATTATTACAAATAGTGATATCGTAATCTATTTCAGAATTTTTATGGAAACAAATGATGTTCTTTTCCTGCAGAGACGACAGAACATTATA
>Ga0153940_1000352_pt1 | contig 25272 bp, 23 predicted proteins | sample TSNJ024MetaG_FD_104736 | JGI IMG/M metagenome (GOLD analysis project Ga0153940, IMG submission 104736) | Attine ant fungus gardens microbial communities from New Jersey, USA - TSNJ024 MetaG | ecosystem: Host-associated > Fungi > Mycelium > Unclassified | place: USA: New Jersey, Brendan T. Byrne...
ACACAAGAAGGTACAAGATAAAACAATCTGTCGTATTTTGCATTGGATTATTTTACACTGTACCTTCTTTTAATTTGACTGAAATGAAAGAAATCTGGAACAGATAAACTTACGAATAACAGTGGTGCTAAAATTAAGATCAGATATTAGAATAGGAAATAGAATATGGAAAAATGGATTGAAGTATTTAATGGAGTCATACCAGAAGGAACATATACCGCAGAACTAAAAAATGGAGATGAGAATGGACTTGTAATAAGGCTAGAAAGTGAAAAAACTGTGGTAAGCATAGAGTTTGGGTTGATATCGGCGGTAAGAATGCTTGATGAAGGGATAATTTTGCAAGGGTTATTTGATGATATTGAATTAAATAAATACAAATCAGAGAATTTTAAAAATATTATCTATAAGGTAATAAATGGAGACTTTGAAAGATCGGTTAAGAAAATGAGCGGTGAAATATATAATGTTTTGGGAATGACTCAATACTTGATTATAACATTAAACTATGTTATTGAGATAATCTCTCAAACTGAACCGATAATAAAAGTGCTACCATGTATTGAGCTTGAAAAATAGTTAGAATTTCATTGTTTTTTGGGAATTTTTTAAAAGAGAAGAAGAGATTCCGAATAATAATATTGCTTAAATCTCTTGCTGACGGGATGTAAAAGCTAATCTGCCCATGACACCGTGCGCTTCGCCCCGGAGGGGAAAGAAGCCAGCACGAGTGTCTAAGGGCAGGAATGCCGTAGGCATTCGTGGGGCGCGAAAGTAATACCGCCCCCGTAATACAGGGATTAGGAGAAGAAACCCAGCAATAGCAAGGCTTTGAAGGCGTTTTTTCGGTGTGCTGTTTTTGTTTAAAAAAGAGGGGTTAGTGATGCTGATATGTGTATAGTTATGATGGATATTTGATTATGATTATAAGGTGTGCTGTGAGAGCCGTAATTTTCCGGCGACACAAAATAACTTAGTTTTGCTTGATCACCTTACACAGAAATTAGACAGATTTGTCAAGACCTTGCCGCTTATGCGGTGCGTAGCAGTCTTTACGAAGCTGTATAATATCGGTAGCATACCAGAAGCAAATACTAAGGAATAAAGTATAGAGTATAGTAACAATTATAATACCCTGCCTGAGCCCCTGTGTGCTTCATACTGGTGATAAAAGAAGACAGCAAGGGAGTTTTAAGGCAGGGCATTTTCTTTCATGAAGTAGAGTGTCCTACGGCATTGGCTTTTTATGAACAGTATCCTTCCCCGGAGTGTTTGAAAGGGGTAACTGATGAAGACTTAGCTGAATTCTTGCGGATTCCCAGTCATAATACTTGTTCCACGAAACGAGCCAATGAGATATTAGACCTTGTGGAAAAAGATGCGATTAAGGTAAGAGATTATCAGTATGCCCGTGATGGGGTGATACAGAGCATTGTAAGAACCATTCGTTTTCAGAGTGAAGAAATGAAACGGATTGAAGAAGTAGAAGCAGAGATGTTAAAGGAATTGAGTTATCAACTGGAAACCATACCGGGAGTAAGTACGGTGACAGCCAGTGCATTAGTGGCCCAGATCGGAGATATTAAGCGATATAAAAGTGCAGATAAATTAGCTAGTTTTGCTGGAGTAGCACCAATATATCAGGGGAGTGCCGGGAAGGGGAAAAATTATCAAAATAAGAGTTTAGGAAATCGAGAATTATATCATGTTCTCTATTTCTTAGCAATTCAGCAGGTACATATAGATAAAAAGAAGAACCCACGTAATCCAGAGATGCGGGCTTATTTTGAGTACAAAACTTCCACCGGAAAGACGAAGATACAGGCATTGATCTGTATTATGCGAAGATTGGTTCGGATTATTTATGCCATGCTGAAGTACAAAACAGCGTATGAAATGCCAGGGATTAAAGCTGATTTTGGAGAAAAGAGGATATCATAGATTGTTGACTTATGTAAAAAAATAGATTGCAAGGGGTTTGAAAAGATGATACAATTTTTTCCAGGAGCAATCGTTGTATAGAGGTGTGTTGACCTTCCATTTTAAACAGATGGGAGGTGATGCGTATGGACAAGAAACCATTTGATTTTAAAGATTTAATGGCTTTCGGAATGTTCATCTTAGCATTGCTGACCTTCATTTATTTGATTAGTCAGTAATACATAAAAGAAACCCACCTCAATACTTTGACGGGTAGAGGTGGATTTCAAACTCTTTTACTAAGGTCAACCATTTCATGGAACGGTTGCTCTTTTTATATAAATATAATAACATAATTAACAGTGACTTTCAAGCGAAAATGAGGAATGAGCAAAAATGTGGTAAAAGCCAGTAAGTATCAAGGTTCTACCATTAAAAAATAAATACCTATCCCCTGCCCCGAGGGAACTAGTGACTCTGAACAAAAGCAAGAAGGGAAAGCAAAAGGCGATACTACGACTCCAGAGTATCCAGGAAATAACCCCAAAAAATCCCCTGGAAAAGACTGGGAGTGGAGAGGAAAAGGTGAGCCGGGTTCAGGAGAAGGAAATTGGTATAATCCGAAAACGGGTGAGTCTTTACATCCAGATTTAGATCATCCAGATCCTATCGGATCGCATTGGGATTATAAAGATCCAGATGGTATATGGTATCGATTAAATCCAGACGGTACCCTGACACCAAAATAATGATATTGAACAGGAGAAAGATAAAGTGACATTAAAAAGTGATTGGAGATTAATGGGACAAGAAAAGTATTTAAATAAGGTGGATTTAATGTATGCAATATATAATGAATCTAATACTAAACATGATCATTGTGAATTTTGCTTTGCTAAATTCAGCTCCGATAGCGAAGATTTACATGAAGGATATTGCACATTAGATAAGTATCGGTGGATATGTGAGGACTGCTATAATGATTTTAAAGAGATGTTTCAATGGAAAGTAATTAATTAATCATAGGTAATTGGTATAGAACAAATAATCAATCAATATATTTAAGATGGCAAAGGTCTTGTCCATGACACCGTGCGCTTCGCCCCGTAGGGGAAAGAAGCAAGCACGGATGTCTAAGAGCAGGAACGCCACAGGCATTCTAAAGGGCGCTTAAGTAACACCGACCTATAAATACAACAAAAATACAACAAATTCAAGAAGAAATCCAATAAATACAAGGGATTGAGACTGATTTTCCAGTGTGCTAAAATGATGTATATTTTCTAGAGATGAATTAAGCTTATCACTTAGTTGGACGTGGTATCGTGCGCTTCACCGTCAGATGATTGAAAAGATTATTTTCTGCCCATGACACCTGTGCGCTTCGCCCCGAAGAGGAAAGAAGCAAGCACAGGTGTCTACTGGCAGGAATGCCACAGGCATTCTTCAGGGCACTTAAGTAATACCGCCCCCGTAATATAGAGTATAAGTGTGGAACCCCAGCAATAGCAAGGTCTTGAAGGATTTTGAAAACTGTAACTGTCTAATCTATAGGGTACATTATAATCATTCCGGATAAAAATCAGAAAAACCGAAGCAGGTGGAAGTTATGTCAGTTTTGGAAGCGATTTCTGGGAGATGTAAAGCAGTTAAAGTTGCATGTGGATTATCACGTAACAAGTTTATATGATACACAAATGTGGTTGAAGACAGTTAAAGAAATCAATCGGGAGTATGGTAATGCACTAAATTCAGTTTATCGAAAGTGACGTAATAGCCAGAACTTTGCAATAGTACCCCGTAGTAAGGTAATAGTGGAATAGATAGCAGGTGAAAAAATGAAGATTAGAGATGAATATACTTGTCCTTTGGAATTGACGCATGACATCACAAGAGGCAAATGGAAACCCATCATATTATGGCAGCTCGGAAAAGGTGTAATGTCCTTGACGCAACTTGAAAAAGAAATTGTCGGTATCAATCAAAAGATGTTGCTTGAACAGCTTAAAGAACTGATAGATTTCGGAATAGTCGCAAAACGTACATTTGAATGCTATCCTCTAAAAGTAGAGTATAGCATTACGGAGCGTGGTCAAAAGCTGTTGGAGGCCATTACCATCATGCAAGGTGTAGGTATTGAGCTTATGAAAGAGCATGGCATGGATGATGTCTTAAAAGAAAACGGTTTTAATGATTAAGTAATGCCCACAAAAAAGTGGGTAATTTACCAGTTTACAATAGTGTTTTATAATAATCTCAAATAAATGCAGGAGGCAGAATGAACATGATGAAGGACGCAGAGCAGACAATAGGTAATTTGATTGATAAACAAGGAGTTTCTTTTATAAGCTCGGTTGATGACGACGGATTTCCAAACACAAAGGCCATGCTCCCCCCAAGAAAACGAGAGGGTATAAAGACCTTTTATTTTACAACTAATACGTCATCCATGCGGGCGGCTCAATATAGGATAAACCCGAAAGCGTGTATCTATTTCTGTGATAAGCGATTTTTCCGTGGCGTCATGCTAAAGGGCAGCATGGAAGTTTTGGAGGATGCGGCAAGCAAGGAAATGATCTGGCAGGAGGGTGATACTATGTATTATCCCAAAGGCGTTACAGACCCGGACTACTGCGTTCTTAGATTTACTGCGCAAACGGGCAGGTATTATGCCAACTTTAGCTCGGAAGATTTTGATGTTACCGATAGACGGTGACCCAAGAATTATATTAATTTAGAAAAGTAACCGCATCTTTTGACCGAGGGCGGTTACTTTTTTTGTAGGTAATAAGATTCTCTGAAAAATGCAAAGTCAAGAAAAAATTATAAATCGCAAGTTTTTGCCCTTAATTGCACAAGTTTTTGGTAGAGGAAAAGAAAAGTTACTGCTATAATTTCTTTAAATTAAGAAAATTAAAATGAAGAGGAGGCACAGAAGTGAGGATTCAAGATGTAACAGCTGCATCATTCCGGAGGTACGGTAAAGTATTAGAAGGTTACGATGTTAATGAACTGATCAGAGAAATGAAACATACCCCTCTTCCCGATGAGGTGATTTATGTGCCGTCGGTGGAGGAGTTGGAAGGACTTCCGGTTTTTGCTGAATTAATGAACCGGGCATACGGCGGTATGCCGATCCAGATCGGGTATTGTAATGGGCATAATCAGACCCTCAATGCGTTGGAGTATCATCGTGATTCGGAAGTGAATGTAGCAGTAACCGATATGATTCTGCTGATTGGAAGTCAGCAGGATATCCAGGAGGATTATACGTATGACACTTCATTGGTGGAGGCATTTATGGTGCCGGCAGGTACGGCAGTTGAAGTTTATGCGACAACGCTGCATTACGCGCCATGTGGAGTAATGGGAGAAGGGTTCCGCTGCGTGGTGGTCCTGCCGCGGGGCACTAATACAGAAATCACTTTTTCGCCCGGCAAAGAAGGGGAATACCGGTTGATGACAGCCAGGAATAAATGGCTGATCGCTCATGAAGAAGCGAAGATTGACGGAGCATTTAATGGTTTAAGAGGTAAAAATATTACACTTAGTTAAGAAGATAGGAGGAAGTGACATGAGTAACATGCCGGAAGTAAAAGTAGGAGTGGTTGCAGTCAGCAGGGACTGCTTCCCGGAGAGTCTGTCGGTGAACAGAAGAAAAGCGCTTATGGAAGCGTACAAAGAAAAGTATGGAGATGCGGGGGTGTATGAATGTCCGGTCTGCATTGTGGAAAGTGAGATACATATGGTTCAGGCGCTGGAAGATGTAAAACAGGCCAGGTGCAATGCACTGGTTGTATATCTGGGCAATTTCGGGCCGGAGATCTCAGAGACATTGCTGGCGAAGCATTTTGACGGACCGAAGATGTTTGTAGCGGCAGCGGAAGAGAGTATGGGAGATCTGGTGCAGGGACGCGGCGACGCCTATTGCGGAATGCTTAATGCCAGCTATAACCTGCAGTTGCGGAATGTGAAAGCGTATATCCCGGAATATCCGGTTGGAACAGCAGAAGAATGCGCCGATATGATCCATGACTTTCTGCCAATCGCGCGGGCGGTGGTGGGGCTGACCGATCTGAAGATCATTACCTTTGGACCGCGGCCGCTTAATTTCCTGGCTTGTAATGCGCCGATCAAGCAGCTATATAACATCGGCGTAGAGATTGAGGAAAACTCCGAACTGGATCTCTTTGAAGCATTTCATAAACATGATAATGATGAAAGAATTCCGGCAGTTGTTAAGGAAATGGAGGCAGAGCTTGGTGCCGGAAATAAAAAGCCGGAGATATTGGTAAAACTTGCACAATACGAACTGACCCTCAAGGATTGGGTGGAAGAACACCGGGGATATCGAAAATATGTGGCCATTGCAGGTAAATGCTGGCCGGCATTCCAGACTCAGTTTGGCTTTGTTCCATGCTATGTAAACAGCCGGCTGACGGCTCAGGGTATTCCGGTATCCTGTGAAGTGGATGTGTATGGGGCTCTGAGTGAATTTATCGGAGCGGTGGTAAGTGAAGATATCGTCACTTTACTGGATATCAACAATACCGTACCGGCCGATCTGTATGAAGCCGATATCAAAGGGCAGTATGATTATACGCCGAAGGATATCTTTATGGGATTCCACTGTGGTAATACGGCTTCCGGTAAGCTGACCGGCTGCGAGATGAAATATCAGATGATTATGGCGCGTTCGCTGCCGGAAGAAGTGACCCAGGGAACGCTGGAAGGTGATATTGTGCCTGGGGACATTACGTTCTTCCGTCTGCAGAGTACTGCCGATAATATTTTGCGGGCTTATATCGCTCATGGAGAGGTGCTGCCGGTAGCGACCCGGTCTTTTGGCGGAATCGGTATCTTTGCCATACCGGAGATGGGCAGATTCTATCGTCACGTACTGATTGAAGGCGGCTATCCGCATCATGGAGCGGTAGCGTTTGGTCATTATGGTAAAGCGTTATATGAAGTATTCAAATACATTGGCGTGGATGTCAGTGAGATCGGATATAATCAGCCAAAAGGTATGAGATATCCGACCGAAAATCCTTGGGGATAAAATTGCTGAGAAAGGGACGGTAGAACCGTCTCTTTCAAGTGGTTATTAAATTCAGCAGGAGGAGATGAAATATGTTATATGTAGGAGTTGATTTAGGGACATCGGCAGTTAAGCTGCTGCTGATGGATGAAAATGGAGTAATCCGCAGGATGGTCTCAAAAGAATATCCGTTACACTTCCCGCAGCCCGGTTGGGCGGAGCAGGATCCGGATGACTGGTATGAAAAGTCTCTGGAGGGGCTCAGGGAATTAACTGCCGATTGTGATAAAAGTCAGGTTGCCGGAATCAGTTTTGGCGGGCAGATGCATGGTTTGGTGATTCTTGATGACAAAGATGAGGTGATTCGTCCGGCAATCCTCTGGAATGATGGGCGGACCGGCAAAGAAACCGACTATCTGAATAATGTGATCGGTAAGGATAAACTGTCGGAATATACTGCTAATATTGCCTTTGCAGGGTTTACAGCACCTAAGATATTATGGGTGAAAAACAATGAACCGGATAACTTTACCCGGATCAAAAAGATTATGCTGCCGAAGGATTATCTGGCATACAAACTATCGGGAGCTTTTTGCAGTGATGTATCCGATGCTTCCGGTATGCTGCTGCTGGATGTGAAGAATAAATGCTGGTCGAAAGAAATGATGGATATTTGCGCCATTACTGAAGAACAGCTGCCTGAATTATATGAAAGTTATGATGTGGTTGGCACATTAAAAGCTGATGTGGCAGCAGAGCTGGGACTTAATACGGAGGTGAAAGTAATTGCCGGTGCCGGTGACAATGCGGCGGCAGCAGTGGGAACTGGAACTGTTGGTGACGGTATGTGTAATATCTCACTGGGAACATCCGGAACGATTTTTATTTCCAGCCGGGAGTTTGGCGTGGATGAACACAATGCTCTGCATTCTTTTGCCCATGCGGATGGTCATTATCATCTGATGGGCTGCATGCTCAGCGCAGCTTCTTGTAATAAATGGTGGACTGAAGAAATTCTGCAGACCGGTGATTATGTAAAAGAGCAGGCGGCAATTGATAAGCTTGGTGAAAACAAAGTGTTTTATCTGCCCTATCTGATGGGCGAGCGCTCGCCTCATAATGACCCGAAAGCAAGAGCTACCTTTACGGGGATGACGCTTAATACCAGCCGGGCGGATATGATGCAGGCAGTGCTGGAAGGAGTTGCTTTCGGACTGCGGGATTCACTGGAAGTGGCGAGAGCTTTGGGCATTCATATTGAACGGACCAAGATCTGCGGCGGCGGTGCTAAAAGTCCGCTCTGGAAAAAAATCATTGCCAATGTCATGAATCTGAAAGTAGATGTGATTGAAAGTGAGGAGGGTCCGGCACTCGGCGGAGCGATGCTGGCAGCAGTGGGCTGCGGGGAGTTCAGCAATGTGGCATCAGCGGCTGAAAAATTTGTCGAGATCGTCGACACGGTCGAGCCAACGCCGGAACTGGTGGAGAAATATGAAGCGCGTTATCGGGAATTTAAGAAAATCTATCCGGCTTTAAAAGGAGTATTTCAAGATATTGTAAAATAATGTTGGGGGCAAAAGGTATTTTGCCCCCAACATTATTTTATAGCCTTAGATAAGATTTGATTATCAAGTGGTTGTCAGGCATAGTTTATTTTTCCACCCCGTTGACATGAGATGTTAAACATCTTATAATTTAATATAATAAATAATGAAAAGAGGCACAGCTGCATGATAATTGCAAAAAATGACGAAGAAAAGAGAAATAAGTTATGGCGTGTCGCAATAACTGTAAGTACTCTGGTGATTATTGCAGTAGCATTATATTTTATCGTCAGGATGTTTGTGGCGAATCCGATCGAAGGTACATGGGTTCAAAAGGACAGTGATATAGTACTGGTGCTGGACAAAGACGGAGAGGCGCAGTTAGGGGGCGGTGATTTATTCGCCGGTGCAGATATGACGGTAAGGCTGCAGTATACCATGGATAAGACTGCGAAGTTAATTACCATTAAGGGTGATGAAGATAGTATCGAACAGTTGGTGGAGACATCAGACGGGATATATACGGCAGATGAACTGGAAGTATTACTTGAAGCGTATATGAAGACCTTTAATTATAATTTAGAAAAACAACAGCTTACATTGAGTGAGCGGGAGTATGGAAGTCGTTTGATCTTTAATAAAAAATAGGGATTGATCCCTCTATGATAGTGCCAAAGTCACTTTTGATAGAGGGATTTTTGAATGAAGAGAGGTATATTATGATACGAAATAATACAAAGCAGATCCGCATTGGTGATGTTATGATCGGTGGTGGGAGCGCGATTGCTATTCAGTCTATGACCAACACGAATACTGCCGATGTCGAGGCGACCGTTGCACAGATTTATGCGCTTGAGGCGGCCGGATGTGATATTGTGCGGTGTGCGGTGCCGACCATGGAGGCCGCAGAAGCGCTGAAAGAGATCAAGGCAAGGATTCATATTCCTTTAGTGGGGGATATTCATTTTGATTACCGGTTAGCGGTCGCCGCGATTGAAAACGGTGTTGATAAGATTCGTATCAATCCTGGAAATATTGGCGGTTTAGAACGGATCAAAGCAGTGGTGGACAGAGCTAAAGAGCATAAGGTGCCGATCCGCGTTGGGGTTAATAGCGGTTCGCTGGAGAAAAGTCTGGTCGAGAAGTATCATGGAGTATCAGCAGAAGGTCTTGTAGAAAGTGCTCTGGATAAAGTACACATCATAGAAGAACTGGGTTACGACAACCTGGTGGTGAGCATCAAGTCCTCTGATGTTTTGATGTGCGTAAAAGCCCATGAGCTGTTGGCAGAACAGTGTGTTTATCCGCTGCATGTAGGAATTACCGAAGCCGGGACACTGCTGTCCGGTAATATTAAATCAGCAATTGGGCTGGGCTTGATTATGAATCAGGGAATTGGCGATACGATCCGGGTATCCCTGACCGGTGATCCGGTGGAGGAGATCAAGTCGGCGAAATTGATATTGAAAACACTGGGACTGAGTAAGGGCGGGATTGAAGTAGTATCATGTCCAACCTGCGGACGGACCCAGATCGATCTGATCAAGCTGGCTAGCCAGGTCGAAGACATGGTTCGGGATATCCCTCTTGACGATGTCAAGGTAGCGGTGATGGGATGTGCTGTAAATGGTCCCGGAGAGGCAAGAGAAGCGGATATCGGCATTGCCGGTGGTAATGGCGAAGGTCTGCTGATTAAAAAGGGAGAAGTTGTAAAGAAGGTAAAAGAAGAAGAGCTGCTGTCGGTATTGCGGGAAGAACTTCTGCACTGGAATGAGCAGTAATGGAGTGAAATAGATGAGTCAGGAATTTTTTCGGGTATTTCCGACCCTGAAAGTAGGTCAGGGCGATACCATGATGTTTGAAGGGGTTGAGGTGGACAAGATTACGACGAATTCGGCCCGGGAGTTTTTAAAAGTACATATTATGAGTACCCATCTGATTCCTAAGAAGTATATTATTGCCATGGAACAGAAGATCAAAGTACAGTTGTTCGGCAGCACAAATACCAATATAAAAATAATTGAGCAGTACCAGTTGTCTGAGCAGTATACACCGGAGAATCTGATGAAGGAGTACCGGGAGAGCATGCTGTTGGAACTGGGAGAAGAAAGCGTTGTGGAACAGAATATGCTGCGGGCTGCCGAATGGTCCTTTGAGAATGGCAATACCCTGCGGCTGGAGCTGGAAGATACCATTGTTGCTGCCGGTAAGAAAGATTCTATTACCGGTTATCTTACGGAAGTGTTCAGTGAGCGGTTCCAGACTCCGATCAAGATACAGGTTGAATATACTGAGCCTAAGGTCAGTAAAATGCATGAGCATAATCAGATGAAGCTGCAGCAGGAGGTAAAGGCCATCCTGGATAAAAATGATGCTCTTCGGGGGCAGAGACATCCGGAAGAGATGGAAGACGGGCAAAAGAAAGAGAAGCAAGAGGCGGGCAAGCAGAAAACAAAGCAATCTGAAAAGAAAAAACCGTTTGTTAAACGTGAAAAGGGCTTTATCAAAACCGATGATCCAAATCTTATCTACGGCCGTAATTTTGAGGATGAGGAAGCACTTGAACTGAGTCAGGTTGAAGGTGAGATGGGCGAGATTGTCGTCCGCGGTAAGATTATTAATTTTGACACCCGTGAAATTCGTAATGAAAAGACCATAGTTATGTTTGCTGTAACCGATTTTACCGATACCATCACGGTAAAAATGTTTATCCGCAATGACCAGCTGCCCGACATCATCGAAGATGTTAAAAAGGGGACTTTTGTTAAGATTAAAGGGGTTACCACGATCGATAAGTTTGACGGGGAACTGACCATCGGTTCGGTGACCGGAATCCGCAAAATTGCTGATTTTACGACCAGCAGATCAGATACGGCACCGGAAAAGCGGGTGGAACTGCACTGTCATACAAAGATGAGTGATATGGATGGTGTTTCGGAAGTCAATGATATTATCAAACGTGCCCATGAGTGGGGACATAAAGCTATCGCTATCACCGACCACGGTGTGGTACAGGCTTTTCCGGAAGCCAATCACTTTATTGAACGGCTGCCAAAGGACGATCCCTTTAAAGTGATCTATGGAGTAGAAGCATACCTGGTTGATGATCTGATTGAAATAGCATCTGGAGCCTCTAACGAGACCTTTGATGACACATTTGTGGTATTCGACCTGGAGACCACCGGCCTGAGCAATATTAAAGATAAGATTATTGAAATTGGTGCAGTTAAGGTGAAGGACCGAAAGATTATCGAACGTTACAGTACATTTGTCAATCCGGGCATTCCGATTCCTTATGAGATCACTAAGCTGACCAGCATCAATGATTCGATGGTGGTCGATGCGCCGGCTATTGAGACGGTGCTGCCGGAATTCCTTGAGTTTATCGGTGATGCGGTACTGGTGGCGCATAATGCCGGATTTGATGTCGGTTTTATCAAGCAGAACTGCCGTTATCAGGGGATGGAAAAAGAATTTTTATCCATTGATACGATTGCCATGGCTCAGATTCTACTGCCAACTTTGAGCCGGTATCGTTTGAACGTTGTCGCCAAGGCCCTTAACATTCCATTGGAAAATCATCACCGTGCGGTAGACGACGCCGGGTGTACGGCAGATATCTTTATGAAGCTGGCAGAGATGCTGGCGGAGCGGGGAATTACTACTCTGCAGGGGTTGAATGAGTTTGGTTCAATGAACCCGGATGCGATCCGTAAGCAGCCTTCTTATCATGCTATTATATTAGCGAAAAATGAAGTGGGCAGGGTAAATCTATACACTCTGATAACCAAATCGCATCTGACCTATTTCGGACGTCAGCCGCGTATTCCTAAAAGTGAATATAATAGGTATAAGGAAGGGCTGATCGTCGGCAGTGCCTGTGAAGCGGGTGAGTTGTATCAGGCAATCCTTAATAATAAATCAGAAAAGACCATTGCCCGGCTTTGTAATTTTTATGATTATCTGGAAATCCAGCCTTTGGGCAATAATGCCTTTATGATTGCCAGCGATAAGATCAGTAATGTCAGTTCTAATGAGGATTTAAAGGAAATCAACCGACAGATCGTGGAGCTTGGTGAGCGCTTTAAGAAACCGGTGGTTGCTGCCTGTGATGTGCATTTTCTCGATCCGGAAGACGAGGTGTACCGTCGGATCATCATGGCCGGAAAAGGCTTTTCCGATGCTGATGACCAGGCGCCGCTGTTTCTGCGTACGACGGATGAAATGCTGGAGGAATTTGAATATCTGGGTTCGGATAAGGCCAGAGAAGTGGTAATTGATAATCCTGTGATGATTGCTGACTCTATCGATAAGATTTCACCGGTCCGGCCGGATAAATGTCCGCCGGTGATCGAGAATTCCGATCAGACCCTGAGAGATATCTGTTATACTAAGGCCCATCAGATGTATGGCGAGGAACTGCCTCCGGTGGTAACCGAGCGGCTGGAGAGGGAACTTAATTCGATCATATCCAATGGGTTCGCCGTTATGTATATCATTGCCCAGAAATTGGTGTGGAAATCTAATGAAGACGGTTATCTTGTTGGTTCCCGGGGATCGGTGGGATCTTCATTTGTCGCTACTATGGCAGGGATTACCGAGGTAAATCCACTGAGCCCTCATTATTACTGTGAGAAATGCCATTATAACGATTTTACCTCAGATGAGGTACGTAAATATGCCGGCGGCTGCGGCTGGGATATGCCGGATAAAAAGTGTCCAAAATGCGGCGCCTCTCTGATTAAGGATGGATTTGATATTCCTTTTGAGACCTTCCTTGGTTTCAAGGGAAACAAGGAGCCGGATATTGATTTGAATTTCTCTGGTGATTATCAGGCTAATGCCCATAAATATACCGAAGTGATCTTCGGCGAAGGACAGACCTTCCGGGCGGGAACGATCGGAACCCTGGCCGATAAGACAGCATTTGGTTTTGTTAAGAATTATTATGAGGAACGAGAAAGCCGCAAGAGAAAATGTGAGATAGAGCGGATTGTTCAGGGATGTACCGGCATCCGCAGGAGTACCGGGCAGCATCCGGGAGGGATTATTGTCCTGCCGCATGGAGAGGATATTAATTCTTTTACGCCCGTTCAGCATCCGGCCAACGATATGAAGACCGATATTATCACAACCCATTTTGATTATCACTCCATTGATCACAATTTGCTGAAGCTCGATATACTTGGCCATGATGATCCGACGATGATCAAGACGTTGGAGGAATATATCAATTCTGGTGCGATGGATAACAAATATGATGGGATTAACAATGTTTTTAAGGCAACCGATATCCGTCTGGATGATCAGGATGTAATGGCACTATTTGCCGGAACTTCAGTTCTGAAGATTAATCCGGAGGACATTAATGGCGTACCGGTAGGGTGTCTTGGGGTACCGGAGTTCGGAACTGAATTTGTTATCCAGATGGTAGTGGATACAAAGCCGAAGACCTTATCCGATCTGATTCGGATTTCCGGGCTTTCACACGGTACCGATGTATGGCTGAATAATGCCCAGACTCTGATTCGGGAAGGAAAGGCAACCATCTCTACCGCAATCTGCACCCGTGATGATATCATGACCTATCTGATCAACATGGGTATGGACAGTGAGCTGTCATTTACGATTATGGAGAGTGTCCGTAAGGGAAAAGGGCTGAAGCCGGAATGGGAAGAGGCTATGACCGAAGCAAATGTTCCGGATTGGTATATCTGGTCCTGCAAACAGATCAAGTACATGTTTCCGAAGGCTCATGCCGCTGCTTATGTAATGATGGCTTACCGTATCGCCTATTGTAAAGTAAACTACCCGCTGGCCTATTATGCCTGTTATTTCGGCATCCGGGCGGACTCTTTTTCCTATGAGCTGATGTGTCAGGGGAAGGAACGCCTGAAACAATATATGAACGATTATAAGAAGCGTGAGCATGAGTTGACAAATAAGGAGCAGTCCACCTTAAAAGAAATGTATATCGTGCTGGAGATGTATGCCCGCGGATTTGAATTTATGCCGCTGGATATTTACCGGGCGCAGGCGACGAAATTTCTCATTATCGAAGGTAAATTGATGCCGCCGCTGTCCAGCATTGAGGGGATGGGAGAAAAGGCAGCCGAAGCGGTGGAACAGGCATCAAAAGATGGCAGGTATCTGTCTTTGGATGATTTCCGCCAACGAACCAAAGCGAATAAAACAGTAATTGATTTTATGCATGATCTGGGACTTTTTGGTGATCTGCCGGAGAGTAATCAGTTATCGTTGTTTGATCTCTAAGATTTATGTGTGATCAAAAAAAGAAACCGTTAAAACGGTTTCTTTTTTTAATCTGATTTCATGTATTTCTTTTAAATATTTAAATCTAATTTATATATATAAAAGGTACATTTCACTCTAGATTATTATTGTGCGATCATGCTGACTACAGCTTTGTAACGTTGATAGCCTGCGGTCCTTTAGCACCTTCAGTAACTTCGAATTCCACTTCCTGACCTTCATCTAAAGATTTGAATCCATCCATGCTCAGTCCTGAATAATGTACGAATACGTCGTTGCCTTCCTCGTCAGAGATAAATCCATAACCTTTTTGGTTGTTGAACCATTTTACAGTACCTTTGCTCATTTCGATACCCTCCATAAAATAATAAAATAATGAATAATAGTTTTACCATCTATCTAATTAGATGATACCTCGTCAGATTAGCACATTTATATAAAAATGTCAACGGATTAAAAAACATTCCATAAGAATTGACGAAAACCAGACACATAGTTTGGAGTCGTGATATTATGGCAATATTATTAAATATAGTTGAAGCGGGCGCTGTTGTCGTTATCACCGTACCCTCTCTTGATAATGGAATAATAAGGTGAGGTTATTACTATTTATAATAATTGGTAATTATGAGGCAGTAAGGTAATTATGATAGACTGAATGAGGATGAAGAGGGTGAAGGAATTGCGATGGGCATTATCAGTTACGTGGTTTTGAATGTATTTACCGGCAAGATGAAAGAAAAGAAAATTAGTATTTTGATGATAATACTTGCAATTATATTTGTTTTGAAATATATTTTCTTATAGGAGCAGCTTTATTGGGGCTGTTGCACAATTGTCTGAGATGAAAGGCATTGTGCAATAGCCTTTTTTAGGAAAGGAAACTTTATGGCAATCAGCAAACCGATGCAAAGGGTATTAAAAGCTTTATCTTTCGATGGTATCGAAGTGGAGGCCTCCAGATATCTGGCCGACCTCAAGGCGCTTGACCCGCTGCGGATTTTTTATAAGACGTTAGATTACGAAGTGTACAATGGTGATTATAAAGTACCGCTGCGGATCTTTTTCCCCCATGAAAAGGCCCAGAAAGAAGAAGGATGCGGTACTGGACAATATCCGCTTCTATTGTTTATCCACGGCGGCGGCTGGGTTACTGAAAGTGTTGATAATTACGAACGTATCTGCGCCCGGATGGCAAATGCGACCGAACACATTGTGATCTCTATTGAATACCGGCTGGCACCGGAACATCCGTTTCCAAGCGGACTGGAGGATTGCTATGCGGTAGCGAAAGCATTATACCAGCAGCGTTTTATCCTGAATGTTGATCCGGAACAGATTACTATTATCGGGGACAGCGCCGGCGGCAATCTGACGGCAGCTTTAGGATTGATGGCAAGAGACCGGGGTGAATTTATGCCGCGGCGGCAGATTCTGATCTATCCGGCAGTAAACAGTGACTATTCAGATCATTCCCCCTTTGCCTCAGTACAGGAAAACGGCAGTGACTATCTGTTGACGGCCGGTAAACTCAGAGACTATATTAATCTTTATGCCGGTAGTGAGGAAGACAAGCAGAATCCATATTTTGCACCGCTTTATGAGAAAGACTATTCTGATCAGCCGAAAACGCTCATTCTGACCGCTGAATACGATCCTTTAAGGGATGAAGGCGAAGAGTATGGGAGAAGATTGAAGGAAGCGGGGAATGATGTGCGGGTTTGCCGCATCAAAGATGCCCTGCACGGATATTTTGCCTTGGGGATAAAGTATTTTCATGTTCAGGAAAGCTTTGAGCTGATTAATGAATTTATACGGGAGGATGGAGATTTATGCAGCACAAAAAGCGTGTATCATGGCGAAAATTAGATAATGCGGCCCTGCTGTTTTCCGCGGCGAGCAATGAGAAAGATCCCCGTGTGTTTCGCTTCTACTGTGAGATGAAAGAAAAGGTGCGGGGAGGAAAATTGCAGATAGCCTTAGAACGGACAGTGGAAAAATACCCGTTATTTTTATCGGTTATGCGTAAAGGATTATTCTGGCACTATCTGGAGCACAGTGATCTGAAAGCTGAGATCAGGCAGGAATATAAGGATCCCTGTGCTCCGCTATACGTAAGAGATAAGAAAAACTTGCTCTTTGAGGTAACTTACTATAAGAACCGGATCAATGTAGAAATATTTCATGCTCTGACCGATGGCACCGGGGCAACCGAATTCCTGCGGGAACTGGTTAAGCAGTATCTGCTTGCCTGCTACCGTGAAGAGGGGCTTTCGGATGTCTTATTGGGCAATCCGGATGTGACCGTACAGGATCATGAAGATGACAGCTTTTCCAAGTATTATACCAAGGAGCGCAGAGGTAAGAAAAAGCAGAAACCAAAAGCATTTCAGCTGCGGAAACGGACCCGGGTATACGGGAGACTGCAGATCGCGGAACGGACCCTTTCAGTCAAAGAATTATTGACACTGGCACGCGAATTAAATGTGTCGATGTCAGTCCTGGTAACCACTGTATACATTTGGGCAATCTACCAGGAAATGTCCCGGCTGCAGGAGAAAAAGCCGGTTATCCTGATGGTGCCGGTAAACCTGCGGAAATTTTTTACGTCTGATTCAATGCTCAATTTCTTTGCCTGGATTGAGCCGGGATTTTTATTCGGACAAGCTGAAGTATCATTTGAAGCAGTCCTTAAGCAGGTTAAAAAGGAATTTGAAACCAATCTTACCAAAGAGAAGATGACCTCTCATATCAATGAGCTGATTGCTTTGGAGAAACATCCGGTCTTGAAATTTTTCCCGCTGGAGATCAAGAACTGGGGAATTTCAACCGGTGCCAGGCAGGCTGAGAATAACGTAACGGCTATTTATTCTAATATGGGTGTGATTCAGATGCCGCCGGAATATGTTCCGTATATTGAACGGTTTGGAGTATATACCAGTACGCCAAAGATGGAACTGTGTATGTGTTCATTTGAGGATACGGTGTCACTTGGTTTTACCGCCAGATTCGATACAACCAATATACAGCGAAATTTTTATCGAAAATTAGAGGAACTGGGAGTCGGCTCAAAAGTGACAAAGCCGGATTATCCCCAGAGTGATACCCCGAGTTTAACCGGTGTGAGTGTATTTCAGTGGTTTTCATTCTTATGTATTGCGGCTGCGGTGTTAGCGGTTGCAATTAATATGATGTTTGCCCGGGGCAGTTTCTGGTCATGGATTGCTGTGGGCGGGATCGCCAGTTTATGGATGACCTTGATGGTGGGGTATTATAAACGTCATAATTTGTTAAAAGATGCAATGTGGCAGTTGATTTGGATCACTTGCGGGTGTATGATCTGGGATGTTTTGATCGGCTGGCGGGGATGGTCTATCGACTATGCTTTTCCGGCCGCCAGTATAGCGGTTATGCTATCAATGTTGGTAATTGCTAAATTACAGTCACATACAGCCAGGGAGTATATGATTTATCTGCTGATGGCCGCAGGATACAGCTGTATCGTGCCGACTATCCTGCTGATGGTGGGAGCGGTGCACTTCATCTATCTGTCGGTAATCTGTTCAGCACTGGGATTTCTGGTGGTGATCGGACTGATGATATTCCGCTGGAAAGAGTTTAAAGAGGAGATAGAGAAAAATTTTTATGTCTGACCTTGTAAAATAAAATAGAATATTGTCACTTATTATCGAAAGACCTGCACGAAAACAGATTCAGACCATATTATGGTATTAAATCTGTTGGTGCGGGTTTTCTGTTTTAAGCATATATTGCTAATGGAGGGTATCATATTTGATGACATAAATATAGAAGGAGGTAAATATGGTGTTTGGCCGTAATGGAAAAAATAATAATTACGATAGATTTAACGAAGGAAACATAGAAGCAGAAAGAATTGGATGGGTAAATGGATGTGGGGACCGCCGTCATCAATGCAATTGTTGCACAGGGCCGCGTGGACCGCGCGGTCCGAGGGGGCAGCAAGGGCCTCCTGGCAGACCCGGTCCGCAGGGCTTACAGGGAATTCAGGGGGCAACCGGCCTGACTGGTCCGGCCGGTCCTCAGGGTTCACAGGGGTTGACTGGACCAGCCGGTCCCCAGGGTGATGTTGGTCCCCAGGGTCCGCAGGGGTTAACCGGCCCCCAGGGTCCCCAGGGATTTCAGGGAGATATAGGACCGACCGGCCCCCAAGGTCCGGAAGGTGTCCAGGGCCCGACCGGCCCCCAGGGCGAGCGGGGCCCGCAGGGAATCCAGGGTCCGCAGGGTTCTCAGGGCCCGCAGGGAATCCAGGGTGATACCGGTCCGACTGGTCCGCAGGGGCCGGCTGGCCCGCAGTCGGTTGTGGCATTTGGCAGCTTCTATCAGAATTCAGGAGAAACCATATATGAAGGCCAGCTGATTTCGTTCGAAGGCCAGCTGGTAACAAACGGAGTGGAAATTAACTCATACGGGAATACGATTACAATGCCGGGAAACACTTTCCAGCACATTATCATGGGTGTGAATGTAGCATCTTACACGGGAACACCATTTGTACGGCTGGTAGTAAACGGCAGCGACACCGGGAATATGTTCAGGATCAGTGATATCGGAAATACCGGCATTGATTTAATCTACGGATTTAATCCGCCGGCGCAAGGGACTGGTGTTACACTCGCCTTTAGAGTATGCGGCGGTGCAATAGCTCTGGTCGGTTCGTACGGAATCAATGCTTATGCAACCATCGAATGTTATAATATCGAATAGATTATTTAAAGAAAAGGTTCTTCTGCCGCAGGAAGAATCTTTTTGTGTATTGCATTGTCAATTGTTGTTTCAAAACCGTGTATTGCATTATCAATTGAAGGTATAGTAAGATGATATTAATAGAATGATGAAGGAGGGGCAAAATGCATATGATGATGAATGAAGTATTAAAGCGGGCGGCCAAAGAAGTGGAGCAGGTATGGGTGAATCCGCGGAAGATTGCTGCCGGTCCGGCTTTGGCAGGACTGGAGCTTTCGCGGGATGATATTACCGAGGCAGAGATGCGGCTGAAAAAGTTTGCGCCGTTTATTGCCAGGTGCTTTCCGGAAACAGCGGAGAAGAATGGAGAGATTGAGTCAGCGCTGGTACCGATACCTGATATGCTTTCATGGCTGAACGACACCGTTCACAGCGGTCTGAAAGGGAAATTGCTGCTAAAACAGGACAGTCATCTGGCGGTAGCCGGTTCGGTGAAAGCAAGGGGCGGAATTTATGAAGTCTTAAAACATACCGAAGATCTGGCCCTGGAGCATGGGCTGATCGCTCCGGATGATTCTTATGATAAGCTGGCTTCGGATGAGTGCCGGGAATTTTTTGCCGATTACACGATTCAGGTCGGTTCGACCGGGAATCTGGGGCTGAGTATTGGAATCACAAGTGCGGCGGTGGGCTACGAGACGATCGTCCATATGTCGTCGGATGCCAGGCAGTGGAAGAAAGATATGCTCCGCGGTCACGGAGTTACAGTAATAGAATATGAATCGGATTATAGTGAAGCGGTAGAAAATGGACGGAGGTTATCTGATCAGAATCCCCGGAGTTATTTTGTCGATGATGAAAATTCAAAAGACCTATTTCTCGGCTATGCTGTAGCGGCGAAGCGTTTAGCGGTGCAGTTGACGGAACTGGCAATTACAGTTGATGAAGAACATCCGCTATTTGTATATCTCCCCTGTGGTGTGGGCGGAGCCCCCGGCGGAGTGACTTACGGGTTGAAGCAGCTCTTTGGCGATGACGTACACTGTTTTTTCATCGAACCGACACAAGCGCCGTGTATGCTGGCGGGTATGGCGAGCGGCCGTCACAATGAGATCTGTGTACAGGATCTTGGCCTGACCGGTCTGACCCATGCTGATGGACTGGCGGTAGGGCGGCCATCCGGATTCGTCGGGAAGGTGATGGAGCCGCTGTTGAGCGGTATATATACTATGAAAGACGCCAGACTCTATGATTATATGCGGGCGCTGCTGGAAACGGAGGATATCTTCATCGAACCCAGTGCATGTGCAGCATTCGAAGGACCGGCCCAATTTCACCATTATCCGGAGATGACTAAGTATATACAGACAAACGGACTGGCTGACAAATTGTCAAATACGACCCATATTGCGTGGGCAACAGGTGGTAAATTAGTACCCCAGGCGATCAGGGAAGAATATAAAAATACCTATCTATAGAAAAAAGCTTCATCATATTTCTGTGTATATACTAATAGAATATGATGAAGTTCTTTTTTGACAGGTATGAGATATGAAGAGTATAGGGATCAGGCATATATTGATAGAATTCTGTATGCTTATTATTTTGGCCGGTATTTATTTTCACCCGTTTAATACGGTAGACAAAGTAAATGGAGAATCTACTGAACAGAAGGGAGAAGAATCTTATATTAATTGGGTAGAATTCAATGTAACTTATGAAGCCCTGCAGCATGCGTATGACTGGGATGTCGAAACATACGAAGCAGAGGTCCATCTGGACTGGATTGAAATGCTGGCGTATCTGGGAGCCAAGTATGGCGGTGATTTTTCAAAGTATAAAAAATCTGATCTGGATGCGCTTGCGGAAATACTGACCGCTGGTGAAGAAACGATAGAATCACTGACAGAGTCTATGCAATATTATGACTACTATGCCGAGGCATACAATGCGGTCCTCGGCGGGATGGTAGGGGAATATGAAATTGAAACAACTGTAGAAGGGGCTGCTGATGACAGTGAAACACAGTGGTCGCAGAAATACGGTCTAAAAGCATTTTCACCGGTTGCAAAGGGGTATGGTTACAGCGACTATGATGATTTCGGGGTTTCGCGCTCTTACGGGTATGAGCGAAATCATCTGGGACACGACATGATGGGACTGGTCGGGACACCGATCGTTGCGGTCGAATCAGGATATATAGAGGTGCTGGGCTGGAATCAATACGGCGGCTGGCGGATCGGAATCCGCAGTTTTGATGGTAAGCGATATTATTACTATGCTCACCTGCGGCAGAATTTTCCTTTCAAAAAATCATTGGAGGAGGGCAGTATTGTAACGGCAGGCGAAGTGATTGGTTATATGGGTCACACCGGATATAGTGCCAAAGAGAATGTCAACAATATTGATGAGACTCATCTGCACTGGGGACTGCAGTTGATTTTCGATGAATCGCAAAAAGAGGGGAATAATGAAATATGGGTCGACTGCTATGCAATTACACGGTTCTTATCCCATAATCGCAGTGAAACATGGAAGGAGGAAGAGACCAAAGAATACTACCGGACTTATGAGATGAAAGATCCGGCAGTGGAAGAATATGAAAAGAACCAGGATTAATTATACATATGATCCAGTGGGCCGGGGCCATGTCCCAGATTCAGCATCTGCTCTAAAGCGCCGGTCAGATATGTTTTGGCATGTTCTATGCTCTCGTCTAAGGTGCAGCCGTTGGCCAGGCTGCAGGCAATGGCTGAAGAAAGGGTACAGCCGGTACCGTGGGTATTCGGATTATCAATCCGCCGGGAAGAATACCAATGGACCGCTTCGTTTTTGTAAAGCAGATCGACGGCGTCGTTCACCAGATGTCCGCCTTTTACCAGAATTGCGCCCGGATAGTACGCAGCAATATGACGGGCGGCTCTGATCATATCTTCCTCATCGGTTATCGTAAATCCACATAGTATTTCCGCTTCCGGAATGTTGGGTGTGATGATTGTGCCGCAGGGGATCAGAGTTGAAATCACCGCATTCATAGCATCATCGGAAAGCAGCTTGCTGCCGCTGGTGGATACCATGACCGGATCGACGACGATATTACGGGCACCGTATTGTTTTAATTTACCGGCGATTACTTCAATGATGCCGCTGTTAGAAACCATACCGATCTTTACCGCATCAGGATGGATATCGGTAAAAATACAGTCGAGCTGCCGGGCGACAAAATCTGGTGAGACTTCCATGATTCCGAAGACACCGGTGGTATTTTGGGCGGTTAGAGCAGTGATAGCACTCATGGCATACATTTTATGTGCGGTGATCGTTTTGATGTCGGCCTGGATGCCGGCACCGCCGCTGCAGTCGGAACCAGCGATAGTCAGTACTTTTTTCATGTTAAGTAAACCTCCATTTCAGAATAGATACAGCCTTGCTTATCGCACTTCATAACGGGCACCTCCGACCAGAGTATCACCATCAAGATTACAGATTTCATCAATGATATAATTTCTATAAGTGGCATTGCCATCCTTTTCCGTTAAACGGGCGAAAGCCAGTTCGCCGCAGAGCCCCATATTGATGGTCGCCGCCGCACTGGCAGCCAGAGGGGTGGCAGGATTGGCGGTCAGATATGCTGCTGTAATGGCAGAAAGCATGCAGCCGGTTCCGGTCACCTTGCTCATCATCGGGGTTCCATTATAAATGCAGTAGGCCTGTCCGGTATCGGCTACAACATCAATAGCGCCAGTGATGATAATCACGGCCCCGGTTTCTGCAGCAAACCTTTTGGCAAAGTCCACAGTCTGGGAAAGGGTTTCTTCAGTGACCGCATCGGCCGCATCTGCATCCACACCTTTGGTGGAACCGGAGCCGGCGGCGAGAGCTTTAATCTCCGAAATATTACCCCGCAGAGCTGTAATGTCGAGGGTTTCCAGCAGGCCGGCAGCAGTTTCGGTGCGGCGGGAAGAGGCACCGGCACCAACCGGATCCAGGACGATCGGATGGTGCAATTTGGCCGCCATCCGGCCGGCCGCGAACATAGCCGGGATAGTGCGGGCATTCAGGGTGCCAATATTAAGATTCAGACCGCCGCAGATGGCGGTAATCTCTTCAGCATCATCGGGATCGTCGGCCATGACCGGTGAGGCACCGCAGGCAAGCAGTACATTGGCACAGTCGTTGACGGTGACATAGTTGGTAATATTATGAATCAGCGGTGTGGTTTTTCTAACATTATTAAGTATTTTTTTTAGCAATTTTTTGTCCTCCTGTTATATGACTCGTTGCGACACATAAGACGATTACGATCAGCATGACCGGAAGGGTACTTCCCAACGGTGTTTCAATCCGCAGAAATAACCGATATACGGCAAATCCGACGAGCCATAGAATTAAATTGGGCCAATGGTTATCCTGATTCGAATAATCCCGTTTTAAAATAAAGTAATCACTGATCTGAATGGCGATCATCGGTGCAAAAACAGAACTGATGATGTACAAAAAGTCTTCAAATTTTGAAACCGATGCAAATATTGCCAACAGAGTACCAAGTGTACAAACGCTGACAGCGACCGGTTTGGTTTTAAATTGTTTTGCAATACTTTCACTGCTGACGCCTGCCGAATATACATCCAGAAAAGTAGTGGTGACAGTGGAAAAAATAATAATAAGCAATGCGGCAATCCCCAGCCCGGCTTTTACCAGAATCCGGCCGATGTCGGTTTCACCGGTAAAGAGAGCAGCACCCAAACCGATCATATACATCCAGGTGCTGGCAGCGAAATAGATGATTACGCTGACGCTGGCCGCTTTCAGCGGTTTAGCCGCCAGCCGGGTATAGTCGGATATCAGCGGCAGCCAGGATAAAGGCATGGCGATGGATAATTCGACAGCAGCGCCGAACGACAAATATCCCTCCATAGATGTAATGTTCGTATGGTCAAAGATGGTAACACTTAACAGCATGGTCAGGACAAACAAAAGCCCCATGGCGATAATATTGAGTTTACCGAGATTTTTTATCCCGACCAGTATCCACAATAGAATGAAAGCGCCGATTAAGACTGACCATATCCAAGGATAAGAAGTTTTTACAATGCCATTGGCGGCAGCAGCACCACTGGCAATCATTACGGCAGTCCAACCGATCAGCTGCAGGATGTTAAGCACCGAGAACAGCCGCGATCCTTTTTCGCCAAAAGAGCGTTTGACTGTTTCCATACCGCCTTTGCCGGTACGGGCACCGATCAGTCCAGCCAGAAACAGCAAAATACAGCCAATCGCATGGCCGATCAAAATGGCTGCAGCCCCGCGGAGTAAACCGAGTGGTGCAATCAGGGTTCCGGTCAGGATTTCGGCGATCGATACTGCAGCACCGAACCAGATGAGTCCATTTGACAGGACAGAAGTTTTGGATTGATTCATTTTATGATTTCCTCTTTCTTGTTTGGAGGAATGCACGTAAATAAGGAGAATACCGTTGTGGTATCCTCCTTCATGAATAGTATAGTATGTATACTTCCTACGTTGGCATTACCCACATCAGGTTTAAGGGTCGAAGTTGATTACTTCCTCTCAGCCTGCTGCCACAAGCTCCCCTGCAATCTTCCAGCTTAAGGTAACACAAATATCGGTATCTGTCAATATCCCAATATCTTGAGTTTCCGTGTTTTCAACCGGAAACTTGAAATTCAATAAATTATCAACAAAAAAGTTTTTAATTTTTCCTATAAAATAAGGAATCACGCTCTCTTTTGTAGTAAAATCAAAGTGACT
>Ga0153940_1000353_pt1 | contig 25258 bp, 31 predicted proteins | sample TSNJ024MetaG_FD_104736 | JGI IMG/M metagenome (GOLD analysis project Ga0153940, IMG submission 104736) | Attine ant fungus gardens microbial communities from New Jersey, USA - TSNJ024 MetaG | ecosystem: Host-associated > Fungi > Mycelium > Unclassified | place: USA: New Jersey, Brendan T. Byrne...
ACTCTTATACTTGTTTGCACCTTATTGTTATATACAAATTCTGCTATTGCTAACTAATCAGGCCACTGCTCTTGGTGATGATCAATGAACATTCTCAAGTACTGTTCTAGTTTCTAATTCATTCTTTCTATCTAGCCATCTATTTGTGGATGGTAAGCTATTGACAATTTGGTACCAATCTTCAACATTTGATTTAACTCCCTTATTATTCCTACTATAAACTGTACTCCTCTATCTGTTATAATACTTTCTGGTAATTTATGTAATTTTCAGATGTTATCCCAGAACAGTCTTGCCACTCTCTCTACCAAAGTCTTTTCTGTAGTGGGCACAAAGTGTGCTATTTTTATCATTCTATCACATACTACTAGAATTGCATCATATTCTTGTGCTAGTGGTAACTTTGTAATAAAGTATGCCATTATATGACTCTAAGATTTTTCTAGTACTGCATTAGGCATTAACTTTTCTGCTGGTACCTCTGTGCAATTTTTGTTCCTTTGGCATGTGTCACAGAACTTTATATACTTCTTAACTTCCTTTGTTACTCCTGGTCACCAAAAGTTTCTGGTGACCAATTCTGTTATCTTCCACTGTTTTTTGTGTTCTCCTACTGGTGTATTATAATATAGCTGGATTATTTCTGCTCTCAATCTTTTATCTCTTGGAACATACACTTTTCTATCTTTTAGCATCAAACTATTCTCTTCTCACCACTCTTTGTCTCTTAGTATTTTAACTCCTGCTTGCTTTATCTCTTCTATTGCTTTAATCATTTTATCATCTTTTACTTCTAACTTTTTAATTTTCTCCAACAAGTCTATTCCTTTGTTCTATTTAAGGACAGATGATAATCTATGGGTAAAGATCAATATTATGTACAAATATTGAGGATCTTGTATCTCCATGGGATCTTATTGTCTTAGGATATATTTATAGCCAAAAGAAGCATATTGAAGAGAGCTTTATGATGGTAATTGAAGCAAATGATTATATTGAGCTGTTCTTGAGTAATCAGCAATTTAGTGTCTAGTAACTTGGTAATTACTAACTGATCTACTGATAACTCAGTAAATACTGATTGTCTTGAGATGTTTTTGATACTATTTGAAAGGTCTTCTTAAGGGCTTTTGGTAGCCATTTAAATTGTTGAAATCAGTCAAGTATTCCCAGAGTTATAGTTTGAATAAAGTTTGTGACAAATAGATATAGAGTCTATCGTACTTGTTTCCTATTTAGCTTCTAGCTGCTTATGAAATATTCAAGGTTTTTATGATTGCTCCAGATCTCAAATCTACCTTGTGCACCTTCTAGTAAATGCCTCCACTCTTTTAGATACCTAATGATTACCAACATTTCTCTATTATAGATTTTGTAATTTCTTTCTGCTTTATTTAATAATTTTGAGATAAAGGCTACTAGCCTCCATTTTTCATTCTTGTACTTCATCAATAACACTTCTTCTGTTGTGTATTCCAATACATTTGCTTCTACTCTTATTTTCTTGTCCAAGTCAGATGCTACTAGTACTGGTCTTGTTGTAAACATCTTTTTTAACTCCTTGAATACCGCTTCCTATTCCTCTCTTCAGTTCTATTTTTTTATCTTTTCTGACCAATTTATGCAATGGTTTGGCTAACTTAGCAAAATTTTTTACAAATTACCTATAGTAGTTTGCTAACCCCAGAAACTTCTGTACTTCTTTGACTATCTTAGGTCTAGGCCATTCAAAAACTCTTGCTACCTTCTCCTCTTGCATTTTAATTTCTTCTGCTTCTATTACCAGTCCAAGGAAGTCAATCTCTTTGACTTTCCAAACACATTTTTCCAGCTTTATATAGAGATCATTCTCTTTCATTCTCTTCAACACTTCTTCTACTATCTCATTATGCTTCTTCTCATCCTCTATCTCCACTAATACATTATCCATAAATGTTGCTATATCTTCAGTATCAATTAAGTCTCTAAGAATATCATTTATTATCATCTAGAAAGTTGCTAGCAAGTTTATGAGACCAAAAAATGTAACTATAGGTTCATACACCTCTAAATACATAGTGAATATAGCCTTCTATTTATTCTCTTTCTTTATTTGTATATTATTATACCTCCATCTCAGATTTATCTTTGTAAACACTTTCTTTATACCTATAGTGTCAATTAAGTCTGAAATTAATGGCAATGGATAGTTATTCTTGACTGTTCCTTTGTTTAGGTATCAATAATTCTATACTATTTTTTTCTTTTTATCTTTTTTCTCTACAAAGAATACTGGTGAAGTTTAGAGTGACTTTGAGGGTCTAATGTACCCTTTTCTCAACTGTTCCTCTACAAATTCTCTTACTTTCTCTTTTTCTTTTTTCGATATTAAATATGTTCTTCCTTTTCTTGGTACCAAGTCTTCTCTCAGATTTATCACATGGTCCCAAGGTTTCCTCACTGGCATTCTTTCTGACTTTGCCTTCTCAAACACTTTAAGCCACTTGTGAAATCTTGGTGGTACCATCTTCCTTACTTTTTTTCTATCTAATTTGACTTCATCATCAAATTTCTCTTTTATCAATATTTTCCATTTGTCTCTATTCAATTTTTTTTATTACTCTGACCCTTCTTCCTACTTTTGTCTTTTTCTCTATATTTTCTTTTACTACTATCTTTCTTTCACAGATTGGTAAACATCTTGTCATTTTGACTTCTTCTATCTTCTAGTTTGGGGTTATGTGCTTGCAACCACAGCATATCCAGTATGATGTTAGTCCTCCCCAAATCATATATATTTATTCTTATTCTTTCTATATGGCTTTTGTGATACACATTTACTTCTACTTGATATGTAATAGCCTCTCTACTGTTGTTTGTTCCATCTACATTCTTGACCATTACTGGTCTATCTAGCTTCTGCAGCTTAAATCTATGTTTTGCTACCATTTTCTTATCTATGAATATCTCTGTTATGCTACTATCCAAGAGTGCCTTTACTATCACACCCTTATGTGTGTCTACTTTTTCTACTCCAATATTCAGCTATACTTCTCTCAACATTTTGAATGTTCTTCTGATGTCCCTTTGCTTATCCTCCTTCTTTGCTGCACTTTTTGGAGTCTCTGCCTATGTGCCAATCTACTATGCTTTTCCCTCTATAGAGTATACTACCACTTTCTAGTTTCACCATGGCTTTTTTTTTTCTATTCTACATTCTGGACACAAGATCTCTCTCTTTTCTTGTTTTAATACACTTTCTCCTATAGTGTTTTTTCTTTTATATTCTACACACTGTACCCTTGTCATTTCTTCTTTTTTTGCTTTCCTATTTTTTCAATTCTATGCTTTCTGGCAAAGGTCATACCACATATTTTTCATTTGTTTTTCAAGGAGGAAACCCTATCCTTAATTTTTATGGGTCTGTACTCCTCTACTCTCATATCCTCTACAATCTACATAGATTGCTACTACCTCTTCTATAATCCATTCTCTATTAAGTAAGAGAGTACCTTTTAGGGGTATACTCCACTCATCACAGTACTCCTGTGCCTTTTTCCATGTGAAACATGCCAGCTTCCTCTTTTACTATACCTTTTATGGCCTAGTCATATATACTGCCTCTTTCTTTGCTCTTTTCTTCCTTTTTACTTCTATGTTTGGACACTCCTATTTTTGGTGTCCAACTTCCCAGTATCTGAAACACTGTACTTCTTTCTCTCTTCTTTCCTGCTGTTTTACCTCTACTTCGCCTCTTACTCTACATTGCATTACTCGACTTACCAATACTTTAAACTTATTTTTGGGGATTGGTTTTTCCTTCTCCTCTCCAACACTGTTCTTGCAGTTATAGGCTAGATGTCTGAACTTTCTACAACTGAAACACTTCTTTCTCTCTCTTCTTTCTAGCTCTGTCCTTAATTTGGCAAGAGTCTACTGTTAATTGAGCATGCTGCTTATCAAAGAGTTGTATTGTTTAAGAGATATGGTGTTATGTTTCTCAATGTTGAATAAGATTGATTTCACTAGTTACTACTACGTCTGTTAGAGTACAAGATCTTCACCCAACCAGACACCTACTGCCCTACTAATTACTATCCTAATCAAATAGTAAACGATCACCTCAAGGAGAGGATCTCTACTCTAATAGCACCTTCCTAAGGGGTTGATGCTATTTCTTTGTGTATATAGATGACAATATATCTCTAGTACAAGGTTTCTACTAATCAAAAGAGTACAAGTAATCTACTCAACAACACCATCCAGTTGCTAGATCAGGTCTTGAATACAATACCTGGGTTTGGTACTGAGTTTCTACTAGCAGTTCCTAACTGACTACCAAGTCCCCTTTACAGCTAGGGTCTGCTATCCAAAAAGACTAGTGATCAAGCTGATTACCAATCAAGAATGATAAAAGAATAAAGTTTAGGCAGGGTTCGAAGTAAACAGTGCCTAGAATGTAGAATCAAGTTTTTCTATTGTATGACTTAAGTCAAGTTAACTTAGTAGCTAAGTCTTTGAGGGTTACAAAGAGAACTCAATAGAATTCTCAGTCAATTGTACTACCTATTTATACAAGTACACTATTTACCCTTGTTTACATTGATGGTATTCTACAGTCAGCTAAAAGGCTACTGGTTCCATTCTCTTGTCTGTCATTCTATAAATAGATCTTCCTATAGTTGAGATAACTCATGACATTGGTGTTTGAACTCAACAATAAAGATTGACCCTTTATGTCAACTAAGGATGTAGCTATTAGATTTTCCATTGCCTGAATCCAAATTGGTTATCAATCTTACATCTTGCAATGGAAGAAAAAGGTCAATAAATGCCTTATAGGCTTTGTTGCATGTATTTTTTGTTTTGAATCACACACACAATCATAAAAACAACCAAACCCGTTATATAAGAGGACAAGGGGCAGGTTGGGTTGTGGGAAGTCATCTAATATTTTCTGTACCAGATTGAGTTGCAATTTCCAGTAATTTGAGAAGCTATTGAGGTGGCTAGGTGTGGACAAGAACAGCATGGTCTGTGGTGCCTCTTTGTAATATCTGAATTGTTTCTCATTTTTTAGAGATGTATGTATTGAAAAAGAAATTAGCAAGAAGAACAAGGGACCCAAGAAATGACAGACAAGGCACCTTCATGAGCAGCATCTCTTTGCTAGCAAGACCAAGGTCTACCAAATTCTTCCCAGCAGGAACATCGAAGACAGCATTTGTGTCAGAAAAGTTAGCTGTAATGATCTCTTGGATCTCCAGGAGATCCATGTCTGCCAATATTTGGGATGACTTGCACTGCCAGACTATAGGTCTGCTAGCTGGAATATCTTGCAGCTGCTCAAGATCCTTGACCACACTCTTCAATGAGAAGATGGTATCAGCCTTCACATATAAAGCACCGCCGCGTCCAATGGGCGATTTGTCACTGTCTATGAGAAGATACCAGACTGTAGGATCGGCCATTTTGATCGACAACGGTAGGTAGGTAGGAGTTTGATGACTTGTCTACTTCCCCTCGAAAATTCTGACTAATCATCCCAAGTCAGGTGATGACTTGACAGAATGCCTGCCGTCTAAGTTCATATACCAATGGATTCTCCCCGCCCAGTGGCTGTTCCCCGGGACTACTTTTATACAACCAAGGTGCAGTGGTATTTTCACGTCTGAGAATGTCATCTTACTGTCCCCAGAGAAAACTAGATGACGCATTTTTCGAACTTGACAATTCAGTAATTCCTCCAGAACTAGTCGACGATCCTCGTCCATTGAAAAAGATAAATATCTCGCGGTCCATCTACTCAACTTTGACGAAATATGGCATACCTACTAAGTCTTCCCTGTCGCCGTCGTATGTATGATATCCACTCTCAGACATCTAGCTAATATCACATTCAGGACAGCCACACCGACTAGCTTGACGAAACCTACGCCACACTTGTCCGCCATTCTTACTCGTGAAAGTACAAAAACAAGGCGTCTACTGTCATTTGGGTCCACGGACAGCGTGGCCTTGTCTACCCCAACATCATCTTTAGGCACTGAATATCGCCCGTCATCAGTTGTATCGTTTTTATCACGACTTTCCACGTACAAACTCTCTAGCTACGCAAACAAAGCGCTACTTATCGATGCTGTCGCTGCTTCCAAGTGTGGTTGGATAAATACTGGAAAGGATCGTTTAGCTTGCGGTATATGTGGAGCCTCCTGGGTCGTGGCTGGACGAGACGGCATGTCTCGAGATGCAGGTAAATGCGTTTCTTGCTTCTTATCTCATGCTCATCACATTATCCTCACAAGCGAATGCTCTTGTCGAAAAACAGCGCACCTCTCTGGTTGAGGCCCACAAACACGGTTGCCCATGGAAAACAAGACAATGTGACCGTGAGTTCCACCATGTGGACTTTTTTTTAGCGCTCACCCAGAATGAAGCGTCGATATATCGCATTCCTCTGCAACATCCAACTGCTACAGTGAAAGGTCTCAAGGCGGTTGCCATTTCTCTACCGGAACTATTAAAAGATGTGATCATTAAACATCCTCTTGTATGTGGGACATCACTTAGAGCTCCTCTTTCGATCTTACAGTCTATCACTATTAGACCCAAGCGCAGGTAAACTCATTGAAGGAGACCATACTAGCGTATTCTCCACCTACAAATTTAGAGGGAGAACAACCAATTGAAACAGGACCTCCATCCGAGCAAGCTATCCTCACTTCTCTGTTTGGCTGGCGTACCGTCTCAACGACAAGCCAGGGCTCACGAAGATCCAAATCCTCTTTCTCAAAATCCTACACTCCAATACCCGGCAGTCATGGTTGCTCAATATCTCGTGCTTCTACCCCATCGTGTGACACATCTATCATATTTGGCCTCTCTTCCAATAAACGAGATACTCTCCTCCACTGCACGCTGTGTCAGCGCCGTATAGGACTTTGGACATTCCTTCCTGATACTTCCATTATCGGACTGACCTCCGGTGGTGGTACCGATCGTCCAACGTCCACACCCCAAAAGACCATTCGACAACGCCAATTTGATTTATTGCATGAACACCGCTCTTACTGTCCCTATGTTGTCCGCTCTACCGCTATTCCAACCCTTCCCGTTCCGTTATCACATTCTGAGCTACCAGGCAATGATAATCAATTTCGATCGATACCACCTCATCATCATGATGGTACAATGGAGGGATGGCGAGCAGTTTTGACCGTGGTTCTCCGCTACAACTGGGGTCAAAAATACATATCTGATTACAATATTCTTGCCTCCGAAGGTGAATCAAATGGAGAATACGAGGACGCGATAGAAGTTAAAGAGGTGAAGGCAATGATTGCCGGCGTCAAATCACGAGGGGTGAGCTGTCATTGTTATATATCTATCAACTTTTCAGTTCATGTTATATGCAGGGGAAAGACTTGATAAAATACGTCAGGGGTCTTTTCGATTAAATGACTATAGAAATATCATGTTACTCCTATCCTTCTGTTCGAGCAAAGGCGTCTCTCAACTGTCCGAGAGCGATCTTCGAGAGTGTCAGTGGTGATTGCCATTGCCGAAAAAAAATTACCTCATATGCAGGCACAAGAGCGGCGACATCTTTTTCACCGATACGTAACTGTTTTACCTGCTCGAAGTGGTCTGCTTCTCTGAGCATGTTTTTGAAGTAACGAGCCTAATACGAAAGAAAGGTGAAATTCGATTGTCGCTACCTGACCAGCTCACCTCTTGTTCTTCGACCAATGTCCAGGCACACCCTGTCCTCCCTGCTCTTGCAGTACGCCCAACACGGTGGATATATTTGCGCATGTCAATAGGAACGTCGTAATTGACAACATGAGAGACGTGACTAATGTCAATACCTCGAGCGATGAGGTCAGAACAAACAAGACTGCAGATTGGCTATATAACAATGGGAGCATGGTAGCAGGGACCTTTGCTTACATGTTGATTCTTTGGGCCTTAAACTGCTCCAGAATTGCTTTTCGGTCACTGACAAGTAAATCACTAGAGTATGCAGATGCGACGTAGAGTGACCGGTGATCGTGGGTTACATATTCTTTCTGAAAGAAGTTGAACAGGCGGACCAGGCGAGTGGTGGATTCGGTGGATTTGGTAAAGATGAGAGCATCGGTGACATTACGACCCAAGACAAGGTGAAAGAAGATGAGAGGTTTTCGTGATGAGTCACAAATAATCATGTGCTCCTATAAAATGCGTAAGGTAGCAGCATTACGTGTCTTGAGATCATACCTGTAAAGTTGAAGGCACAGAAAACTTCTCTGTAATAAAATCGGATGCTGAATTTTGAGCTTCCGTGCCTTTACTTCCCTGTACAACGAAATATTTTGGCTCTATTAGTTGCATTGCCGCAATCTTTCCCGGGTCTTGAGTCAAAGTTGCCGAGAAAAGCAGTTTTTGACATGAACTGTTGGGGTCCTCAGATGGGAACGTCGATATATGAGGATAGGGTAATTCAGATAGCATGTTCGGGGCAACGGCATCGGGGCGCGGATAGAGATTACTGAGGGCAGTGGCTGAGCTCAGGGCAGATAGGACTTGTGTAAGCCAGTCCTGGAAGGACTGCGCCAGAAGACGGTCGGCTTCGTCAATCACCTGCAAGAAATGGATTTGGACATCTGCCAACACTCCTGAAAAAGTATACACACCAGGAAACGTAAGTGTTGCAATGTGAAATTGGGAGTACCATTGAGGTGATCAATCAATCGACCCGGAGTACAGATAAGGACATCTAGTCTGCTCGAGCCACCTAGCAGACTTTGCGAGTGAACGTTGAGGTCGATCCATACAATGCCCAATATGCACACCTTGGGGAAAGATTATTTACCAGTTGCGCTTGTTCGTGGGCAAAAGAATGTTGTCCTGTGACAGTACCAACCTTGAGCCATGAGCAAGTGAAGAGAAAGATGAGATGCTTCAATAGACATACCTTCAAACCACGCCCTTTCCCCAGGACCTCAAAGACTTCTCTGACTTGGGCAACCAGATCTCTCGTAGGCAACACGATTAGAGCTCGAAGATGGGTGACTATTCGAGATGAAAGAATCTATTGTCATTTTGAGTCCTGTGAGAGAATGCCCTTACAATGTTATTACCTCTATAATTGGCAAAACGTATGCAAGTGTCTTTCCGCTACCAGTGGGAGCAGATACACAGACATCCTGAATAGGATGATGGGGGAGATAAAGCTGACGAGAGGCGATCAAAAAAGGAAGTAAGGCAGTCTGCACTTGAAGAAGGTCAAGAAAGTACTGGGGCAGATAAATGATGACCAACACACCTGCAAAAAGTTCCGTTATCCCAGACTCATGTAGTCTCTTCCTCATCTTCTCACTCAGACAGCTTCCTCCATCATCCGCACCTTCCAAAGGAACAGGTAGTATCATGTCAGGGTCAATGACCTCTGCATCTACCAATGCTCTGCTAAGGCCTTGGAAAGCTGGAGCTGATTTTGATGGAGCATTTGAAAAAGTAGAAGGAGGGGAAGTAGGAAGGGGAGATGCTGAGGTATGATGTACACGCATATACATTCAGGTCGTGACATCGGTCATTCTAGTAACTGATGTCACATCTAAATAACATCAGAGTAACTAGAACTATCTCAAACATAACGATCCACGATTTTTCCATCAGCAGATACTCAGTTCCTTTGATGCACTTTGAATGTCTCTCTCGGTCACGTTACTCCTTTCGCAAAGACTGCGAAATATGCCATCTTTTTTCCTGAAAAGAGTCTCTGGTTCATCGAACTCCTGTGATTGTTTCTGTTTGAGGGTTACTGTAGCAAGCTGTAGGAATACTCACTGCGACGTGACCAGCATCCAACACAAGTATGCGATCATAACTTAAGATTGTACGAAGTCGGTCTACCAAGCACAGTTCACTTGTCAAGCTCAGACGCAGGATATCGTAGCTTACGGGCAACGCAAAGAAGTGTACGATCACGAAATTCATTGGTGATAACATGCTGTATCTTCTTGTCCGTTTCCAGATCAACAGAAGCACTATCTCGCAAAATTTGGGTCATAGATCTGTTGGAGGAGTTGGGAAGGCTTACGTGGCCTCATCAAGGATTACAACCTTAGAACTTTTAACCAGAGCACGAGCGAGGCTCAGAAGTGATCTTTCGCCAACACTTAAATTTGCTCCTTCTGGTTCAATTACTGTGTCGAGAGTGATCGGCACTTTGTTGCCAGACGTATCAGAAAGACCAAGAAGGGAAGACCGCCGGAGTGCATCCCAAAGCTGGGCATCGTCATACAAACTAAAGGGATCCAAAACGGTCCGCACAGTTCCACTGAAAATCAGTGGCTGCCCTCAAATCAGTCAATAAGTAATGTCTGATGTGTGAATGGCAACTCACGTCCTGGGGAATAATGGATACCTTCATACGAAGGTCATGGAGTCCCAGTTTGCCGATATCAATTCTATCACGGCCTCAGTACGAGCTGTAATTCCGAGTGAAACTTACCCATCAATGCTGATTTTCCCCTGGTATTCTACGATGCGCAACAGAGCCATGGCAAGTGACGATTTACCAGCTCCAGTCCGTCCTACAACCCCAACTTTCTCACCGCCTTTGATTGACAATGAAATCCCATGAAGAACATCTGGTAGACCTGGTCGGTAGCTCATCCTAAGATCCTCAATCTGAATTGTTCCTTGCTCAGGCCAATCCTCCGAGGGTTTGTTCTCTGGTATCTCGTGAGGTGCCTCTTGTTCAATCAAATCTCTGCGGCTGTAATGCACGACTATACTAGTGTCACCAGTGGGATATCGACGATCGACTATGCAGAACATACCTCTCTCAACGGAATTCATGTAATTCTGTCTGGAAGTCGTTTCAAGATCTTACTGATAATTTATCAATATACTTGCCTCAACGTCTGCACTTTGCCTTGTCAGGAGGCCGCATAGTTGAACAAGCGATGCTAAATGACGCAGGACGTATCAGCATATGCTCTTAGAAACTCAAACAAATCAAACACACTAGTGTAGGTCAAGACCAGGCCAATTTGTGCTGGGCTGCTGTCAGACACTCCGACAGCAGCGAAAATGGCGACCTAACTCCATGTTCAACACGAAGCGAATACACTCATGGATCACATCAGACACTTACCGCAAAAACCATTATTGCTCCACAAAAATCTAGGCGAACAGCTAGCCACCTGACAATCATCACTATTCCATCATGAGTGGAGATTGGCCTATGCACACCCACCGTTGATTAGACACGGTCAACAACAATGCTCGATTCTCTAGATCAATGTAGTACTTATTCTCCCGCAGAAACCTAGGTGTTTCATCATAGCTTCTTATTATCGGAAGCCCTGCGTGATGTCAATTACAGACTGGAGAAGAAACATCAAGCGTTTACCGGTGAGAGACTCAGAGAAGTGAGCGTATAGAACGGATCGAAGCATAGCATCTGCTCTTTCAGAATCAACCAAGATTAACAGGAAATCAGAAGACTATTAACCCAAGCGTTTGACCTCCCGTGCGCTGGCACGATAAAAAGATTGAAAATGTTGATATCCAAAAATAACCACAACGACAACAATTACTTGAGAAATTGTCTAAGCCTTCAGTAGACTGCGCACAGATGAATCTTACTGAAGTAATTTTCCACGACAGTAATAATCACTATGGAGCCAACGACACTAGACAAGGTCAGCATCACTGTCAAAAGAGACATTAGGCAAAACGTGAGAAATGCAAGACTAGGTACTAACAAAGTCTCATAGAGACTAGACGACAGATGGAATTAGACAATCAACTCAGTCAACAGGTCGAGGGAAACCTACTTGGTAGTTGGTTGTCGATGGCTAGGAATTTCGTCAGAAGTTTTATTTCCTCTCAAGAACATGATTACTTACAATCAATATCTTTCCCGAATATACCCATGATACGACCGACAGGCTTGCATGATCGAAGTCAACATCGTTGGCACAGAAGGACTAAAGTAACTCACTGTTGTATCAAAGAAGGACATAGGAGCATGAAAGATATTGCAAATGGCTTCGTAGTGAAGATTCCCAGAAACAAACCAAGATATCGTATCCATTGTAATTCCGCTGAGTAGGAATGCTGATAAGTTAACAAGCAAAGGAGATGGGATGAAACATACAGGATAAAAGTAAAAATGGCTTGAGATATGCCTAGACCTGCATAAAGACTTTGATAGAAGGAGAACGGGCGGTTAAATGTACTAAAAGAACACCATCAATACGAGAACAAGTGGAGACGTGACCGTTAGTTTACTTCGCCTTCCACCAGACCAGCACATAGGTATTCGTGATCTGGCTTCCTTGCATGAAGAAGATAGATGAGATGAGAAGCGGTACAGTGATAAATCCCCGACCGGCACTCAAGTATTTCCAATAAACTGACCATTTGATCAATGTCCATCAATTATAGAGAATGAGCTATAAAAAATTGCACCTTTCCCAGAAAGTGATCCTGTCGTACGTCTCTCCTTCACAATCAATCGCCCTTCGAGCCTTCCAGTCCCGGCTGCACCCTTGATTTTCTCCCTAGAGCGATCCTTTTCTACGTCGGTAGAGTCATTTTGGAAGGTTTCTGAGCTACCATCGGACTCGGAGTCCGAGTCAACGATACCCCCAAATTCCGCCGTAAGTCGAGAAACGTCACTGTCCTTGGCCATCAAGTCCGAATAAGTCCCATGTTCTTTAATGCCACCATTTTCAAGCAAATAAATCTCGTCGCAGTAGGAAAGGAAGTGAAGGGCATGAGTGATTAGTAATGCAGTTTTACCTTGAGTTTGGACGGAACTCAGGATTGCATTGTGGAATAGAGATTTTCCAACGTCAGCGTCAACTAAAAATCATACATTAATAGTGAGTTTCAGACCTGAGAACAGCTAATTTCCCACCAGCTGAGAGTGGGTCATCAAAAAGTATAACGTCTGCATCGGAATACAGAGCCCTCGCAATGTTTATCTATGGTTGAATTCAATCGAGATGCACGGACGGCGTTAGTGTCCTGATACTCACACGCTGTTTCTGGCCACCACTCAGGTTAATACCCTTCTCTCCGATCTAAATAAAGAGTCTTGGTTAATACTACAATACTCGTCATGGGTATACACACCTCTGTCAAGTCACCGTCCGCGAGAAGCCGAAGATCTGGTAGTAAGCAAGTATCATCGATAACTTTCCAGTAACGTTCTTCGTCAAAGGGGCGACCGAAAAGTATGTTATCTCTCTATTATTTGTTAATATCGCCCGAATTAAATGTTGAATCCTCTTACCAAAGTCGCATTCTGAATCCAGGCTATCTGGGAACAGTAGGCAAGCTCACCACCAAAACTCACTTCCCCAGAAATTTTCCGCATTTCACTGATCAGACCTTGCACCAAACTCGACTTTCCAGACCCAATGCGTCCGACGATGGCTGTTAGGGACCCTCGCTTAATTTGCATGGTAATGTTCTTAACTTGAAATGGTTTTTTGGTTGTTTCTCCCTGCGTTTCTTCCCACTCGAAAGTGGCATCTTGAACATCCAATGCGTATTGCTGACTCCTGTACACTTTGACAAACTCATCAGGCATCAGCTCCGCTTCAAATACCTTTGAGAGCCTTTGGAACGCATTCTTAGAGTCCGTAATGGCCGTTAATGCTCGAGGAAGCAACATCATAGGTTGGCGAAGTAGCTGAAATAAGCTCAGCGATGCGAATATGACGGAAACATCAAAGTCAGGATGGAGCTTAGTATAAACCAATAACGAAAGTGTCGCAGCAAGTACAGGCGTAGAGTAAGCGAATGCAACACTGTAAGCGATCCATTGAGTGTGATAGAACATCAAACCCTGAGAAGCCACACCTGCCGGACTGAGAGTGCTGTATCTGCCTAATACCTTCCAGCTCTTTTTTTCTTGCCTCGTTAATTCCTGATAATTATCGCCAGCCGTTCCAGTTGCATATCCGAGAACGATTCTATCACTTACTTCTGAGAAATGGCATTTCATAGGAGAAATATTTTACCACTCGCATACCGCCTATCAAGATTTTCGTGAGCTTTCCATCATTTCTGCCACCGACAATGGACAAACCTAGAACTTCTAGAAATGTTTTTGATCGTTGATCTGTGTATTTCACAGACTGTCTACGAATTCTAAACTGACGGGATGCGATAACAGAGGATATGGGCGCCATCAGAACAAACAGGGCGAATCCTGTTAATGAGGCTGGACCAAGCTACAACAAGTTAGAAGTTAAGCAGGAATATGAGTGATATGGTGCTTGCCTGCACGAGAAGAATTATCAAGCAAACGAGGACTTGAATGGGTGCTGTCCAAGCTGTAGAAGATAACTGGTCTGAGCATCATGAAATCACTATCTACTAGTGCATACCAGCATGCTACGAACGATTCAGCATCAATAAGCTTATTCAAGACCTAAGACTCACAAACCATTGCGCTGCAGCATCAATTCTACTGACCTACAAATCCACTTATGATGCTTTTGAAGATATTGATATTTGCTCTGAACGTACGTCGCTAGAAATGAGGCTGACAATCTTACTATTGGGCAGTAAGACGCGAGATTTTCCCGTGAAACGGATAGCTCGTCTATATACCGAGCCTATGAGCGCTGTCCTTGAAAGTATTCCGGTCATCATAGAGCGCCAAAAGAACTAGAAAAAAATGAAGCAAAGGTCAGACAGTCGAACATGAAAACAAACTTGATGTTGCATAAGACTCGTAAAGATTATGATGATAAAGAGCCCTATCGCCATTCCAATGCCACGTCCTACATTCAGCGTCTCTTCTCCGCGAGCTCGGCGAGCCTCTCTCTCCTGAGAAAAATTAATGAGGACCTAGATGCCGATAAACATCCAATCGACTCTAAAGAATGTAAGAAAAAACCTTGACTAATAATGGTCCCATCAATTGAGATATATCCCCAACAACCTTTCGAGAGATCGATCAACTGGTCCTTGAACCGAAACAGTAGCGTACCTTGATAGCGCCACCACTCCAGAAAAACCTGCCCAAAGTGTCGTTCAGGGCGAACGCCAGGCTGGGCTTCTTGAGGCCTGTTTTCTCCCGCCACTCCCTTTCAAAAGAATCAAACGTTTCTTTAAATCCAGTACCATTCCTGAGGGAACGAATACACCAGATAAATTTCCGAAACAAGGTAGGCTCGATTTCTCCTCTACGAAGTGCTTCATTCCATTCTTCAGCTGCGCTTTTCCTTTTTTGCCAAGATTCGTCAAGCTTGGCAGAAAGTGTCGCAGCAGAGCGCGATTCATCTACTGTCCACAGATCAGAAGCTTGCAAAGTACGTTGATACCCAAGTTTCTAAGTCTTTGACTGAGTATCCGACAAATTAGCCAAGAAAAATAACATACCATTAGGGGAGTGACCCACGTGTATGTGAATATCGTGAAAATATTTGCATATGCAAGAGGAATAACCTAGTCTTGGTTTCAGTGATGGCCTCCGTTTGGCTAACTGCCGACATACTGGTGCGCTGTTAAGAGAGCCTGGGGAAGGTGGTGGAGGGTCTTTGGGAATCCTAGTCTCTTTCAACACAAGGCATGCGAACGTGGACTAGCAACTCACCACAATTGCCACCAATACTTGCGATAGTGTATAAGTTCTTCACCTGCGTCCAACTCAACTGCATAGTTATTGCCAAGTTGTGACGGTTCGTCCGCTGGATAGGACTTGCCACTACTGTTCTGTTCCTTCGACATCTGCAGGACACAAACACGAAGACCTGCCAGTGGAAGCCATATGGCATATGTACAGCAAATATACCAGAACGTAAGGCATCGAAGATCTCAAGCTCATAGTGGCAGATGGGCCAAGAAGAAACGGCAGGGTGTGGCAATTTTATTTTTCTCATGATCTACAAGATAGCCCGCAGTAGTAGCTTGTAAATGGAGAACGAGCCAGATGACAGTTGAAGAGAACCAAATGGTCAGGACACTCTTGATTGATTGCCGACAACGTCACAAGTCATTCCTTGTGGTCTGATCCCCAACATCCTTAATCTGATTTGGTGCTCTGATTTTCACTCCACAGTACCCCGTTTGTTGCGTGAGTTCCATCTTCACATGTACACCTCGACATTTTTTTCGATGTGAATCTTGGGAGAAATTTAGGTCCTTATTTTTTGTGAATCTCATTCGGCCATCTCCTCATACGTATTGGTTTTGTAGTTGTTATCTGGCGTGTAAGCTCCCAAATTGTCATTTGAACTTGGTGCACTGTTTCTACCTGTTCTCTGGTCCAGTCATGTCGTTATCAGAATTCACGATCGGCGCCCGCGCTTTGCCTCCTGCTGAGCGTGCTGCCCTCGCGAGCACCGCTCGTTTATTGTCTTGCCTGGTTACCGAATCCTGTGTACGGGCATTGTACTTTCCTCTTGTGGGCTTTGAGGCCACCGGCTTTGGCATAATCCTAAAACCTGAGACTCCTCTTACTCGTCCTTACACCAGCACAGATGTCTTAGCCGTTCTCCCTCTTCGTCATATTCCTATCTTCAAATATGATGGCCAGGATGCTAGAGAAATTGGCCTTCTGGACCCCTATGATATGATGCCATTCATTCTAGAGGTTAATGTTGCTCAAACTGAAACTGACATACTCAAACTGAATCCAGTAAGTTTGGACTGTTGTACCCTGAGCCTCTACTGAATCCCAACTTTGTCAGCATCCTGAGCTTACTAGTGCAATTGTGGACGATCTCCAGGCAGCAGGTTGGAACATACAAAATAATTTAGTCTTCGTTCCGAATAAAGGTCCTTTGAGTATATGGAACGCTTTTGCCGAAGCAATGAGTTTAGACCCCGACATAGTCCTTGATATCAGCCAGGAATTCATAAGTGCAGTGAAATGGCAGAGTGAGTAATCTCTTGGTATCTGACCGTGTTTTAATGACCTTCATCTAAGCTTATTCGTTCGAAAATCCCCCTCCCGCTCCTTCATTCGAATCTCCGAGCATCGATTGGGAAGAGTCCATTGTAGAAGGCCATCCCACGCATCCAGTGAGACTTGCACTGACAGGTTGACGTTATCCACACTCGGCTCACATCAGGACAGATGCATAAGACACGTCACTTCTTACCTCCTCTTCCGGACTTTGTTCCAGGTGCCTATGATCTTTACAATCCAAAACTTCGGTTTATCGCGGTACCGAAGAAAGATTTGAAAATCACCTTCAATTTTGAAATCCTGAGCAGTCCCTTATTGCACGCAGCAGCAAAGAATGCCGGGAAACCCTTGGTGATTCCAGACGGCCACATCATAGTACCCGTCCACGAGCTTCAGGTACCTCATATAAAAGATAAATTCCCAGATCTCCAAGTATACTCCAATGAATATAGACTTGATCTTCGAGCCCAGCAGAGCATCCGGTGAAGTGTAACCTCCATGCACATCGCTTGCAAAGCTGATCAGTGCTTTAGCTCGGTTATTGTGCCAGGTGTCCTGCACGATATCTCCCTCAAACTTGGTGTAGGGATCAAGCTTACGTCTGCAGTCCGCACCATTTCACCCGAATCAGCGTATTTCGGCCCTCGTTTTTCTTCTACAGTTGTACCGATACTGGAACTCGATCCAGAAGTTGTCACTGTGGCCAAGGAGCTCGCAAGCATTGTTTATAATCATTCTGACGGAGAGATTGCGAAACATTGTGCGGCCATTATCCGTGAATGTTATGAGAATACCAGCGAGGAGAGGGGGGAGAGGCTCATCGTCTGTACTTCTCTGGTTGAAAGTGGACACGCGGGAGAAGGGGGCGATATTCCACCTGTTATTCGCATTTTTGGACTCCACACCGAGGATAAACGAGTCGAATGGCTTGATAAGTACGTCATCTCCAACAATGATCAGATAATCTGCCCATGGTGTGCAGATTTGTGTCTGTATTCTTCAGGGCTTTTCTACCTCCTATTTTAAAGAATGGAGTCGCGTTCGAATGTCACCCTCAAAATTGTGTGGCACGTTTCGATTTGAAGACCAAGGAACTCAAGGGGTTCATCATCCGAGATTTTGGTGGACTCAAGATTCACCCTCCCACTCTTTATGAAACCACCGGGGTTGAACTAGACGTTGTTGCCGGACACTCAATCGTCTCAGAGAGTCTTGATGCAGTGTACGCCCGAATGTATCACACAGTTTTCCACAATCACCTTCAGCAGCTTATCCGTGTCTTGGGGTTGCATTATAATGGTAGAGGCTGGGAGATTATTCGGAAAAACCTAGAAATTGCCATCCCAATCTCACATCCTCTTTGGGAGGCATGGATGTCACCAGAACGAAAAACACTTCCCGGAAAATGTTTCATGAGAATGAGGATGTCAGGCATGTATAGATTCGTGAGTATTCTTCATTGATCATTTAATAGACAACCACGCTCAAAGATCTGAATTAGCACCTACATGGCCCGTTTCCGAACCTCATACATTATAGGGGTGTGAAAGAAAATACTCTTTCCCAATAAACGATTGTTTGCTGGGGTTAAAGATTACACGCCAAGAGAATAACTGTAACTTTACTTTATTTACGTTAAGACGTTTATAACGTCATTGGTTCAGTTGGCACACCGTGGCTTTCAGAGAGCAGGTCGTGTACACGAATGCATTAAGTCCGATTTGATTCTGATGAGCACCCATCCTCTCTTGATTTGGGATACATTTCTCTTGAGGATATCTTCACCAGGTTCAGTCGACCGTTGCCGCACTTCTAAAATCTGACAAACTTATGTCAACTGTCCAGGCTTATTGGCCACAGGTGCATTGAATGGGGATGTAACTGTGCCAAGTGCACAGATGATCAGGAGGGCAATTGGACTTCCGCCACACCAGAATATTCGATGACATGGCGAGTGGGACATAGCATGACATCTCCAGTAAATCTGATAACATCCCTCACCAAACTGCCTTCTTCACGACGAACCACTCCGTGAGCAGTGACTGAAAGAATTCTATCCTTCATAAAGCATTGACATCTGCTGCTGTTAGAATCAAACTTCCTACAAAGTCTTTGAAGATAGTAGGATCTTCAGTCTACGTCCATGTGGGTCACTCAGCTCGGTGGGGATTGTCTATATAGAATAGGACAGCCAGCAATAATTCTTGCCCCATGAACGGGCCTTCATGCTAATGTCCCGCTAGTGTCCCACGGTCTGTACTCACCAGTCTCACAGGTACCACGAATAATGCAACTAGTCCCACGGGTACTAATTGGGTGTCCCGCAGTGGACAGAAGAAGTATTCATTGTCGATGCGATCAGTCGCAATCGCAATATATAACCGATTTCGGTCATCCCGTTGTCAGCGCGATAGATGCTGAGTCTTATCAGATAAGCCTCTCCACATCTAAACTCCACCCCTTGTCAGTCTTCTCAAGTTGTAATCCACAGCAGCGGCGCAGTTGCGGCCAAGATACCTGGATTTTCTCAGGTTTTCACAAGACAAAAGGGGCTCAAGCTCCCAAGCATTTTGGTCTGTTGGTTGATCAATCTTATTTATCATGATTCAGAAGCTTGCAATCTGACTTCCACGCGAATCGTCATACGATAAATCTGAACACAAACTGAAATCGGTGCTGGTGCTAGTTTCAGTATTGACAATTGACCTGAGTCATCAAGTAGCCATTTTCAGGTCATATTTTGTCCGCCGAGATAACTCCAACGTTGCCACTGCTCGTTCACGCATTTATAAAGCACTGCACATCCATCCTCGATATTCAGACTTGTCACCACTTCGAATGTCTTCAGGTTATCATCTTCCTCCACCTGAGCATGCCACATTTGCGGTCATCTCTCGCCTTTTATCATGCATGGTCACCGAATCCTTGCTAAGAGCATATTACATCCCTCTCCCAGGGATACCAAACGTTAGCGGCTTTGCGGTGATCCTTTCCACCCACTTGATATCAGAGCAGCCAATCATCAACCGATCCCTACGACCTCGCGATGTTTTTATCATTGTTCCGCTGCAGAACCCTCCTGCGTTCGGTGAAGGCGCCCATTCTAGGCATGGACATCTCATCGGACTCCTGGATCCTCTTGATATGTTTCCTGCATTTTACGAGTTGACCGAACATTCTCCTAATCCCAACTACGTACGTTTTCTAACGTCAGGATACGGCCTGGATACTGACGTTAGGTGCCTTCATTACTTGCGTAGGGTAACCTCAAGGTGGCTATCATTGATTCTCTACTCCCATCAGCCTGGGAACTCGGTAAATGTCGTGGTCTCCTTGAAGTTGATGATCCTGTCCACCTCTGGCGTAAATTCGTGGATGGCGTGATTATTCAAGATTCTCTCAGTAATATTATTGAAAATGAGTTGTTGAGCTCATATGAATGGCAAAGTAAATTTTTTTATCGAAAATTTCGTGGTATATTCCTCACCATGATCTTTCAGAGCATTCTTTTGAATATCCTCCCGCCCTACCAAACTTGGCCTCAGCGCTAATCGAATTTGAACAAAGTTTAGTCGCGGGGCATCCAACTCATCCAGTAATTAGTTTCTGAAAGCAAGTTAGTCGTCACTATATTCTAATCGTCCCAATAGATGCATCGCGCTAGGATATTGGACTCCGCATCTTCTGGGTACGACTGGCTCCATCCGAAGATTCGCTTTGTTCGAGTACCGAAATGTGATCTGAATTTACACGGTGACTTTGAGGAGACCTTTTGGCAGTTAGCGGAATTAGCTGCATTTAAAGCCGGCAAATCACTTGCATGTGACAGACATTTTGTATTCATGCCAGCCCACGAGCTACAACTCAGCAATATCAGCAAACGTTTCAAAAACGTAGAAATTTTGCAATCCAACATATATTTGCCGGCTTTGGCGCAATCCAGTATCAGGTATGGTAATCCTTGAATTCAGACAGACCTGGGATCTGATAGCTCGTGTAGAACGGTTTCGCTTCCCGATCTTCCCGGGAAGTCTCTGAAGCTTGCTGTTGGCGTGAAGATTTCCTCTTCTCTCCGTACCATATCCCATTTCACGGCCGATTTTGGCCCTCGGTTCTCAGCTCAGGTCATCCCGAAACTTGCAATTGACCCCGAGATTCTTCACATAGAAACTGAACGGCAGAGTGCTGTGTACCGTGATGACGATCCCGAATTAGTCAAACACTTCACGGCAGTCATTCGTGATGAATACATACCTAAGGAAGGAGAAACTATTATCGTAGTCGCTGCGCTCCTTGAAACGGGCCATCGTAACGTTCCAGCTGGCAAACCTGCAGTCGAGCACCTCTTCAAACTTGATACCCAAGAAAAACGGGTAGCCTTCCTAGATCAGTACGGCAGTTCGATTATCTTCAGAACTCAACTGATGGTTTCCCTCCAAAGGTATATCGACGTTGCATGCAGAGCACTGCTCCCAAGTCTCATCCGGAATGGCATCGCGCTCGAGGCTCATGCACAAAATGTGGTGGCCCGCTTCGAAACCTCTACTGGAAAGGTTTTAGGTTTCATCTATCGTGATCTAGGCGGTCTTCGCATCGATCCGCAAACTCTAAAAGAGTCCACTGGTGTGGACTTCCAGTTCCTTCCAGGGCATTGTGTTGCAACTCAGACTCTGGAGGAAACGTTCCCTAAATTCTATCACACCTTCGTCCATAACCATATACAACGTCTGATCCGGCTTCTAAGACTTCATACCAACGGCATTGGTTGGGAGTTACTGAGGAAGCATATGGCCTCGGTCATCCCGCGGGATCATAAATTATGGGATCTTTGGATGGACCCGGAGCGCAGGCGAGTTGATTCAAAGTGCCTGATGCGGATGAGAATGAAGGACTCTTATCGGGATGTAGGTCATGTCATTGCTGCACTCAGGTCCTCCAAACTGAAATATCACAGATGGTTTACAGTCCATACGTCAATATGATTCAATACCGTCCCATCGCAACCCCGGACAAGATTGTTGTCCATTAACCAGAAATTTTGCACATCGATGTGCAAACTATTGGACTTTGATTAATATTTAAGTGTATATATGTAAAGTAGCAATTTATATAGATAGACTTGAAACCCTTGGTTAGGGTTCCAAATTAATTTTGTGGTTACCATTGTTGTCCAGCCATACTGCTATCTGATCTCTTGCTAAATGCCGACACATTGATATTGAAGACATACAACCACGTCTGTCAGCGCTCTACATTCAAAGCGGATAGTTTTTTCTCCCTATGCCATTATGTCTCAAGAACTGGGAACTTTAATTGTCGTAGTTCTCAAAGCTAGAAACCTGATCGACAAACATTCCTTCTATAAGCAAGATGTCTTCGCTCAGGTGTCACTTAATGGCATGCATCCCTCTTGTTTTTCAACGTTTCTTTCTTACTGGGACTGTCAATAGATACAGTCAAGAAGACCCCTGTCGATGTAAAAGGTGGCCAGCACCCTGTTTGGGATTCAGAACTCAGATTCGCAGTACCGAAGGCGGTATCTGACAAGTCAAGAAATATTGAAGTTTCCTGCTTTGCTAAGGAGCGTCGGAACGACGATCTGTTGGGTAAGGGAACTGTGGATATCACAGAAACTCTGAAAGCAGGAGAATTTGATGGTAGGCTTGCATCTGTGCCGTAAGTCCCCTGATGTTGAACATCTAGATCATAGATTGGGTTAGTCTGAACATCGATGGGGTAGTTCGTGGAGAAATCTATCTGGAGATGACCTATTTTTCGTCTGCTCCAGTTCCACCCGCCTCTTTGATGGATCGTCATGGGCAAGACATATCCAGGCGGCCTTCCAAACTGCCTCCTTCAGAACGCTTACATCGTCCCCATCAATCAAGTGTTTCTTCACAAGCTGACAACCATGCATCCAAATTGGCTTCTTCAGTAGGGCATTCTCTCCCGACTTCCTACTCAACGGGCGGAGATCCTGCCCTATCACTCTCAGGAAAAAGTCAATTGTTACCAGTTCCCGGCATTCTGAGGCCAGGAGGTGCTTTTAAGCATCAAGCTCCGCGCAATCCGACAAGTTCTGAACTTCCCTCGGTCCTTAGACCAGGAGATGGAAAATCACCAAAACCTCAATCTCCGAATCCAGCGCGTGTTGTAACTCCTCCTAGGCCCTACCGCCAGCCCCCATTCAATGAATTTTCCTCTCCAAATGAATTTGCTATTGCAAACCCTTACCTTTCTGCACTCTCTGCAGCTCCTTCATTCATTCCGGCAGTACCTCCTGTTAGAAATGACATAGTCCCATCGGTAGACTATTCCTCTCCTGCCGATATAGCGGCCTCTCCTGCTTGGGACCAATCAGACCTGGCTTCATCTAACCTATCATTTCCTGAGCCCGTGATACCAATTGTACCTGAATTCCACGTTCAAGCTGAATCATACCAGGATATCGGGTGTCAGCATGCAGCTCAAGCCAGATTCTCTTCTCCAGTAAATCAATACTCTTCTCCCCGTTATCAGGTTCCTCTTCCCCTACCTCAAGATATGGGTGCTGATATCAGATCGAGCCCTCCTGGTTCCCAACTGCCAGAGATAAACTCGGAGGTACACTTGGAGGCATACCGGGAAGCTAAGGAAGATTCTGCTGAACGTCATGAGCAGGAACAAGGAGACCTTGCATTGGCACTAGAATTAGATCGGGAATTGAATTCTTAGATGCTGCATGAATGGTCGCCATCAGAATAAGTGATTGATTGACTAGGGTTATGATGCCAATAAATTATGATAGATTATCAAATATCCTAAATCATATCTGAGGTTTGTCGAGGCGCTATAAATTTCATACCCGACCATGCGCCAATGAAGGGTTTTCGCGGAGTTTTTCCCTCGTGAGTTCACCATCTGCAACCCCTTTGGAGAGCCGTAGATCATAGACGAACGTAAGAAGATAAAATGTGAAGCCGAAAGCAATCACCCATTCCAGAACAGCTGTTCGCAGCATCATGAGCGGAACAATCTCGACTGCAGGATCAAATTACTACCCACCACCAACATCCCTACTTTCATAGAGTGTTATTCCAAATGCGATAGCCAGGCAGATCAAGATAATGGCAATGATGGCCTTGGCGACATAGGCATACCGCAGTTTCCGCGCTTCAACGAAATCCTTGCTCAACCAACGATACTAATAGATATGAGATAGTGCCCATTTCATCAAATAGCGGAAGCTCACTTCCAGTATAGTGAAAATGGCACTCAATGCAACGCCGATAATGAACACCAGAAGAAATGCACGATGCGCACTCGAATATCGTTTCGTATCGAAGATAGAAAGGAGAAGTAGCCCGAGGCCTCCAATAAAGGAGCCTGCCATGGCAAGAATGCCAAGCACTGTTTCTCGCCGGCGTGTGTGGGCCACCAGACTGCATGGACAGAAATGAACGTAAGAGGACCGCTGCTATGGACCAAGATCAATAATTTCACCGTCCCGTGTGTCTGAGGACCCTTTCCACTACAAGAGTGAGAAAGAAGGACAAAGCAGTGATTGCACATCCTGCGATAAAAAGTGGCTTGAGGCCGCTTGCTCCGATATCGGATATATAGGCAATAGATCCTTCTTGTGACACATATCGCGGTCGACCCTGGGCTAACCAGACAATCAGCATTGCCCAAAGCATCCCTTATACTGAATGAGTTCTACAATTGCGAGACAATGTCAATCGGAGAAAACCAACCAAACCAGACGGCAGCACCAACAAGAGGTAGCCAAACATATATCCAGTGCCTATGAGGATGTACGACGCGACTAGAGTTCAGGCTATCCTCCATGCCAGGTCGAGGGCAAGACTTTGTGTGTAACACAACGCAAAATTATCACCTGAGTCTCGAGTTCTCCTAATCGACATTGACATTATGAACTTGGAGTTGACGTCATCGCCAGAGTTAAGGAGAGAAATATGAGGTTTCAAATCAGAACATATCCTGTTCTAGTCATACCCAAATTGGCAACAAATCTATTCTTACCATGCATTCCGTTTCCCGATAGTCGGGAGACAAAACATGCATATCTTGCTCAAGAGTCAGGATCTGTAGTAACAACTACCAGACCTGCAATGGACCCCATTTTTTTGCGCTTCACCGAGAAAGCATAGGATTGGCTGGTCTTGCTGTCGGGTCCGGAATGATGCAGCCACCCTCAAATGCTCAGTGTCCGTCCTTATACCTCAAATATGTCCTGCCCAATAGCTAATAATCTATTAGCTAGGTCTAGATCTCCTCCCTATCTGCACCTCAACCAAACATACATAGTGTGTGGGACTTGCAAAGCTCTTTTGTGATAAATTACTCAGC
>Ga0153940_1000356_pt1 | contig 25091 bp, 22 predicted proteins | sample TSNJ024MetaG_FD_104736 | JGI IMG/M metagenome (GOLD analysis project Ga0153940, IMG submission 104736) | Attine ant fungus gardens microbial communities from New Jersey, USA - TSNJ024 MetaG | ecosystem: Host-associated > Fungi > Mycelium > Unclassified | place: USA: New Jersey, Brendan T. Byrne...
AAAAAACGAACGAGCCAAAGCAGAAAGCTTGCTTTCAAATTTGTGAGTGAGAGCTTCAAAAGACCGGAGGTCTTATGAAAAAAAAACGAACGAGCCAAAGCAGAAAGCTTGCTTTCAAATTTGCGAGTGAGAGCTTCAAAAGACCGGAGGTCTTATGAAAAAAGGGGAGTCAAAAACACTAATACTAATCGACGGGCACGCCTTAGCCTTTCGCAGTTTTTTTGCACTGGAGCGCACTGGCATGCAAACAACGGAGCATACCCCTACTTGGGCTGTTTTTGGTTTTTTTAAGGCTATTTTTGACCTTTTAAAAAATCAAAAAATTCAACCCGAAGCAATAGCCGTAGCTTTTGATGTTTCCAAAAAAACTTTCAGACTGGAAAAATATGAGGCATATAAGGCTAACCGCCAAACAATGCCCGACTCTTTGCGTCCGCAGATGGAACTTATTATGGAGGGCCTTAAAGCTTTTAATATACCCATTTACACTAAAGAAGGTTTCGAAGGCGACGATATAATAGGCACTATAGCAACGGAAGCAAAAAAACTGGGCCATAAAACCCTCATTCTTACAGGGGATAAAGACTCTTTTCAACTTATAGACAAAGAAGGTGAAGTCTCCGTGCTTATTCCTTCAAAGGGTCAGCTGGCTCAATACAACTGGGATATGGTCTATGAAAATATGGGCGTTTACCCGAATCAGGTCATCGATTACAAAGCCCTGTGCGGCGACACGTCTGACAATATTCCGGGTATCCGCGGTATAGGCCCAAAGAGTGCAACGGAACTTTTGAGAGAATACGGGACTTTGGAAAATGTCTACAAACACGCGGAGGATATCCCGAAAAACTCTGTGAGGGAAAAAATTATAAACGGCAAAGAAGAAGCGCTTCTGTCGCAGTTTTTGGCAACAATTAAACTGGATGTTGATATAGATTTCGACTTTACAAAAACCTGCCTCGATCCCCCGAAAAAAGATGAAGTCGCCGCATTTTTAACAAAGGTTCAATTCTACAGCTTCGTCAAAAATATCGACTCACTGCTAAGGCCTTTTAACTATTGCCCGGAAGAGGAAAACATCGTGTCTTTTAAAGAAGACGAAGCCCCTCCGCTGCCTTTTGAGGTCCAACACCCCAAAGAAGAGACAAATGAGGCGCTTGTTCAGTTGGGGTTGTTTTCGCAAGGCCATATAAAGAGTAAAGTTGATGCTAATGAAATATCTTCGGAGAAATTTCACACTCTGATATCGGACGGTTCATTAATTTCACTGTACAACGCCGCTGACGGCGTTTATGCTGCTTTTGAAAATAATGTAGCGTTGTTGAACGGGAATGATGAATTATTTTCCAATTCCAAAATCAAAAAGGCTGTTTATGACTACAAAAGCGAGCTTTCAAAGCTGCCGTCCTTAAACGGCGTTGTTTTTGATGCTATGCTTGCCAGTTATGTTAAAGATTCTTCCAGAAAACATGACATTGTTTCACAGATTCAAAGCTGCCTAAACATAGTGTTTCAGGCCGACCCCGCCCCTAAAGACATTGCTGTATGCCTTTTGAAACTTTATGAATACTATGATGCTTCCCTGAATGAGTGTGAGAAAAATATTCTCAAAGAAATAGAAATACCTCTTGCCCGTGTGCTCCGCGACGTTGAAGATACGGGAGTTTATCTCGACACAGCATACCTGAAAGAGTTGGGAGACTACATTAACGGTGAAATACTCAAGTATGAAAAGAAAATTCATACCGCTGCAGGCATGGAGTTTAACATAAGCTCTCCAAAACAGGTGCAGACAGTTCTTTTTGATAAAATGCAAATTAAGCCGACAAAGAAAATTAAAACGGGCTTTTCAACCAATGCAAAAGTGTTGGAAGAACTCGCGCAAGAATATGAAATAGCCAGAGATATCCTTGAACACAGGCAGCTTGTAAAGCTTAAAACTACATACATTGACACACTGCCAAAGCTTATAGGTAAAGACGGACGGGTGCACACCCACTATAACCAAACCGTAACTACAACCGGCCGCCTCTCCAGCTCCGACCCTAACTTACAGAATATTCCCATCAGAACAGAGCTGGGGTCGCGCATCCGCTCGGCTTTTATAGCTCAAGACAAAGAGCACAGCGTTCTTCTCTCTGCGGATTATTCTCAAATAGAGCTAAGGTTCTTGGCGCACTGTTCGCAGGACGAGGCTTTGATATATGCCTTTTCAAGCGGGGAAGATATACACACACTCACGGCCTCAAAAGTTTATGATGTTCCGCTTGAAAAAGTGACAAAAAGTATGCGTGCAGCAGCCAAAGCAGTTAATTTCGGTCTGATTTACGGCCAAACAAGATTCGGACTTTCTTCGGCATTAGGCATAACGCCCTTTGAAGCACAAAACTTTATCGACAAATATTTTCAAACTTACCCGAAAATAAGGGGATATATGAATAAAGTCCTGATGCAGGCCCACCAGGAAGGCTACGTAGAAACTATTCTCGGCAGGAGAAGGTATTTAAAAGAAGAGCTGTACTCGAGAAATGCCCGTATAAGGGAATTTGCCGAACGTGCAGCTATAAATGCACCCCTGCAGGGTTCAAGCGCGGATTTAATAAAAATAGCAATGGTGAATCTCTATAAAAAGCTTGAAGAGGGTAAATTTAAGTCTAAAATAATTCTACAGGTCCATGACGAACTTGTTTTAGAGGTACCGGAAAATGAGCTTTTAGAAGTTAAAAAACTTGTGTGTCGGGAAATGGAATGTGCCCAAAAGCTCAGCGTGCCGCTGCAGGTTGATGTCGAGGCGGGAAAAACCTGGAAGGAGGATGAAGAAAATTGAAAAAGATTTTAATTATTCTACTGTTTGCGTTTTCGATTTTACCTTGTTTTGCTAATCTTGAAGCTTGTTTTAGAAGCTATCAGAGGCCTGCGGACGAGATGTTCCTGCTCTCCGTTGCCGCACTAAATAAAAACAGGTATGAAATTCTTGAAATGCAGTCTCAGAGTGGGTATATACTTTTTAGAGCGTTTGCAAAAGATTACCTGCTGACCGTTTCAAATAAAACAGGCGGCACGAGCATTAAAATAGTTCCCTCAAACAGCAATTTCTCAAGCGGAGTTTCGGTACAGGCGGCGGTATTTTCTACCCTCGATTCAAGCTTGTCCGAAGGCTTTAAGAGAATATTATAAAAGGTGGGTGTTTTGGCTCATAAGTACGTTACTGTTCTGGTTGATGTTGCCAAGCTGGGCACAAAAACCTTCAGCTATCTGATTCCGGACGATATGCAGGAAAAAATTGCCATAGGACAAGCCCTTAGTGTTCCTTTCGGCAAATCAAGAAAAGTAAAAGCTTATGCAGTAGGGTTTTCTGACTATCTTGAAGAAGGCATTCAGGCAAAATATGTGGATGAAATCCTGGAAAGCGAGCCCCTGTTTACATTAGAATACCTTAAAATGCTTGAGTTTGTGGGTAATTACTATTTTTGCGACCTGCCGACAGTATTAAAAACCGCCTTACCGCAGAAGTTTTTCGAAAAGAATTTGAAAAAGTACAGAGAACCCAAAAAAACCAACAAGGCGCTTAGTGCAAAAAAAGAAAGCACAAAAGTTTCTCTAACGGACGAACAGGAAAGGGTTTTGGGTGAAATCAAAAAGGTAAACGCGCAAACTTCTTTGTTGTACGGCGTTACAGGCTCGGGCAAAACCGAAGTCTACTTTGAACTCATAAAAGATACGATTGAAAAGGGTAAAAATGTTCTTTTTATGGCGCCTGAAATTGCTCTGGTATCTCAACTTACGATGAGAACCATAAAGCGTTTTGGCAAGGATGCCGTTGCTATTTGGCACAGTTCAATCGGGGAGAGTGAGAAATTTAAAGTATGGCAAAGGCTTAGAAACAACGAAATTAAAATACTCTTTGGCGCGCGCTCGAGTGTTTTTGCACCTTTGCAGAATATCGGGCTGATAATTATCGACGAAGAACACGACACAAGCTACAAGCAGACTATGCCTAACCCCAGATACAGCGCAAAACTTGTTGCCCAAAAGCTTGCCGAGCTTCACGGCGCTAAAATAGTTATGGGCAGTGCGACACCGGATATTGAAACCTATTATAAAGCCGTCAACTCTAATTCTTTATTCGTATTGAAAAACAGATACAACAATGCAAAGCTGCCAAAAGTGAGCGTCATAGACATGAAAAGTGAAAGAATGGACGGCAACAACGGTATTTTTTCGCGCACTCTTATAAAAAATATTGAAGAAACCATAGCAAACGGCAAACAGGTCATTTTGCTCATAAACCGCAGGGGTTTTTCCTCTTATACGCAGTGCCTTGCCTGCGGCGAAGTGGTCGAGTGCGAAAAATGCGCTATACCTTTGATTTACCACTCTCAAACAAATTCGCACAAGTGCCACTATTGCAATTTTGAAATAAAAAACCTGTCAAAGTGCCCGAAATGCGCCGATGAAGCCCTCGAAAACTTTGGAACAGGGGTGCAGAGGGTTGAAGAAATTGCTGCAAAAATTTTTAAAGATGCCCGTATTGCACGGCTTGACAGCGACAGCTTAAACAAAAAAAATGAGCACATTGACATCCTGGAAGCTTTTAACAGCCGTGAAACAGACATTTTAATAGGCACGCAGATGATAGCCAAAGGCCTTGATAATCCTAATGTCACGCTCGTGGGTGTTATAAACGCCGACTTGAGTTTCAATCTGCCTGACTACAGAAGCCCCGAGAGAGGTTTTTCGCTCCTTACACAGGTTGCGGGGCGTTCGGGACGGGGCAAAGACGACGGAAAGGTTATTTTTCAGACATATAACAGTGAAAATATAATTTTAGAAAAGGCGCAAAAGCAAGACTACGAAAGCTTTTTTGAAAATGAAATTGAACTGCGCGAACACTTCGATTATCCGCCGTTTTCAAAAATTATACGCCTGATACTGAGCGCAGACAGTGACTTCAGGGCAGAGCGTGCAGGAATTGAAATAGCGGCCGGACTAAGAGAGTATACGGAAAAGCTTTCTCTCACGGAAAGACTTATTGTACTTGGCCCTTCCCCTTGTGTGCTCGAGAGGATAAGGGGCGAATACAGGTTTAATATACTCATTAAAAATAAACTGGAAGAACGCGGACACGAGACTATTTTGAGTTTTTTGCGCAAAATTATACTTCCCAAAGACATAAAAATGGTTGTAGATATAGACCCGAGTGATATTCTATGATAATTCAAGGTGAAACAGGCTCAAAAAAAACATCGCTGCTGGTCGACAAATATGTTGACCTTGTAAATGCCGGTGTTGACTGTTCTAAAATTCTTGTGCTTGTCCAGAATGCTTCAAAACGCACTAAATTTAAAAATGCTGTCAAAGCAAAGCTTAACAGGGGAGCTTTTTCAAAACTCAACATCTACACCTTCTTCGGCCTCTGCTACAACTTTGTTCTGGACTATTGGCCAATGGCGGAGAATACTATCAAAAACCCCGACACGGTTTTCGAGCCGAATATGTGCAGCCTCGAAGTTTCACAGTATATTTTTAAAAAGTGCATAGATAAAACAAAGTTTAGCGGATACAACTCTAAAATGAACCTCCTGCACCAACTCTTAAGGCGCTATTCTCTTATTGTTCAAAACTCGCTCTCTGACAGTGAAGTAGAAGAGCGTACAAAAGTTTTGAAAGAATCCTTCACCGATGAAGCCCGTAATGCAATAGGTTTATATAAAGCAAAAACGCTCTCCCTGAGGGCTTTTGACTACTTGAGGCAGGTCTTGATATTTTCTTATTTATACAAAAATGTAGAGAACCCTTTCGAATATGTCTTTTTAGACGACGGCGACGAAATAACCCCTGCCTGTTTTGAGTACTTAAAGTACGTTAAACCGACGGTGAAAAACTTTTTTATAGCCCACGACAAACTCGGCTCTTCCAGGCTCGGATATTTAAGCGCGCGCATAACGGACTTTGAGGACTTTTTAAAAGAGGATTCAATAGATACCGAAAACAAAAAGCCTGAAGCCCTCGCGCTTTTTGAAAATATAAAGAACGGAAAACTCTTCAAACCCTCGGGTATGCACTTTCAAAGCGTTATAAGGCGCGATGAGATGATATCCGAAGTCATAGAAAGGATATCCGAATTACTGAAAAAAGGCGTTAAACCTTCAGACATAGCTATAGTCACTCCCTGCATAGACGAAAGCCTTAAATATTTTTTAAAAGATTTAAAAACGGACAAATTTTTTCTTTCAGGAAATGAAAAGTTGACACAAAATCCTTACGTAAAAGGCGCCTTGACGTTTTTGAAAATTCTCAATTCTCCCCTTGAGCTCGTTTATGCACTCCAAAGTCTTTCAGGAGTTGAATACAGGTCATTTTGTTTAAAAATACTAAAACTTTCCATGACACAGGCGCTTTCCGGCCCTGATACGGCAATAGTCGAAACATTTGCCAAAGAAGTCAAAGACCTTCCCCCGTCAGAGCAGCTTTACAGGATTTGTACAAACTATCTCCATGATGCTGATGAAGTAAGTGTTTTTAAACTCAACCAGTTAATAAAGCAAATTAAAGACTTTGAGACAATTTTCGGAATCAAAGAGACAAAAGGGTATCTTTTTGACCAACTTGAGCACACAATAATTTCGGAAAATCCTCTTTCACAGGAGGAAATACCCGAAAACTCAATAGTTATAGGCACAATGCAAAAAATGGCAGACAATGAAATAAAGGCCGACTATTATTTCTGGCTCGATATTTCGAGCAGTGAATGGCTCAAACAGGACATCGGCCCCTTGTATAATTCCTGGGTTTTTCAAAAAGACTGGAAGAAAAAAGACTTTGAAGTAAGCGACAATATCGAACTCACACTTGATAAATCGGCGCGCCTCTTGAGAAAGCTTTACCTGTGTGCGAAAAAGTACATATATGCGTACTCCAGCGTGTATGACGCGGCAGGTGTCGAGAACTTCGGCGGAATCAACAAATTTTTTATACAGGAGAGCAAAAACACAAAAAAGGGTTTTAAAATTGTCCCGCGCCCCGACCAGAAACCTGTCTTGGAATACAAGGGCGGAAAGCTTGCAGTGAGTGCTGTCGCAGGTTCGGGCAAAACAACAGTTATGTTGGCCCTCATTTTAAAACTCCTTGAAAGCGGCGTGAGCGCTGAAAATATTTTCGTACTTACTTTCATGGAGTCTGCTGCCCGTAATTTCAAAGAGCGTATCAAGGAAAGTTTTCCGCATCTGAACGAGCTTCCCCATATTTCAACTATCCATGGCCTGGCGCTTAGAGTCTTAAGGGAAAACAACAACCACGCGTATATCGGACTGGATGAGGATTTTGAAATTGTTGACGAGCAGCGCAGGCTGGAATTCTTAAGAGAAGTAATATTCTCTCTTGAGATGGAAGCTTCAAATATAGAACTTTACGACAGGGCAATATCTGCCTTTAAAAACAGTTCGGAGAGCAGCATTCAAAATGTCAAAAGCCCTCTGTTTAAAAAAGTCTTTGAGGGGTATTCACACCTTTTGGCGCAAAATAATTCCATAGACTATGACGACCTTTTATTGTGCGCGCTTAAACTTTTGAAAATTAATACTGACGTCAGGGAGCACTATGGAAATCTTGCGAAATATATTATCGAGGACGAAGCGCAGGACTCAAGTTCTCTACAGCAGGAGCTGATAACTATTTTAGGTGGAAAACACGGAAATGTTATTCGGTGCGGTGATGTCAACCAGTCTATTATGGCAACTTTTACAAATTCAGATGTCGTGGGCTTCAGGCGGTTTATAGACGAAAATAAAAATATTAAAATGGACCATTCTCAAAGATGCTCCAGGGACGTCTATACCCTTGCAAACTCTCTGATAGACGAAGCAAACGCTACGGGCGTCGATGCTTTTTTAGATGTTAAAATGCAGCCGGTTGAGGGTAAAAACCCTGTTTGGCCTGACGGAACAGACTTAAAAGTATTTGAGACCCAGAATGACGAACGCGCTTTTATAGTTCAGAAACTGAAAAGCATTTTTCAAGAAGACCCCAAAGCAACTGCGGCAGTGCTTTTAAGGAGCAATTGGAGCGTGGCTGATTGGGCGGGGTACATTGAAAGTAACTCTATTAAAACCGTGACCAGAACAGACGTACTTATAAACAACCCTGTTTATGAGCTTGTCCTTGCCGTGTTTAACTTTATTCTTGACCCGCGTGACAATGTCCGTGTTTTAAAATTGTTTGAAATCTTCAAAAAACACGGTTTTTACAAGGACGACAACGGTCTTGAAGAGTATGTAAAAAGCTCTGACGAACCCTTTATCATACGTGACGCCCAGGATTTTTCCGTATGGTGGGATTTGGATTATTTTATAAGGCGCTCTTTTTTGTCTGCAACAGAACTTTCGTTAGAAATCGGGGATTTTTATTTTAAAAACAGCAGCGCTAAAGCCAATATAATATTAATTTCCTTAATTATAAATAAAATCCAGAGACAGGTGAAAACGTTTGAAGAGTTGGCTGCCAAGATGAATGATGCGGCAAATAAACCCAACCGTTTCGGAATTAAATTTTTTGATACGGAAACCTCTGACACCCTTGAGGGTAAAGTGCAGATTATGACGCTGCATAAGAGTAAAGGAGACGAGTTTGATTTTGTATTTGTGCCTGAAATGTCTTCGGATAACATAAACCTCATAGTTGATGATGTTAAACTTAAGAAAAACACCACCTTTACAGAGTCACTAAAACCTGCGCGCAGAGACGATGAAGAGCTGAAAAAAGAGATAGTCATGGAAAACTACAGGTTGTTGTATGTAGCCATAACACGGGCAAAAAAAGCTCTGGTACTCAGCTGTGCAAAAAATTACAAAGTATACTCCAAAATGCGCGAAGTCACTCCTTGCGAATTTCTAAAAGAAAGGAGGGGATAAGATGCTTGTTGATACATACAATACCCACTCTTTAAAACTCCTTGAAGAAAATCCGCAAGAGTTTAAAAAGAAATACATAGACAAGACGGCCTTTATACACAGTGCCCCGGAAGCGGAAGAAGGGAAGAAATTTCACGCGCTTATTTCCTACTACCTTAAGGGTTTTGATATTTCCAAGTTTGAAAATGTCTTGGGTGAAACCGAAAAAGCAATTTGGGAAAAGCTCAAAACAAGTGATATGCTTAAAAAGAACTATGTTGCAGTTGAACACTCTTTTCTGATAAAGGAAAAAAGCTTTTTCCTGAACGGGAGATTCGACGCTGTTTATAAAGAAAATGACAGTTATACGGTTGTAGACTGGAAAATGAAGACACTGCCCAAAGACCCCGAAGAAGACTTGCAGAGTGTTGTTTACCTCTATTGCGCAGGCAAAATTTTCGATACCGAAAATATTTCAATGCTTTACTTCTCGCTTACAACACACGAAAGAGCTTTTGTGAAACTCTCTTCACCGGAGAAATATTTAGAGCGCATAGAGAAGATTATCGCATCAATTTAGTGCATCAATTTGGTTAAAATTTCAGGCTCATCATCTGTCACAAGAACGGTGTGCTCAAAATGTGCTGAAGGTTTCTTGTCTGTGGTTGAAACAGTCCAACCATCGTCGTGCAGATAGACTTCGTCTCCGCCAAGGTTTACCATAGGTTCAATCGCTATAGTCATGCCGGGCTTCAAAACAAGTTTGTTTCCTACGCGGTAGTTGAAAACAAACGGGTCTTCGTGCATACTTCTGCCCACACCATGTCCGCCGTATTGCCTTACAATCCCCAGTTTTTCAGGGTTTATAACATCTTCAATTGCTCCCGACACATCGTCAAGCAGGTTCCCGTTTCTCATTTTCTCAATGCCTGCGAAAAGTGAGCGTTCTGTAACATCCATAAGATGTTCCAACTCGGGACTGATTTTGCCCACTGCATAAGTCCATGCGCTGTCGCCCACAAGACCTTTGTATGTTGCGCCGACATCTATGGCTATAATGTCCCCTTCTTTTAAAATCCTGTCTTTCGAGGGAATGCCGTGTACGACTTCATCATTTATGGAAGCGCAGATTGAGCCTTTAAAGCCGTTATAGCCCAAAAATGAAGGGATGCATTTGTTATCTCTAATTATCTTGTTAGCGATTTCGTCCAACTCTAATGTGCTTATGCCCGGCGCCACAACCTTTGCCATTTCCTGGTGAACAAGAGCAACAACGTGTCCCGCCTGTCTCATAAGTTTAATTTCTTCTCTGGATTTCCTTGTAATCACTCTTCGGTCCTTATGCTGTCCATCTCGGAGTCGTCGGGTTCAATGTCTGCTAATTCTTTAATTTCTTCCCAAACCTCATCTATAGGCTTGTCAGCGTCTATTTCTTCCAGTATACCCTTTTCCTTGTAAAACTCAAGCAATGGAGCAGTTTCTTTAAAGTAGGTTTTAAACCTTTCCTGCGCAACCTCTTCCGTGTCGTCAGAGCGTTTTGAAAGTTTTTCACAGCATATGTCACAGCAGTTATCAATTTTTGGCGGTGAACTTTTTTTATTGTATATCATTCCGCACTTAGGACAAAAACGCCTGTTGACAAGTCTTTCAACAAGGGTGTCAGTCGGGATATCAAAGTAAAAGGCAACAACTTCCTTCTTTTCGCCTATTTCTTTAAAAACATCTTCTAAAAGTTTGGCCTGCTCAATGCTTCTCGGATACCCGTCAAGAATATAACCATGTTCTGTGTCAGGTTCAAGTATCCTTGTTTTTATGATATCGGCAACAATTCTTGCGGGAACAAGCTGTCCTTTGTCCATATAGGACTTTGCTTCCAGACCGTACGGAGTTTCCTTTTGCACGTGTTTGCGCAAAAGCGAGCCCGTGTCTATGTGAGGCAAATGCAGCTTATTAGAAAGGTTGGCTGTCTGAGTACCTTTTCCGCATCCGGGCGGCCCGAGAAAAATAAAAATTTTATCCATTAAAACTTCCCCATATATTTTACTATTGCTTACTATTGCTGTAAAAAGCTTTCATAATTCTTAGCTAACATGTGCGTTTTAATTTGATTTATAAAGTCTAACGCTACACCTACCATGATGATTAGTGATGTTGCACCTAAACCCTGAAATGTAGTTATATGTGTTAATTTACTTGCAACCGTAGGAATTAAGGCTATTATACCCAATGCCATCGCACCTATAAAGGTTATTCTTGTAAGTATTTCATCAAGCTTGTCTGCAGTAGGCTTACCGGGCTTAATCCCGGGGATTGCCGAGCCGTACTTTTTAAGATTGTTTGCAATCTCTTTGGGCTGCATACTAGGAATAATTGATGCATAGAAAAATGTTAAAAGTACGATAAGCGCAAAGAACGTTATATAATAGCCCGGACTGTCAGGACTTAAGAAAAGCGTCATTTTTTGCAGCAGGCTCTGAAGTGCAGGGTTTTGCATTTTAAGTTGTTGGACTGCGCTCAAAACTGTTGTGGGGAACAGCAATATTGCAACTGCAAAGATAATTGGCATTACGCCGCCGGGGTTAAGCTTAAACGGAATGTTTGTGCTCTGTCCGCCGTATACCTTGTTGCCGACCTGCTTTCTTGCACTCACTATGGGAACTTTCCTGACCGAGCTTTGGAAAATAATGATGAAAATCATTGTTGCTATAAATACCAAGAGTAAAAATACAAGGTTTAATTGCAAGCCCGGGTCGCCCATAACAAGGGTTTTAGTCTGACTTGCATATAGTGGTATGCCCGAGATAATACCCACAAAAATCAGCATCGAACCGCCGTTTCCTATACCGCGTTCCGTGATAAGCTCTGCAAACCACATTACAAGAACGGCGCCTGCCGTCAATGTAGCCATAGCTCCTGCATAAAACATCACAGGGCTTATGCCATGGGTAATGGAGCCGGGTATTTTCGTAAGAATGGTTACAAAAACAAAAGATTGGAAAAGAGCCAAAATTACACAAAACTGTCGTGTTATCTGGGCAATCTTGCGTCTGCCTGCTTCTCCCTCTTCTTTTTGCAATCTTTCAAGGTACGGTACAATAACCGTTATAAGCTGCATTATGATTGAAGACGTAATGTACGGACCGATACCGAGGGCAAATATAGAAACCTTACCCAAGGCGCCCCCTGTAAACATATCAAGGAATCCAATAAGATTACTCTGTGCTGCAATTGACTGAAACACAGCATTGTTTACTCCGAATATCGGTAATTGAGCCCCGAATCTAAACAAAAGTATAATACCCAGTGTATATAGCAATTTTCGTTTTAAACCGCTTGCTTTTAAGTTACTTGCAATACTTTGGATAAGCTGTTGCTGATTGGGTACTCCCCCTGACATATTTTGCTGCATTAAACTATTTCAACCTTTCCGCCGACTTTTTGGATTTTCTCTACCGCGCTTGGTGAGAAGTAAGCCGCTTTAACCGTAACCGCTTTTGTAATTTCTCCGTTACCTAAAACTCTCAAAACATCACAGTTTGAGTGTGCTTTTTTGTTCTTTTTTAGATATTCTAAATCAATCACATCAGCACCGAGTTTGTCAATTGTGCTGACGTTTATTTCTGCGGCATTTAATGCGTTAAAGTTTGTGAACCCTTTTAATTTAGGTATGCGGCGAAAAGCAGGCATTTGTCCGCCTTCAAAACCGCGTTTGGCAGAACGGCCTGAACGTTGGCCTTCACCGTTATGACCGCGGGTAGACGTTTTACCGTGTCCTGATGAACGTCCGCGGCCTACGCGTTTAGATTTTTTTACTGACCCTTCTGCAGGTTTTAAATCTTCAAGTGTTATCATTTTTATTTCCTATTCTTTATTATTTCACTATTTCTACAAGATGAGGTATTTTATTTACCATACCCATAATTGTTACACTCGGAGCATGTTCTACTGTTGAGTTTGTTTTCTTAAGTCCCAGAGCTTTAACAATTCTAACGTGTTTCTCGGGAGTTCCGATAAGGCTTCCCGTAAGTTTTATTTTAATTTTATCTTCTTTTTTAGACATTTTATGACCTTCCTAACCAAGCATCTTTGCTATGCTTATACCGCGAGCATCAGCTGCTTCTTTAAATGTTCTTAAACTTTTTAATGCATCAAGCGTAGCATTTGCTGCATTTAGAGGCGATTTTGACCCTAAAGACTTGCTTAGGATATTTTCAATACCCGCAAGTTCAAGTACTGCACGAACTACACCACCCGCGATAACACCGGTACCTTCTGAAGCAGGGCGTAAAACAACGCTTCCTGCGCCTGAACGGCCTTGAATCCGGTGAGGAATTGTAGTTTTGAATATAGGTACATTGACAAGGTTTTTTCTGCCGTCAGCTACTGCTTTTTGAATTGCAACAATAACTTCTGCCGCTTTTGCAACGCCAAGGCCAACCTGTCCTTTTTTGTTGCCGACTACAACAATTGCGCGGAAACTTAGTTTCTTACCGCCCTTAACAACCTTTGTTACGCGGCGGATTTGAACAACCTGTTCTTTCCACTCTGACTGTTCGGGTTCAACCGTTTCAATTTTTCTTTTACGGCCTTCGCCTCTGCCTCTTGGCCCGCGAGAACCCCTAAGCTGTTGGACTTCGCCTTCTTTGTTGTCAACTTCTTTATTAACTTTTTCGGCAGCTTTTTTAACCGCAGCAACGTCGGCATCAGCCACTTCTTGCTCGGTTATTTCCTCTGCCTCTTTCTCTGTTTGAACTATATCTGAGCCGACAACAATTTCAGGCTCAGCCTCTTTAATAGCTTCAACTTCTTTTTGAGCAGTCTCTTCCGTAGTTACTTCTTCCGTAACTTCAACTGCTTCATTCTCTAGATTTTCTTTTTCTTCCACGTTTATGCCTTTCTGGTTAATAACTTTTTACTAAAAAACGAACACTAAAACAGGACTTTTTTAAAAAGCCTATTCTGATGTTCGGACATTTGAGTTTCTGACATAATCTATAATACATGCTGATATTTTATTTGCAACCCTAATATCTAAAGCGTCCGGTATTATATATTTTTCGTCCAATTCATCTTCTGCAACTATAGAAGCTATCGCTATGGCACACTCGAGTTTTATCTCGTCGGTTATTTTTGTTATACCTGCTTCAAGCACACCCTTAAAAAGCCCTGGAAAAGCCAAAGAGTTGTTTATCTGATTATCAAAGTCGCTTCTGCCGCTTGCCGCTATTCTTGCCCCCGCTTCAAGCGCTTCGGGCGGGAGAATTTCGGGAGTGGGATTTGCCAGAGCAAACACTATAGCATCTTTGGCCATATTCTTGACCATTTCGGGCTTTAATATTCCTGCCGCGCTTACACCTATGAAGACATCCGCGTCTTTTACCGCGTCTCCAAGTCCGCTTTTTAAGCCGTCAAGGTTTGTCAGGGCAGCCATTTCCTCGCGGCTTTCGTCGTTCCCTTCTCTGCCTGCGTATAGAATACCCTTAGAGTCTGTCATAACAATATTTTGAGCGCCTGCCTTGAAAAGAAGTTTTGCAATGGCTTGTCCTGCGGCGCCTGTTCCTGAAATCACTATTTTTATTTCAGGCATTTCTTTGCCCACAATATACAGGGAGTTCAAAAGTCCTGCCATAACAACAATTGCCGTTCCGTGCTGGTCGTCATGGAATATAGGTATATTCGTGGTTTCAAGCAATGTTTTCTCTATCTCAAAACACTTGGGAGCGCTTATATCTTCTAGATTAATACCCGAAAAGGAGTTTTCCAAAAGCTGTACTATTTTTATAATCTTATCGCTCTCTTGCGGCTCGACACAGAGTGAAACAGCGCTTACTCCGCCGAGACATTTGAAAAGTACGGCCTTGCCTTCCATAACAGGCAGTCCTGCCGCAGCCCCTATATTGCCCAGTCCTAAAACCGCAGAGCCGTCTGTGACTATGGCGATAGGTTTTTTAACTGCAGGATTTACCTTTGTTTCAACGACGCCGCAAAAACGCTCTCTTAGCTCTATAGGATTTAAGTTTTTTTCAAAAACATCTGCAAAAACACAGTTTCTTGACTGCGTGGGGATAATTTCGCTGTTATCAAAAGGTTTACCCTCAATTAAAGTTCTGTCTACGCCCATAAAACCGGGCATTATAGCACTGCAGACAAAGTCCAAATCCTCATCCGTTGTCTTTTTTATTTCAAGGGGAATCGCGTCTGTCGAGTAAGTATTTTTCAGCCACTCTGCGCGTTTCAGAGAATCATCATAATTATATGATATGACAGCAACAGAGTTAGGCCTGTTTGTTAAGTCAAAACTCCTGTCTAGATTTTCTTTTATCTCAAGACAGCTCTCTGCGACCCCGGGCGTATATACCAGTGCCAAAGTTTTTTTGTCGCAAACCGCAACTTTTGTTGTAACCTCTATTCCCATAATATTAACCCCTATCTGACCTTGTTTTCTTCTCCCTTGAGAAGCCTTTGAATATTTTCCCTGTGCAGATAAATTATATAAACTGCTCCCAAAAGGCAATACAGTGTGTATGCCGCAGGTTTACCCGTAAAGAACATTATAATCGGAGAAAGCGCCAGCGCTGTAATTGAGCCCACAGAAACATAGCGTGTGAAGTATGTAACAATGCCCCAAATTACCGCAATCGCCAGACCAACCTGCCATGAAAGCGCAAGAATTGTTCCAACTCCCGATGCGACTGACTTCCCGCCCTGAAAGTTTAAGAATATTGACTTTGAGTGGCCCAGGATAACCATAATGGCCGAAATAACCGCGCAAACTCCATACGGGTCTTTAATACCGAACTTCGCGACGGTAAAAACGGCAAAAATCACAGGGAACGCGCCCTTAATTGCATCAAGCAGCATAACCGCAAAAAACCATTTTTTACCCATTACACGCTTTACATTAGTTGCGCCTGTTGAGCCCGAACCGATTTTACGGATATCCTGTCCGGCAAAAACCTTTACAACAATGTATCCTGTTGGAATTGACCCTATTAAATATGCCCATAAACCAAATAATAACGCCGACACCGCTAAAGTCATTGTTTTTCACCTTTCTGTCTAAATGAAATCCTTATAGGACTTCCAAAAAAGCCAAAAGCCTCTCTTAATTTTTTTATCAAATATTTCTTGTAAGATTCTCTGATTAAATCAAGATTATTTATAAATAACACAAAAGTGGGCGGTTTACTCTTTACCTGAGTAGTATAATAAACCTTTAGCCGCTTGCCTTTTACGGATGACGGGGGGTTTAAATCCATTGCTTCATTAACAACCTTATTTAAAAGCCCTGTGCTGATACGCTTTGCGCGCTCATTTGCAACCATTTGCGCTTCGGGGAATATCTTCTCCAGCCTCTGTCCGCTTTTAGCGCTTATAAAAAGTTTCGCATAGTTTAAGAAAGGGGCCTCTTTTTCCAAGTCTTTTTCAAAGTGGTGTGTTTGAACATTCGTCAAAAGGTCCCATTTGTTTATGGCCAGGATAATTCCGCAGCCTGCTTCTTCAATAGTTTGAGCTATTTTCTTGTCTTGGTCTGTCAAACCTTCGGTGGCGTCAATTACCAAAAGTGCCACATCCGCCTCGCGGATTGAACGTATTGCTCTGTCAACGGCAAAGGCTTCAACCCCGTAGTCAACTTTTGACCTCTTCCTGATTCCTGCTGTGTCTATTAAAATATACTCCTGCCCGTCAACTTTTATTTTAGAGTTTATGCTGTCACGCGTTGTGCCTGAAACGTCGCTCACTATCGCGCGCTCTTTATTTAAAAGCTTGTTAAGTATAGAGCTTTTTCCTGCGTTTGGTTTACCTACAATGGCTATTTTAACCGTAGCGTCATCTTCTTTTTCATCTTTTGCTTTGATGTCTAGGGTGATTTCATCCAAGAGGTCGCCGACGTTTCCGGAGCCATGTAAAGCCGAAACTGCATGGGGTTCTCCAAGCCCGAGGGCATAAAACTCGGAAATATTGCCTATTTCAGACATACTGTCTATTTTATTAACAACCAAGATAACCTCTTCTTCACGAGAGCGTAAAAGGTTTGCTATTTCTTTATCATAAGGGCTAAGCCCCGATTTACCGTCCACAATAAAAAGTATTGTGTCTGCTTCGTCTATCGCAACCCGAGCCTGAAGGAAGATATTGTTTACAAACTCATCCTCGTCATTTGTTATTATGCCGCCTGTGTCTATGAGCATAAACTCGCGCCCAAGCCACTCCGCGTCAAAGTAGATACGGTCTCTGGTAACACCCGGCATATCGTCCACAATAGACTTTCTCGCACCGAGAATCCTGTTTACAAGTGTAGATTTCCCTACGTTAGGTCTTCCTACGACAGCAATTGTTTTAATCTTCCTGCTCATAAAAAGATTATATTATAAACAAAAATTCTCTGTACGGTGACTAATTAATAATTCATCGCTCCTTCGGAGAGGACTTTGGCGGTGCAATACCAACCACAAGCGTCACTGGAGCATTCGGTGTTGCAAGAACTGCCACCAGTGGGGCCGTTAACTGTATCTGTAGAAATCGGACTATTCTCATCAGTGGTGCTAAGCATACCTTCAGGCTTTATTCCTTTTGTCGGGTATATATTAAAACCGAAAATGTCTCTGCCAAGCATATTAGGCCCCTTCTTGCCGTTAACATCAATCAAAAACCAACCCATTCTATCGGGTGCAGATATTGAAGTGCCATTTTTCCAAAATCTAAAGGCAACACCGTCAGAAGTAATTATTCTGTAACTAGTTGAACCATTAAGACTATCAGTGCGCACTGTTCCGTTAATAGCTTTCCACTCGTTTGCCCCCGCAAAACAACCGTCGTCAGTGTCTGCACCGCAGTCCTTTAGGATGTCAAAGTAGGGACGATAGTATGTGTCAAACGTTTCTGTGAGAGTGCCCGACCAGTTCCAGTTTTTCATTTCTCCATGTTTTAGTACGGCCTTTTGTTCAACCAATTTAAGCGTGTTGTATGCTTTTCTTAAGACCTGTTACATACTGGTCTTTGGTAACTTTTGTAATAACCGCAGGAATAGTAAGCGCCGCCACAACTCCGATAATAGCCAAGGTCAAAAGCACCTCGGCAAGGGTAAAAGCTTTTGTCTTCATGCATTTATCCTTTTGATATAAAACTTAACTATGTTTTTCGTTAATATTTAATAGTACATAATTCAATTTGTCATATCAATGAATAAGAAGAGCTATAGTTAATATCAAAAAACTTTTAAGAAAGAAAAAGGCTAATAATGCAGATTTTTTATGCTAAAATCATCTTATGTTTACAGGGTTAGTCGAAGAAGTCTCAAAAGTAAGGAATGTTTCAAAAAGCTCTCTCGGTGCGCGGTTGTGTATCGAAGCAAGCTTTTGCAGCGAAATGAAAGTCGGAGACAGTATATCTGTAAACGGTGCTTGCCAAACAGTTGTATCCCTTCAAAAAGAAACTTTTGAGATAGAGGTTATGAACGAAACTTTAAGACTGACAAATCTTACGGACTCAAAGTATGTTAATCTTGAGCGTTCAATGAAAGCCGACGGACGTTTTGACGGCCATTTTGTTTCGGGACATATTGACGGTACGGCAGCCTTTGCAAGTATAAAGACCGACGGTTTTTCAAAAGTTATGAGATTCGAATATCCTGCAGAAGAGATAATTTTAAAAGGCTCAATCTGCGTAAACGGCGTAAGTTTAACCGTCTCTGCTGTAGAGGATAATTATTTCGAAGTCAGTATTATCCCCCATACCCTCGAAAATACCAATCTGGGGCTGTTAAGAGAGGGTGAAGTGGTTAATATTGAAACAGATATGATTGCAAAATATATGCACAAGTATACGACCTCACTCTTATCAGGGGTGCGCTCGGCAAAAGTATCAAACATAAGCGAAAGTTTTTTAAAGGAGCACGGGTTTTAGTTATGTTAAACAAGAGTACGTATAAGTTCAACACCATTGAAGAAGCGCTCGAGGAGCTGAAAAAAGGCAGACCTGTTGTTGTTGCCGACGATGAAGCCAGAGAAAACGAGGGCGATTTAATTATCCCTTCCCAGTTTGCAAATACAGAATGGATAAACTTTATGGTTAAAGAGTGCAGAGGCCTTGTTTGTCTTTGTATAACTCCCGAAAGGGCGAAGGAGTTGGATTTAACCCCGATGGTAGAAAACAATACTGATGTTAAAAAGACTGCCTTTACGCAAACTGTTGACGCCGACACAAAATTTGGCGTCACAACAGGTATTTCAGCTTCAGACAGGGCGAAAACAATAGAAGTAGTTATAGCGGAAGGCACGCAGCCTGAAGACCTTCGCCGTCCGGGGCATATATTTCCCCTTACAGCTAAACAGGGCGGAGTTCTGGAGCGCGTCGGGCACACAGAAGCAGGAGTGGATTTGTGCAAACTTTGCGGACTTTACCCGTCTGCCGCGATTTGTGAAATTATGAAAGATGACGGCTCAATGGCACGCAGGGATGACCTTTTTGAATTTTGCAAAAAACATAATTTGAAATTCATAACAGTAGAGCAGCTTATAGCATACAGACTTCAAAAGGAACGCTATGTAGAGCGCATTGTACACACAAGCTTACCGACGAAGTTCGGTAATTTCGAGATATACGGGTATTTGGACACACTTAAAAATGTTGAACACGTGGCTTTGGTAAAAAATGATATCCCTAATGCCATGCCTGTAGTCAGAATGCACTCGGAATGCTTAACGGGAGATATTTTCCACAGTTTAAAATGCGACTGCAATCAACAGCTTCACGAATCCTTGAGGATAATAAACGAGCACGGCAAGGGCGCTTTGGTATATCTTAAAGACCACGAAGGCAGGGGTATAGGCCTTTTAAATAAGTTGAAAGCGTACATACTTCAAGATAAGGGCCAGGATACCATAGAGGCAAATATTTCACTGGGTTTTGAAAACGACTTAAGGGACTACGGCGTTGGTGCGCAAATTCTTTTGGACTTGGGTTATAAAGAGTTTAATCTCATTACAAATAACCCGACAAAAATAGTCGCACTTGCCGGGTATGGCTTGAAAGTAAAAGAGCGCGTCGGCTTTGATATTGATATTAACGAACATAATAAAAAATACATTCAAACCAAAAAAGAAAAAATGGAACACTTATACAGCAAGTAGTTTTAACATGCTTGTGTGAGAAATTTCAGCATGATATACTTGTTTTAATAATGAGGAGCGAGCATAATGTAAAAATTTATTTTCACATTTGCAGCGAGCGACAAATTAAAATGGCGTAGCCATTATTATCACAGGTATTGGAAATGTATCAGACTAAAGTCTTATCAGGTGAGTATTTTAAAATATTCGGCGGAGTGTATAACGATTTTCGTAACACCGCCAAAAAAGACTACAAGTTCGAACTTGAACCTTTAGACTATGCCGGTTTTATCGAGTACTTTGAGAAAGGTCTGCTGGATTGCATTATGCTTCTTGAAGAAGATATACCCACGGGCTTTTTAGTTTACTCTCTCGCCACAAAAGATGTCGTTGAAATGTACATTATTCACTGCCTCGGCGATGAGAACTTAAACGAAAAAAGAAATACTCTCACTACGGCCTTTCTCCAAAATATCGGGCATTTAAGGGTGGAGAGAATTGTCGAATATCCCATGTTAGGCAAACAGGCCGACTATAGGGATGCCATAAGCCATTACGGTTTCAAGTTCGTTGACCTTGCTGTTGTTGTTTTTGATGTGACGGACAAGCGCAAGCAGAAAGATTTATCATCAGCGCAAACCATTAATCTCCCTATAGGCTACAAAGTAGTACCTTATAGGGACATTTATTTTGAGGAGCTTTCAAATGCTGTTTATTTATCGTTCCAAAACTCCAGTGATGTTAATTTTGACCCGAGGTTCTTATCGATCGAGGGTTCGAGAGATGTAACAGACAAGATTGTAAATTCAATCTACGGCAGGTTTATACCGCAAGCTTCCAAGGTTCTCTTACACGAGAATAAACTTGTCGGCTTTTGTCTTGCAAACATCACGGCAGGTTCGATAGGAAACATTCCATTAGTAGGTATTGTTCCTGACCACAGAGGTTTGGGCTTATCCAGAATACTTCTAAAATCTGTTATGGAAGATTTAATAAAATCCGGCAAAATAGGATTTATCAGGCTGTCTGAAGTGAATGCCAGCGTAGATACAAACAACACCAGTGCGTATAAAATGTATAAAGAAGTAGGTTTTGAAGAATCGTACGTTTATCCGCAAGCATACCTGCCTAAACTCGGCTCTTAATTTTTTAGAGCGCTTTCACTGCAAGGTGATATTTTGGTTAATAGTTCAGTAGTAAAATAAGAGGAAAATATGAAAGACAAAGATTTTTTGATGATACCCGGACCGACACCGGTGCCGGAAAGAGTGCTTCTTGCAATGGCGAAACATCCGATAGGACACAGAAGCAGTGAGTTTTCGGCGATTATTAAACGCTGCCACGATAATTTAAAAAAAGTTTTCCAGACAAAAAATGATGTATTTATTTATACTTCATCAGGTACGGGTGCAATGGATGCGGCTTTAGGTAACCTTTTAAACAGAGGCGACAAAGTGCTTTCGCTTGTTATTGGAAACTTCGGCGAGCGTTGGGCAAAAATAGCAAAAGCCTACGGGGCGCAAGTGGACACCATTAAAGCAGATTTTGGCAAAGCTATAAACCCCGAAGACTTAAAAACAAGGCTTGATGCCGATGTGAACAAAGAGATAAAAATAGTCACACTTACCCACAACGAAACTTCAACAGGCGTTACAAACCCCCTAAAAGAGCTTGTTGCAATTATAAAAGACCATGGCGCGCTTTCCGTAGTTGACGGCATAACTTCAATCGGCGCTTTGGATTGTAAAATGGATGAGTGGGATATAGATGTTCTGATTTCGGGTTCCCAAAAGGGATTTATGATACCTCCGGGTCTTGCTTTCCTTGCTGCAAGCGAAAAAGCGTGGAAAGTTCACGAGCAGTGCGAGTATCCTAACTTCTATTTCAACTGGTCGCAGGCCAAAAAGTCTCACGCAGCGGACACAACTCCCTGGACGCCTGCAGTTAACCTGATAGTAGCGCTTGATACAGCCCTTGAAATGATAATTGAAGAAGGCTTGGATGAGGTATTTAAACGCCATACGAACAATGCCCTTATGCTGAGAGAAGGCATTAAAAATATGGGCTTGGAACTTTTTGTTCCGGATGAAAGCATAGCTTCACACGCTATTACTTCTGTGCTTCCGCCCCATGGCGTGAGTGTTCCGGACATAAGAAAAACCCTGAAAAATGACTATGATATAGTTGTTGCAAACGGCCAAAATGACTTGAAAGACAAAATTTTCAGAATGGGTACATTGGGCTATGTTTCAGAGCGCGATGTTCTTACGGCTCTTGCGAGCTTGGAAGCTACTATTAAGAAGCTGAAAGGGTAGGAAAATGGCTAGAGTATTAATAACGGATAAAATAAATCAAAAGGCGGTAGATATCGTTGAAAAAGTGGCAGAGGTCGATAACCTCCCCACTATGAGCGAAGACGAGCTTGTGAAAAATATCGGCAAGTATGATGCCATTTTGATACGCTCCGAAACCAAACTTACAAAAAAGGTTTTGGACGCTGCAAAAAATATGAAAATAATAGCCCGTGCAGGTGTAGGGGTAGATAACATCGACCTTGATGCGGCAACGGCAAACGGCATTATTGTAGTTAATTCTCCTGACGGCAACACTATAGCTGCGGCAGAACATACTATAGCAATGATGCTTTCAATGGTGAGAAATATTGCTGATGCCAATGAAAGCATTAAAAAAGGTGAGTGGGCACGCTCACAATACACCGGTATTGAGGTTTTTAACAAAACACTGGGCGTTATCGGTTTTGGTAAAATAGGACAGCACGTTGCAAAAGTTGCTGTAGCTCTTGGTATGAAGGTACTTGTCTATGACCCGTTTTCATCTCGTGAAACGGTTGAAAGGTTTGGCGCAACATACGTTGAAAAGCTTGATGACCTATGGCCGCAGTGTGATTTTATAACCGTTCACACGCCTAAAACAAAAGAAACCGCCAATATGATAAACAAGGACACTATTTCCAAGATGAAAAAAGGCGTTCGCATAATAAACTGCGCAAGGGGCGGCATTGTAAACGAGAAAGACCTTGAGAGCGCACTGAACTCCGGACAGGTGGCAGGTATTGCAATAGATGTATTTGAAGACGAGAAAAACATAAAAGACTGTGTACTTTTAAAGTGCGGCAAGAATGCAACTTTGACGCCTCACCTGGGTGCGAGTACTTCAGAGGCGCAGATTAACGTCGCAATTGATGTTGCACAACAGGTGGCGGAAGTGTTAACGGGCGGCAATGCCTCAAGTGCCGTAAATATCCCTTCTTTAAAAAATGAAAAACTCGAGCCGGTTAAAGAATATATGGGTCTCGCGGAAAATATCGCAAGCTTTGCGCAGCAAATTTCCGACGGCAGCCTCAAGTCAATAGAGATTGAAGTACGTGGAGAGCTCGCAAATGTTGACATTTCACCTCTTGAGACAGCTATATTAAAAGGCGTTCTCTCGAGCCATCTTGACGGCATAAACTATGTGAACGCTCCGTTTATAGCCAAACAAAGAGGCATAGACGTTTCCGTTAAAAAGTCGCAAAAGTCTGTCGACTACATAGGTTCAATCCGCGTGAAACTTTCTTGCGAGAAGGAGGATGCAAATGTTGCAGGCGCGCTCATACTTGAAGATGTTCAGCGTATAGTAAAAATTAACGACTACAACCTTTCTGTAGAACCTGCACCGCATATGCTCCTTGTTCCTCACGAGAACAAGCCGTCAATGATTGCGAAGGTTGCTACTGTTCTGGGTAATGACAATGTTAACATTTCAAAAATGGAAGTCGCACAGAAAAAGCCCGAAAAAGAAGACGGCATAAGTATTATGATTATAAATACGGATAATTCCGTTTCAGAAGATACCCTGAAAAAGATTTCCGATATAGACGGGATACAAGGCGCAAAGCAAGTAGCGCTTAATCTTCAATAACAGCTGCGGAAATTGATATATTTTGAATAAAGTCTTTTTCTGAAATCTCCGTTATTGCCCAACGAACAGGCATGACGGAGATTTCTTTAAAATAATTTTCTATTATATCAAGCGTTACGGGCTCCGCGCACTCTGCTTTAAAAGTTTTACTCACAATCTTCATTGACACATAATATCACAATCGGTGCGTGCGAGACAAAGGTTAAGAAGATTGCCCTGTCTTTTGAGCAGGCTGTGTTTCAACTGGCTTGGCGCAGTCAGTCTTTTGTTCTTCGACCGAAAAATCACATGGGCAAAGTGACCTGATATACTCTTTAAGCTCTTTTTTTTCACAATTCATCCATTTGTTGAAGCACATGCGTGTTCTCCAGTCTAACTCCCACCTGACATCTTCTTCAAATGTTCTTACACACTCTTTTAGTTCATTTACGGTATCTTTTATACATTTTTTCTGCGTCCTTACCTCACCTACACAACAACAGTCACTTGTAATAATTTTGCACAACTCTGCATTCTGGCATCTTAATTTCCCGAGAAGCGGCCTTGCGCAAGCCTTAAGGCTTTTGTAATAGCCATCCATTCTGCAAGATACTTCCGGACATACACAAAGGTCATCTTTAAGCTGCGCAAATTTCTCATCAAAGTATTGCTCACAGGGGTCTTGCTTGCCGCTGATGTGTCTGTCGGGATAATATCTATTGCTCGAACCCCCTTTAGGGAGTTCGCTTTCACGTACCGGATTCTGTTTTTCCGGCGAAAAAGTTGGAGTGTTATCCTGACTCACTTTCGGCACAATGCTTTCTTCTGCGAATACAGCGGATGACAGGCAGAAAACTATGCAAATAATAAAAGTTGTATGTGTGAATAATTTTTTCACTTATAAACCCCTCTAAGGGTCTAATTTTATATTATCGGCAGATAAATATATATTACTCGGTAGGATAGAATGAATTGCACAAAAAATGCACAACAGACATTTTAAAACTAAGAAAGATTAAAGAATATATAAACTTAGAAATCCTTAAAACACCTACTATAATTGAAACTAAAAAATTTGCGCCACCCGCGATTTCCTTATGCCGTTAGCGAGCTTGCGAGCCTTACGGATAATGACTTGGCGATTCGTGCAAAATGTTTACATTTTGCCGATGAGAGAAGCGAACGTAAACAC
>Ga0153940_1000357_pt1 | contig 25060 bp, 22 predicted proteins | sample TSNJ024MetaG_FD_104736 | JGI IMG/M metagenome (GOLD analysis project Ga0153940, IMG submission 104736) | Attine ant fungus gardens microbial communities from New Jersey, USA - TSNJ024 MetaG | ecosystem: Host-associated > Fungi > Mycelium > Unclassified | place: USA: New Jersey, Brendan T. Byrne...
ATAGTGTATACTTCAATAGGAGGCATATAAGGTGTTTTGTCTTTTGTCTCGAAACTTAATAAGAAGTTATCACCAACACATTTAACAAATATAAATCGGTCTAAGATGTTATATTGTAAATCAAAATCTTTAATATATCCGTTAATTATGACTTCTTTATTATTGACTTTATAATCTAAAACAAAAGATTTTGGCTTATAACCATTATCAATTAATAATCCTTCAGACAGCTCTGTTCCCATCTTCTATTCCTCCTCAATTCATTAATATTTTACAAACACAATAGTATAGAAAAATAATTAGATGGTAAATTTTTAAAACTATAAATATCTGATGGGCAGAAAACTACTTTTCGACATTCGCAAAAATAACAAGTGTAACAGGGTGTAACACATATTTACGCTGCTACAGGTATTACACCCCGTAAATCATTTATAATAAGTATATTAAGTAACATATTACTATAACAGGGTGTTACGTCTCTATCGTGATTCCATGGTTTTAAGTTAAATATCACGAATTCTCTTAGATTGGCGAGCTAGATGGGATGTATCAAATATATTTTCACTATCGTAGAAATATTCGCTTCCAACTTGTAGATAGTTTAATCTACCTTGATTTTTCCACCTATTAATTGTCTGTTCTGTTTTACTAAGAATTTTTGCAAGCTCCTTACTTCCTGCTATAATCCTATTTGCTGGTATGTTTTTTAATCTTGCCATAATAATCATTTAAACAAATAAATTGCAATATAGCATAGATTAAATTTTATCCTGCAATATTTACTCCTTTTCTTTCACCTCTAACCTAGTACCACACTTAGGGCACGTAATAACGTTATGTTTCGGCTGCTCGAATAGATCCGTAAAGGGTACGCCGAGAGCAACGGCGATGCGTTCTAAAGTTTCAACAGAAGGCATTACTTTGCCATTAACAATATTGCTCATACTTGGTTGTGCCATACCCACCGTTTCAGCAAGCGATATAGCTGTAATCTTCTTTTCTTTTAGTATTTCTTTTATTCTTAACTCCATCTTATAATGTTTTAGATTATAATGCAAATATAGGCGTTTATAACATAATACATAATAAATAAATGTTAAATATCACATAATTCATTATTTTCATCCTTCTTTTATTTGGATATTCATAATCTATAGTATTATATTTGCAGTATAAATATAACGAAATACATTATAATCATGATTACTTACAACCTATCATCAATAATGCTAGAAGCCCACAAAATAAGAAGAGGCTATAAAGTATCAATGTCGGATGCTTTAAAACAAGCTTGGAAGATAGCTAAAGTTGAGGTTCGCAACAACGCGATACTAACAGCAAGAAAGGCAGCATACGAGGTGAAACTAGCTAAAGAGGTAGCGGAATATAACGCTAGCTATATCGCAGGCCCGGCACGCTATTACGGCAACGGTGCATACAACGGAGATTAATCAAAAAAAACACTTCTTCTCTTGGATATGTGCAAATATTCGGTGAGCTTGCGATCAACAAGAAAGATTCAATAATAATCAAATTAAAAAAGTAAAGTTACGCACCGGAATATCTTTAAACCTTTTATGTAAGCCATTTTTAAGAGGGCGTAACCGTAGCGCCGTAACCACGTAGTTAAAATAGAAACCAGTATAAATATTACAATTATGAAAGCAATTAAAGAATTATCGGATAAGCTTCTTAAAGAGGCAACGTCCCCAACACCTAACCCACAGTTAATGGAGATCCTCTATCTATCAACGATGTTGATAGATAAGATACACCAATGCAGGACAGATCCGGACGAGAATTTTAATTACTACGATTGGTATGATGATTTTGATAAAATGCAAACCGACCTTAGCGAGTTCAAAGCCAAAGTAGGTAAGATGACAGGCCATCTACTATCCTGTGATTTAGATGATCTCATAAATCCAAATCTATGACAGCAACAATAAACGGACTGACTATGTCTGTAAAGCACATAGACGCATCATTTGCTCTACTAGTAGGTGATGACGACCGAGAACATAAAGTATCTATACAGGACTTAAAAACCCTATTCCCATTTAACGTAAAACGAATTAAGAACAAATCAAATAAATAAAATTATGAAAACAATTATCTATACATACAAAGGTGGTAAGCTCTCACTAGGAGAGGAACATGAAAAAATCTATCAATCTCCAGTCGCAGTACTCTTTTCCTGTGACCGATCGCTTAGTGAAGAGGAGATAATAAAGTTATTAAAGATTGACGCAGAGATCAAAATAGAGGAATTTGCGAGCTATAGATATACATTGGAAGGCATTGCTGAAACACCTGAATATTATACATACAATATATTCAATAATTAATAATCCTATGAAAACAAAAGATTTTAGAGAAACAATAGACTATCTGCAAGAATATGACAACGATGCTATAAAGGGTTGGCAGGAGTTTTTGGCAGATTTAATACCGTGTGTTATATCCTCAGGATTGAGTGATGAAGAACAATTGAAGATGGTAGAAGAATTATCGAATCTAAGAACAATAATCGGAAAACTTAAAAAGATATGACAACAATAACAATGACAGGCTTTAATCAGCAAAAACGTATAGATGCACTTAAAGAGGCTTTGAGCCACTTAAATAAAATATGTGATATAGTCTATGAACAAGAACCAACCGCAACAGAGGTTAATTTATTACCCGACTATTATAGAAGTTGGTTTGAGGCTGAATCGCACTGCGGTTATATTAGTATTCTTAAGCGATGCTATCGGGGCTTTGGTGGCCGATGATGTGGCAAACGCATATTCTCATAAAACGGAGCTATCCGATAAATAGCAACTTAACTTTGTATTGAAGCCGTCTTGCTTGGGAAAGTAGGGCGGTTTGTTATAAGGTCTATTTTCTATTTTTATGTCAATTCGTACACCTTTAGTACACCTCAAGAAATAGAAAAACCCTGATAATCAAATGATTAACAGGGTTTAATTGTACTCGGAGCGGGACTTGAACCCGCACAACCTAATGGTCACAAGATTTTAAGTCTTGCGTGTCTACCATTCCACCATCCGAGCAGCCTAAAAACGAAAGACGGGACTTAACCCTTTTCGCTATATCCTGATGATAAACATCTTCCAAAATCAATTTACAGATCAGATACAGTCCGGTACCTTTTTCTGTCTTAAATTGTCACACAAGCGCCCTCCGGCAACCTGTTTTTCTTTTCGGGTTCAAAAATAGTCTCTTTTTTTTAATTACACAAGTTTCAATGTCAGATTTATTTCACTTCTACAACTATATATGCCTGCCTGTAAAACATAAATCTCAATAATCATTTCTTTCTTATATATTTAGCGTCTGTTAAGTAATCTAAAACATTTATAGCCGAGTCATCCTGACCAACGGGAACAATCCCGGCACACCTGAAAAAACGGAATACATCCTTCCTCAACATGACAAAAGGTGGCAATAATTTCTATCAAATACCAAGACTTCCTGTGATTTTCATTATCTGAATGATTCGCTTTCTTTTCCACTACACTTCCTATTTTGAAAAACAGTGATAATTCACTATTGACTTCATTGTCTTTTTTATATCACTATGTAAAAAATTTACATCACTCTAATAGTTGTATTCTTATATGTATCATTGCTACGGGATTATTTATTGAGTTTTTTGTGTGAAGAGGTTTTTACAATATGTATTTCTTAATTAATTGTCTTCATACTTTTTGCATGCTTCATTATTGTAAATTACTCATTCATAACAAATAGCCTAATTCTCTTTGGCATTGACGTATTTTTGTGTTAAAGGGAAAAGTCTGTCGTGATGACAGGCTTTTTTTGTAGTAAAAACCTGTCCCGTCCTAAAATCGGCAGATCTTTATTATCGGCAGATTCCAATAAGCTTACTAACAAAACTATACACTAAGAAAGTCTATTTTACAAGTAATCATCAATTAGCATCTTATTCATATTTAAGGGAAGCGTTATCAGCATTTTAAATTTCTTTTAAATGCGCCAAAGCTTGGCCCCTGTTAGTAATCTCTTTTACAACGGACAGAAAACAATTCTCCACCACTATGTACATTATTATACACATCTGCATCCTGGTAATCCAGATTTCTATACCTGAATCCACTGCCATACCGGGGACTGCACGTAAAAAATTCGCTTCTTCCCCATAGTCATTATTACTTCCGCCTTTGAAATTAATATATCAGGCTATGTGGTACAGCTTGATAAGTAATTCTATTTTATCATGCTGTGTATCAAATAAATGTAGGCCATAACAAAACTGTATATCCGCACAGAATCTGTATATAACTCTCAGAATTACAATATATCTTTGCATTTGTGCCTATACCGGAGACTTGGATTTTTAATATAAATAAAACAGATACAATGAAAAGATTGATTCAAATAGTCAGCGTTATCAAAACGGGCAAGATAGCTCAAGTAATTATTGGAAAGCACTCTTCCTTTGACAAAAGAGTAAAAACAATGTACTGACCGCATTGCAAAATCTGGACGTTTTGACCCTATGCCCAGCTTTAGTTATTAACGATGCTGCCAAATCAAAAGACAAAGAGACTTCCGCCTCTTTATTTTTTCTTGTCGCCATGGAAGCAAGATAATCACACGGGTAACCCGGAAAATCTTTATGAGGTGTTTTGAGTTCCTTCCGAAAATACCTTTCCATTGAAGGGGTGCGACCCTATATAGTCTGTACCCAATGGTAGTTTCCGTTACGGATCGCCCGAGTGTTAAATATGACAAATATACGAAATGCGTATCAGGGACAAAACCCGAATTGAGTATGAATGCGTAACAAAAGCTATGGTTAAATACATAGTACTGAACCTATACGTATTCTTATATCATAGAGATGTTAAGAGGAGAATTAGGAAATTAAAAAAATAATAATTTAAATAAAGACGAATAAAATGACATCAATCGTAATAAAATTCAGACCGTCCACAGTCAGTGGTAGAGAGGGTACGTTATACTATCAAGTGATACATGAAAGAGTAGTGAGACAAGTCAGGACAGGTTACCGGATTTTCTCAAGCGAATGGGATAGCCGTTCCCGGGAGGTACACGTACCGGTATCCTCCGATCCCAACCGGAGGAATTATCTGCTTGCAACGAGGGAAAATATAATTTTGGAACGGAAGCGGATGGAAAGAGCTCTGTCCCTGCTGAAACGTAGGGGAACGTCATACACGGCAGACGATGTTGTCTCAACTTTCCTTCGCCCTACGTATGAAGGAAGCCTGTTCTCTTTCATGCAAAGCACTATCGAACGGTTAAAAAGTTTAGGTAAAATCCGCACTGCCGAAACCTATACCTGTACCCTGAATAGTTTCATGTGCTTCCGAAAAAATACGAATATATCCTTGGATGAGATGGATGCGGAATTGATGCTGACCTATGAAGCATGGTTAAAAAAACGGGAGGTATGCATGAACACCGTATCATTCTACATGCGTATACTCAGGGCGGTCTATAACCGCGGAGTAGAAAAAGAGATTACCCCGCAACGATATCCTTTCAAGCATGTTTATACAGGGATTGAAAAGACTCTGAAACGGGCTGTCACACTCAAAACCATCAAACAGGTCAAACAGGCGGATCTCTCACTGTTCCCTACGCTGGACTATGCGAGGGATATGTTCATGCTGAGTTTCTACACCCGCGGAATGTCTTTTGTAGATATGGCATATTTGAAGAAAGCAGATTTAAACAACGGCATTTTGTCTTACCGCAGAAAGAAGACAGGACAGCAGTTATTTATCCGGTGGGAAGAGTGTATGCAAGAGATTGTCGATAAATATCCGTGCATATCCGCTTCTCCCTATTTACTTCCCATTATAAAGAAACCCGGAGATAATCCGAGAAAGCAATATCGGAACGCGATACTCTCCGTCAACAAAAACCTCAAAAGCCTATCCAAAATGATGGGACTTTCCACTGTGCTGACAACCTATGTAGCCCGGCATTCCTGGGCAAGCATAGCCAAAAGCAAAAATATCCCCCTGTCGGTAATCAGCGAAGGGATGGGGCATGATTCGGAAATGACAACACAGATTTATCTGGCATCATTGGATACCACTATTGTAGATAAAGCAAACAGCTTGATTTTAAAAGATTTGTAAGAGTCAGAATTGTTTCACAAAAAAAATCTCCTGTCAAGAGATATGCATTATTGCGCAAATTTAGGAAATAAATTGAAATTAAGGCATAAAAGACATAAAAAAATCACCAGCCAAGACAATATTTTGGAGAATTGTATATATATCGTTTTGGAAAACTGGTCATCAAATCTCTTAAATACATAATAATCAATAATATTACCCAACAAGCATATCTCTTGACAGGAGATATACCTTAAACAGAGTGTTATTATTGTTACCAGATAAGAAACATATCTTATCCTGATTCGTATTCATTATATTTTCATTTAATACTCTATTGGTTAATTTAAAGAATCAATGAGATAGCAAACTTTAAACAAAAAAAAGAGAGCAGGATTACGCTTCTTTCCCCTGCCGGATATTTAAACAGACTACTGGATATATTTATATTCATCCCGTATAAAAGCTTCAATGCCCTGCAAGACGGGGAATTACTTGTTTGTCTTTAATATATGTCTTCACAGCCTTTATCCCAGTAGCCACTTGGGAAAGCCTCCGGCAGGGAATACAGGGCATTGCAGTTTTTATGCCGGATAAGATTGTACAAATTATAAAATGTGCAGCTAACAGTAAGTGATTGATTATTTTATTATAAACTAAAACATTAACTACATGAAACAAGCAAACTTTAAACAAAGAAGATGCAACCTGATTACATTCAAAATAATACTATTTACAGTTATACTATCTGGATCTTCTCTCCTTTTGCAAGGGCAGGTTACCATCGGTTCGGGCAACGAGCCAGATCCTAATGCATTACTTGATTTACGGGAGAATGCTGATAAGAGTTCTACCAAAGGATTTCTGTTACCGCGTGTGTCGCTTGAAGCGACTAATCTTGCTACCCCGTTAACGGCGCACGAGAAGGGAATGACCGTATACAACATCGGAACTTCGCCGGCTTCGGTCGATTCGAAATACTATTTATCACCAGGTTTTTATTATAATGATGGGATCAAGTGGGTTCGCCTCAATAATAGTTACACCAATTGGTTTTATATGCCTTCGGTTTCATTCGACACTTCTACCGATGCTACCGGGCAAACGAAAGATCTGTACTTGTTGTACAAATCGCAGTTCGACGGTACAAGTCCTACTTTTGCCAAGAGTGCGGGAGCTCCTTCCGCTGTACCTTATATTCCCGCAGCCGATGAGCTATTTTATTATGTAACTTCATATGACGCAAATGTATTTAGTAACATTTCGATAACAGCTAATGGCATAATGACCTACGATGTCGCCGCCACCGCTACTGATTGTTCATATATCAACATTGTGTTTGTATTGAAATAAAATTTGTATCCACCATCCAGACTAAGGGTGGAAAGGAATCTTTATTTAACTATTAAAACAGTAAATACAATGAACAGAAAAAAGATAACAAACAAAATATTGATCATATTGCTTTCGATCGCTGGTGCCGTTCCGATACCGGTTAATAAGCTATGGGCACAAACACCGGGAGGAATTACCGGAATACAAATAGAATACTGGCTTCGCGCCGATCAAGTACAGGCGATTTTGCCTGCTGATGGGGCAGATGTTATTACATGGCAGGATCTATCCGGAAATGGCAGAGATTTTAGTTCGCCGACCTCCTATAACCCGAAATTCAATAAATCCTCGATGAATTTCCATTCCGCTGTGGACTTCTATTTTTTAGATTCAAGTGAAGGAGGACCAACTGATGCCCAAAATCGCCAAAGGAAATTACAAACTACTACAAATTTTGCAGCTGATGCTAGTAAATCTTATTTTGTAATTTGGGTATCAAAACTCGATAAAGATAATACTGGCAGTTATGCTACGGTATTTAGTTTAAATAGATCTTCTTCATCGGGTACAACAAATGAAAGCGCTTATGGATGGAGGGGCGGAACAGGAACAAATGGCGGCAGATTATATCATGCCACAAGTGGTACACAATATACCCACAGTAGTACAACAGAGCGGGACTTTGGCATCGGAATTGCTGTATTGCCCAATGTTACAGGTACAGCACAACAAGAATATATTAATGCATTGGCAAGCACAACAACGATGAATGGACGTGCCCTGAACACCACTGCTCAACCTAGTATTATTGGGGGTGCGAATGTAGGGACAGGAACTACTGATTACTTTTTCGGAGAGGTAATGGAGATTATTGTACTTTCCAAAAATGGTACGGGTAATACGCTTACGACAGATGAACTAAAAAAAATCAATACACATCTTGCCGTAAAGTATGGAGTTTGCCTGAATGCCACGCAAACAGACTATATCCTTTCCGACGGAACTAGCATCTACAATAGTGCGTCTGCCGGATATACCTCTTACAACAAAGATATATTCGGCATAGCCAGAGACAATGCCAGCGGATTGGACCAAAAGCAGTCTGCAAGTACAGACAACCCTGCTCTTACGGTATATCTGGGCAGCACTTTAGCCGAAACCAACGAGGGGAATACATCCATTCTTAATGATAAATATGCCTTAATGTTTGGGGCAAACGGACTAATAGGAAACGCATCTTATTCACATGATGTAGGAACTGCTTTCCAAAACTACACCTTGCAGCAGCATACAGATCCTTCTACCGGTGCAATATCGTATGAGAGACTTTCTGTTCTTTTTAAATATCAGCTAAGAGCAAAAACTACAGGACAATCTTCCTATACCATAAATATGAAACCCGGTCAGGGAGAATGGGTATTAGTAGGTAGCGATCCCACTTTTGCCCCGACAAATACCAGAATTTATAAAGTGGAACAAGGTACGGCAAGTGATGTGGTCGTAAATGATGATGATTATATCGGTTTTGCCTCGTTTATCAAAGCTCCGGCGGGCATTGCCAACGGATTGGTTATGTGGTTGGATGCAGCTCAAAGGAATACTATTACACTGAACGGTGCCGGAGAGGTTATCGACTGGGTAGATCATTCGGGTTATGGAACCTCTTTCTCCAAAATCACATCCAATTCCACAGCTCCATTATATAACGAATGTGATGAACAAATGAACTACCATCCTTCTGTGTTTTTTCGCCAATCCAGACAATATTTATCAACCCGTAAAGGTCCCTTTAGTGTAGCGGCACCAAACGATTATACTATTTTCACTGCAATCAATGCCAATTTCAATACGTCTAACCGGATTTACTTTACTTCGTATGGGGCGTTAACAAGAAGTTTATATCCTGCATTAGGAGTAAGAGAAGGTTCATCTAACCTGGAAGGACGTGCAAGAATCTATGATGGTGGCGGAGCAGGTGCTGTAGATGGTAGTATTATCTTATTTAATGGTGGAGCAACTACGGCTATGGCACATACAATGAAGAAGAATTCATATTTTAGACTATATGCCGATGGCTATGTGCAACAAATGAATGAAAGTGCTGCAGGCCGAGGCTCAAGGATGAACGGCCCGGGTGTAATCGGATATGGAGGATCTTCAGATTCCAGAACATTAATAGGAGTAATATCGGAACATATAGCCTATGAAGGTGAAATCTCAGATGCTGACAGAGATAAAATTGACTCTTATCTAGGGTTAAAATATGGTATTACTATCGATAAAAATAAAACGTCAACTGCCGTAAACTTCGATTTCAAAATATCTGATGGAACTTCTGTCTGGAATGGTAATGATGCTATACATCAAAACTATCATAAGAATGTAGCTTCAGTAATAAAAGATGATGTTTCTGACCTGAACAACAGGCAATCCAAATCTACCGATGTCGGCGCAATTGTGCATATGGGTGTAGGTTCGGTATTAGGTTGTTCTCCAATATTAAATGATATCATCAATGATAAATCAGCTATAACGTGGGGGCACAATTCGGGTGCTCTTACAACTCTGTCTTTTGCGGGAGACCCAAACATATGTGGAGCACTCGATAGTAGGCTCAATGGTAGAGTCTGGCTGGTTGACAATACAAATTTCAGCCAAAGTATTGCAGTAAGAGCCGAAGGTAGCACTTTCCCGTACAATGGAGCAAATTGGCAGGTATATATGCTTGTGGCCGATGATCCGGCAAAAATCACTTCGAATAACTGGGATCAATTAATACCAATGACATACTATGAGGGGGGGCATCAAGCGAATTATGTGTTTTCCAAGAAATATACCTATATTTCGTTCGCGGCAAAACAGCTTCCGGGAACCTGTGAAGGATGTGAATTTTCGGGCAGTAAAAAGTTAGAGTTTACCAATGCGAATTGGGCAAGAGGTTCTGTTTCGGGAACATACAATCTGGGCGATGGCTTCACTGCCCAAGTCAGTACAAGTATCGAATCGCCCTCAATATTCGTAACCCGTTATCCAAGAGCGTCAAATTATAACTCATTAAGAGAATACAGAAGAAGAGGTGCAGGGACAAATAAGATGACTACTAAAGTGGTGCTGTCTAAAGCGGCTGCAACTACATTCGAAATCTATGAAATTGATCGCAGGAGTACAAGGTATTCCGATGTTGAAGTTTATGGAAAGTGCGGTGGTTCTATCGTTTCACCCACACTGAATTACGTAGATAAAGAGAGTAACAGTTCTTATACGATTACAGGTAACCATGCGAAAGCGAACAGACGCACAGCTTCTTATACAGCCAGAAGAGGAAGGATGTTTGTCGAATTTGAAAATCCTGTCGAGGAAATATATGTTGTTCATACCTATACAGGTAGTGCAGGATCAGGATATAAAAGAATTGGTATTGGAGCTATGGAGTTTGTATGTCCACAACCTCTTCCCGAGCCGACCGAAGACGGTCTGATATTTACCAAGCAAGGCCCAAGCAGCATTCTTACTTGCGAACAGGTTAACTATACATTCCGCATCACAAATACCAATTGTGCGGCCTATCCGGTTAATTTCTCTGATGTACTTCCGGCAGGTATGAAATGGGTTTCCAGTTCTCTCTCCGTAGACGATGCGGCTGTTACTTCAGCTGTAATTAATTCTTATAGCGGAAGCAACACTTTAAGTATAGGTAATCTAAATATTCCGGGTGCTTCAACCCTGACATTTCGCGCTTCGGCGGTATTCGATATGGGGGCGCCAACCGGAGCATATTCAAATCGGGCGGACATAACTTATGGATCAGTTATTAATCAAGGAACGAATGTGACATTGCAAAGTTGCGACCGTCTGACTCTGGGATGCGAACCTACAATTACGTACGCAACAGAAGTTACTGACAGGCCCGAGTTCTTACAGTTGGCAGAATTTGGAGCAGATCTTGGTTGCTATAAGGAAGACAAAGTTATTTCTGTGACAGTCAAGATAAATAATCCAAACAGTTTTGTTTTTTCTGATTCGGATTTGGATATCTCCTATAATGAAGAATTTTCGTTTGTTTCGGGTAGTTTATCATACACAGCCGGAGGCTTGGGAACTGTTGACACCAGTGAAGCGGGGAATATTTTTGCTGAAGGGTTTACTATTCCAAGTGGTACATCCGTAATAACATTTAAAGTTAAGGCTCCCCAGAGGTCAGCTTTAGCATATCTAAAAGATGCAGATGGAAATAACATATTAGATGAAAAGGGAGAACCTATTATAGAACCGTTAAACATATCAGTCGATTTTGGCTTAGCATCTGACGATATTTGCTTACAGACAGCACTCTCTTCTTTATCCGGATCATTCGAGATCCCATACTGTCTTTCTAAAGAGTGCGTGATCAGCAATAAGAACGTAACCTCTATAATAGAGAGGTAGTAGTAATGGGACGATTTAGACAAACTCCTTTTTAATAATCATTTTTCCGGGGAGATAATTTTAAAATATCTCTCCGGATCACAAGGTTGCTTTCATTTATCTTTTAACGGTTTAGCTGCTGCAATATAGCCGGGATAATTAAATTGAATCAAAAGATTATAACAGAAACAGGCAATAGCCTGTAAAGGAAAAATATTAAATTGTATGTCAGCTAATTTTAAGTGTATTAACATTGGGGAGATGATCCAACAACGCATGAAAGAATGTGATGTCAGCGTGGAACGTGCAGCCAAATTTCTAAAAGTAAAGGAAGAAGAAGTGGAAAAAGTATATGATAAAAAGTCAGTGGACTCTTCTCAACTTTTGAGTTGGAGCAAGCTGCTGGAGTATGACTTCTTCCGTATCTACAGCCAACACCTGATACTCTATGCCCCACAGGATAAAAACAAGTCTAAGCGAAAAAAAACAAAAACGGCATTGCCCTGCTTCAAGAAAAATATCTATACTCACGAAGTAATTATGTTTCTGGTAGAGCTGGTAGAAAGCGAACGAAAAAGTGCGCGGGATATACAGAAGGAATATAACATCCCTCCGACAACTATCTTGCGTTGGATAGACAAATATGGAAAGAAATCAGAATAATAAAACAAAAAATAGAACTATGGAGAACAGGCCTTTATACCATAAACTATATTCAGATATGATCCGGGAAAAATATCCTGATAAGGAAGCTCTCTGCAGCAATTATCTTAAAAAGGAGAATTGGACGGCATTGGATGTGATCCGAATAAATGCAATCCTGTTTGCTAAACATCACAAACAAATGGAGATCGCATCCGATCAGAAACATCGCGCCTACGACAAAGAAAGTGTCAGGCAGATACTCCGTTATCAGCAGGTAAATGGATTAAATAACAAACAGCTGGCTGACAAATTTCGTCTTAGCCGCAACACTGTCGCCAAATGGCGCAAGCTATTCGCAGAAGAGACGATCATTTCCGTTGTATGAAAACTAAAAACAAATTAAGCAATAAGCACTTCGCTAATAGCTTGTGCTTCGAAACAATATGTAAAGGAAGGTATGCATATTGTATGATGTATAATAGTTACGATCTAATCTGACAGTTACAGGCCTTCTATGGTTGTCAGATTAAATCGTAACTATTTCAAACAATCACATTTTCTTATATAAAATATTTGTTATTCAACACTAATACCTTGCGGTACTATTTCTATATCTATTCAAAATCAATATCCCATATTCCACATACTTTTTCCAGATTAACTAAAGAAGAGGCATACTTTTTCATTGTCTCCAGATATTGCTCCTGTACCTCATTATAACTACGCTGCGCGATCAGCACTTCCAATATGTTGGTCTCACCTCGTTTGTATTTATATACTATACCATCGAGTACCTTTCGTGACTCTTCGAGCAAGCCTGATTCATACTGACTCAATTGCTTCTTAATCGCTTCAAATTGATAAAACGCCTGAGAAACTTCCGTTTGAATTTGCAGAAGAGCATTATCTATTTCATATTTGCTCTGTTCCGTAACATAATTCGCAACTTTTATCGCTCCTTTATTAAAATTTGAGAATTTGAGAGGGATCGATATTCCGACAGTCATCATATTACGTGTGGGGAAAAATCCACGCCAATCCCTTTCATATCCTGCGGTCACACCTAAGTCTATCCAACGCTCCGAACGAGCCAGACGAAGCTGATTTATGGCAATTTCACTGTTTTTGTGGGCAGCCATAAGATCAATCCTGCTATCGGAAGCTGTGGTAATCAACTCGGATAGCACAAAATTACGGTTCAACTCATTCCATTTACCAACAGGGATATTCAACGTATCTACCGTAGCACCCATATATTGGTTCAGCACAACCAATGCCGATTTATATTCTGCTTTCTGGCCGTATATTTCATTCAATAAGGAAACTGCTTCGAGTTTCGACTGACGTGCATCATTTTCTGTAATCTCACCCATACGAAAACGTAAACTATCCGAACGGCTGAGCTGGAGCATATACTCATACGAACTCCGTTTTACATCCAGAAGTTCACGCTGATAAATCGCATTGAGAAAAGCCTCGGCTGCTTCAGCACGCAATTCCTGGAAAAAGTGCTCCAATGCTAATTTCGATAACTCAGCTTCGCTTTTGGCTACCCTTACTCTGGCACCTCGTTTGTTTCCTAACTCAAGCGTATAACCCAATCCGACTTTATAAACATCTTCGGAAGCTTCGAAAGTCAATTCCGGATCGGGCATCACTTTGGCTATTATTACTCCGGCATCTGCAATTTTAACATTGTATTTCTCTACCAGCAAACTCAAATTATTTCTACCCACACTATTCAGATAATGCCCGAATTGAATTGATTGAACGGGAGAATTATCAGTCAAAATATTTTGCGCTTGAATACGCACAATGTTTCCTGTTAGCAGAAAGGTCGTAAAAAATATGATTAATTTATTCATTTTCATTTTTCTTCTTTTTTAGGATTTTCACTTTCGATTCCACCAAATAGTAAAAAACAGGTAGGGCGAATAGCGTAATAATTGTCGAAAACATCAGACCGTAAACAATTACTGTTGCCAATGGACGCTGCACATCCGATCCAATACCCGTTGCCAACGATGCAGGCAATAATCCTAATATAGCAACCGTAGCAGTCATCAGAATTGGGCGAAAGCGGTGTCGGGCCCCATTGGTTACGGCATTACGCAGCCTCATGCCCTCTTTACGTAAATTATTAATGTGAGAAATCATAATAACGCCATTCTGTATAGCAACACCAAATAAAGCTATAAATCCTACTGCTGAGGATACATTAAGGGTCATTCCTCGCACATTCAGCGCTAGCATCCCACCGAAAACAGCCAACGGAACAATGCATAATACCAATCCTGCCTGCCGGAATTTTCCGAATGCGGCATAAAGCAGAATGAACATAATAGAAAGTGCTAATGGGATTATCATTGCCAGTCGTGAATAGGCACGATTTTGGTTCTCAAATTGTCCGCCCCATTTAATATGGTAGTTATGATGGTCGTACTCCACATTTTTCTCAATTGCTGTTTGCGCCTCATTAAGGAACGATGACAGGTCGCGTCCGCGCAGATTCAGTTTTACAGTCAGATGGCGTTTATTCATCTCACGTGTTATGGTACTTTCTCCGGTGCTTAAACTTATATCTGCTACCTGCGATAAAGGGATTTTCGCTCCTGTAGCCGAAGTGAGCATCAATCCTGCAATCTTCTCGGGAGAGTTACGCGATTCTTCCCTATATTTGCAAGTAATATCGTAAACCCTGTCGCCCTTAAAAATCTGCGAAATAGCTTTACCTCCAATAGCAATTTCAATCAGATCGCTCACGTCCGAGATATTAAGCCCATAGCGAGCAATAGCATCCCGATCCATATGTATCTGCAATTGGGGCAAAGGAGGTTCCTGATCTATATCCAAATCGACAGCTCCACGCACCTGTTCAAGCGTTGACAGCAATTCTTCAACTATACGGCGGGTTTCGCTGAAATCCTCTCCGTACACCTTCACAACCAACTCGCTATGCGCTCCCGAGATTTTATCCATTACCCCATCGATCATCGGCTGACTGAAACCTACCCTGAAACCAGGCAGGGATTCATACTCGGCTGCAAGCTCCTCAATCAGGTCGTTTTTGGTTTTACCTCCCGGCCACTCACTATATGGTTTTATACCGACTGAAACTTCGAAATGCGATGGAGTAAAAGGGTCTGTCCCATCGTCGTTGCGTCCTGCTTGCACGGCGATATAGGTAACTTCCGAATATTTCATCGTGCGTTGGCGTAATGTATCGGAAAGTTCCCGTGATTTTTCCACCGTAATACCGGGAGGTAGATTCACTTGCAACCAGATTGATCCCTCATCCAGAGAAGGTAAAAAATCTTTACCTACCGATATGGTCAATCCTATAGCTCCGACAAATATAACTACCACGGTTATAATTATCTTCTTCGGTTTCTTAACAAGCCGTTCAATTGCAGACGAATATGTCTGTGTTAATTTTTCCAACCACTTGTTATGGTAAATTTTTTGAGGTTTTCTATAAATTACAAAACCTAATCCCGGAATAAGAAACAGCGCGACAAGCAGAGCTCCAATCAGAGCATATCCCACCGTGAATGCCATAGGGGTGAATAGCTTTTGTTCTACGCGCTCAAAAGCGAACAATGGCATATAAGCCAATATAATGATAACGGTGGTAAAAAGTATTGGTTTGGCTACCATTTGAACGCGCCTGGCAATTGAAATCTCTTCGAGCGGTTCGTCCGGATGGTCTTCACGTTTTTTTAATATAGTCTCCATCATTACAATGGCTCCGTCAACGATGATACCGAAGTCTATCGCCCCAAGTGACAACAAGTTTGCCGGAATATTGGTCAGATGCATCATTATGAAAGCGAACAGCAACGACAACGGTATGGTTACAGCCACCAGCAAAGCTCCCCGCCAGCTTCCAAGAAATACGATAAGCACCACGATTACCAGCAACATACCTTCGAGCAGGGTATGCGAAACGGTATTCAGGGTTGTGTTTACGAGCTCTGTACGATCAAGAAAAACATGAATATGCGCTCCCTCGGGAAGAATTTCATTATTCAACTCTTCAACAGCAGCATGTATTCCATCCAATACTTTCGAAGGATTTTCGTGTTTGAGCAACAATACGATCCCTTCAATGCTTTCGGAGTATTCACGGATACGGTCAGTATAACCGAAAACACCTTTTCGTTCGAGATTACCATACTTCAATTTTCCTAAATCGTTGAGGAAAATGGGCACCCCTTTTTCTGAACTAACTACAATTTTTCCAAGATCGGACAGGTCGGAGATCAGGCCGATACCACGTACCACATATCCCAAATCACCCCGGTTCAGTACACTCCCTCCCACATTTGAGTTATTGTTTTCAATTGCATCTACCACGTCGCTCAGCGCAAGATGGTATTGCTCTAACTTTTGCGGATCTATCTCTACCTGATATTGCGTTGTTATTCCTCCGAAATTACTCACATCAGCGACTCCGGGAACCTGTTTAATCCGTGGAATAATCACCCAGTTTTGCATATCAGTGAGTTCACGCAATGAATGTTGGTCGCTCTCGATAATATAGCGATAAATTTCGCCCGTAGGCGAAGTCAGAGGGTCGAGTTCAGCAACGGCTCCATAAGGCAAGTCTACCTCATTTATACGCTCCTGTACCCGCTGACGACTCCAATAATCCTCAATACCATCTTCGAAAACGATCGTAATCATTGACAATCCGAAGGTGCTCTTGCTTCGCATTACGTGCATTCCGGGCAAACCGTTCAATGCCCGTTCGATGGGGATAGTAATCTGTTGCTCGACCTCTTCGGCTGCCAGTCCCGGCACTTGTGTCACGACCTGTGATGTCACGTCGGCAATATCGGGATAGGCCTCTACAGATAGCTGTTTCCAGGAATAATAACCAAAAACGGAAATCAGAACAAACAACGCGGCAATAATCCATCGTTTTTGTATGGATAATAACATCAAATTCTTTTTCATGACTCTTTATCTTAAATAGTATCCACCTTCACTTATAACCTTATCTCCACGGTTGAGTCCATGAGTAATCACTATTCTCCCGTTTTTGGTCTCCTCGGTCTGGACCGGAGTGCGAACAAACATGTTCTCTCCTTTTTGGACAAAAACATAGTTCTCCTTATCATTTTGGAGTAACGTTTTTCCGGGAACAGTTATGCAATTGGTGGGATTATCGAGAAAATGGACGGTCGTATACATTCCCAATTTGAGAAGTTGCTCTTTGTTATCGCAAACCGATAATACTTTTATTGATCTGGTTTCTTCGTCTACAGCCTCATCCACACGATAAACTACTCCTTTTATCGATTTTCCGGGGAAAGCTGAAATCTCAATATCCATATTATCGCCTTCGTGAATGAAGCGGATGTCTTTTTCCTTTACCTGTGCCACTACCCATACTTTGCTCAGGTCGGCTACAATGGCTACAGGCTCGCTATCGCTGTTGATATATTGCCCGGTGACGATGCTGTTTTTTATGACATTCCCGGAAATAGGTGAACGGATAATCAAGGCTTGCCCCAAGACCATATTATAAGGATTGGTTTGATAGACCTTAAGTGCGGCTATACTATTTTCATACTCTTTTTCGGCAATTGACAACACATTTTGTGCTTCTTCCAACTCTCTTTGCGAACCGACACCGTTTTTTATAAGGTCTTCCTTACGTTTTAGGTCTTTTTGGGCAAGGTCGCGTTCTGACTGAGCCTGATAAAAATCTTTTTGGGCAGAGGTGAAGTCTGGCGATATAATTTCAAACAAAGGAGTATTAACCTCAACTTGCTGTCCTAATCGTACATACAATTTCACAACTCTACCCGGGAAAGGTGGCGCAATGTATGCAAATTGGGTAGGAATGGCCTGTACGGTTCCGGAAGTGATGACCTCTTTGACAAACGGTTCTATAGCCACCTCTTCAATCTTGATTTTATCTGATAACAAGCCGCCTTGCAGATAAACGGTATCGCCTTTGAACGTGTATGCCTTTTCTGTTTGTTCAGTGGTCCGATGGGCGCATGCTGTCATGATTATGAACAATAGCAGCAAAATAGTAGTGTTTCTGACTTTCATAAATATTCATTTTTGTATTATTTCTTACGATCTTGACTCTATATCGCATGATTCCCATTTGACCGAACTGACTCCGTTTTCAAGGGTCAGGAAAGAAGCGATCTTCTCGATAGTCGTATCCTGTTTCGAAAGGCTGATAATATCCACTTCGATGATTGCCAGACCGGGAACTTCCGAATCATGGCTACTAAGAGAGCTTAGTAGTAGTCCGTTATTATTGGAGAGGTATTGTACAAACAAAACGCGAATATGATTTTCGACCGGTTCTTTACAGCAGGCGACAAATTTATAGTGGAACTCTTCGGCATCAGTACTTACAAATACTTTCGCTTTCATAAGTTTATTAGACAACGGGCGCATAAACAGATGGATAGCTATAATAAATGCTGCCCCAGTTATTGGTTCATAGATGTATCCAAGTCCGCAAAAAGCCCCTATAGCAGCCGTACACCATAGGGTTGCAGCCGTATTGAGTCCCCTTATCGATGCACCGTCTTTTATAATGACGCCTGCACCCAGAAACCCGATACCGCTAATGATGTACGAAAGAACCCTTGCCTCAGCAGTCCCTCCTATTTTACAAGCCATTACCATGAATATAGCTGCTCCGAGAGCGACAAGCGCGTTGGTACGAAGCCCGGTAGCCCGTTGGCGCAACTGGCGCTCAAGCCCTATGCATAAGCCTAAAACCAAGGCTAAACCTATGTTTAAAACGAAAGAAAGCATTGTTTTTGTTTTTTATCGTGTTATAACCATCTGTGATATTTGCGGATATACCAATTTTTAACAGTCTGGGTCAGTAAGCAATAACCCGAAAGGATACCTACTAGCCACGGGAAGTAACTCCACGGAAGAGGGACTAGGCCAATGGAAGCCCCCAATCCTGAGAACGGAATAATAATGCCTACGGCCATAATAGCCAGTGTGGTTGTCATTACAAGCCATGAAGCACGGCTTTGGATAAACGGAATCCTGCGGGTGCGGATCATGTGTACAATCAACGTTTGCGAAAGCAACCCTTCGATAAACCATCCAGACTGGAACAACGGAGCCATCTCCGGACAGTTCGCCCTGAAAACAAACCACATTACCAAATAGGTAACAATATCGAAAATAGAACTGATAGGTCCGATTCTAATCATAAAACGTCCAAGGTCGGAAGCATCCCACTTGCGTGGTTTCATCAGATACTCCTTATCCACCGTGTCGAACGGAATAGTCGTTTGTGAGATGTCGTACAATAGATTCTGAAGCAACAGATGCACGGGCAGCATCGGTAGAAATGGTAAAAATGCGCTGGCAATCATCACACTGAATACATTCCCGAAATTGGAACTGGCCGTCATCTTTATGTACTTCATAATGTTGCCGAATATTTTACGCCCTTCAAGTACCCCCTCTTCCAAAACCATCAAATCTTTTTCCAACAGAATGATATCTGCACTCTCTTTGGCTATATCAACAGCGGTATCTACTGAAATCCCGATATCAGCTTGACGAAGTGCCGAAGCGTCGTTTATACCGTCACCAAGAAACCCGACAGTGTTTCCTTTCTCCTGCAACAGCGTTATTATACGTGTTTTTTGCATTGGAGTTAGTTTTGCGAAAACTTTTATTTTGCCGATCCTTGCGATCAAATCTTCGTCCGCCATGTCTTCAATCTCATGTCCCAGCAATGTGTATTCGGTATCTACTCCGACCTGACGGCAAATAGTTTTTACCACCCCTTCGTTATCTCCCGAAAGTACTTTTACCTCAACACCGTGCTCGTGCAGCTGTCTGATAGCTCCGGCTGCCGATGCTTTGGGTGGGTCGAGAAAAGCCAAAAGCCCGATTAACACCATATCCGACTCATCGGCTATGCCAAAGCTATGATCTTTTTCCACCCAGCTTTTTTGCGCAATAGCAAGTACACGTAAGCCTTCCCTATTCAGGTTTGATGTGTCCGACATCACTGAAACACGTAAGGCTTTGTCTATTTCCACCACTTTACCGTTTAACTCCATATGAGAGCAGATATTCAAAATTTCTTCAACTGCTCCTTTGGTGATGATTTGACATTTGCTGTTCTTATCCTCGACAACTACCGACATACGACGGCGAATGAAATCGAATGGTATTTCGTCTATTTTAGAATATTCTTTTTCGAGATTATGAAATCCGAGTTCTTCGGTATGTGACAGGATAGCCTTATCCATCAGATTTTTTAGTCCGGTCTGAAAAAAACTATTAAAATAGGCATGCCGCAATACGCGGATATCTTCTTCGCCGGCCATATTCAGATAGCGCTCCAATACAATTTTATCATGGGTCAGTGTCCCGGTTTTATCGGTGCACAAAATATTCATCGCTCCAAAATTCTGAATGGCATTCAGATTCTTGACAATCGTTTTACGCTTCGACATTTTAACTGCCCCTTTGGCAAGGTTTGAAGTTACGATCATCGGCAACATTTCAGGAGTGAGTCCTACAGCAACCGAAACGGCGAAAATGAAAGCTTGCAACCAGTCGCCTTTTGTGATACCGTTGACTAAAAATACAAACGGAACCATAACCAACATAAAACGTATCAGCAGAACGCTAACCTTGTTTATACCCTTATCGAAGCTAGTCTGCGCACGCACGCCGACAATACATTTGGCTATAGTACCCATATATGTATTGTTTCCGGTAGTAACAACGATCGCTTTGGCTGAGCCACTGATAACATTTGAACCCATGAAGCAAATGTTACTGAGTTCGATTACGCTTCCTGTTTTCGGCGGTTGTTCGGTGAGGCCGGGTGTTTTTTCGACAGCATCGGACTCGCCTGTCAAAGAAGCTTGGCTAACAAAAAAGTCTTTTGCCTCTACTATACGAATATCAGCAGGAATCATATCTCCTGCCGAAAGAAATATAACATCACCCGGAACAAGCTCTGTGAAATTAATATCGAAGAACATTTCATGCCCGCACCTAAAGACTGACACTTTATTGTTTACCAGCTTTTGTAAGGCTTCGCTCGCACGTTTCGATTTCCATTCCTGTTGGAAACGCAGTAAACCGCTGATGGTAACCATCGATGTTATTATTATCACGGTCATCCATTCCCTATCCTCCGGCGATGCCAACAACACGTCAAGAATAATGGAAATCACAGCCAAAAACATCAGTATTCCGATAAAGGGATTGATGAAGGCTTTTATCAGCATAGCGAACCAACTGCTTCGCTTTTCGGATACAATTTCATTTTTACCGACTTTCTTCAGACGTTGCGCAGCTTCCGCCTGATACAAGCCTCTCTTACGGGATTCAAAATAGGTGTAGATATGTTTACCGGATTGAGATGCAGCAAGAAATAGCCTTTCGCTGTCGAAGTTTAATCCCGCAGATTTTTTCTTTGTTTTATTCCAAAATTTCATCATAACCTAACTTTTTTTACCGTTTTCAGGCGCAAATGTAGAATGATGAAAAAGAAATAGCTATTAGGAAACCATTAGACTGCTATTAGAATATCATTAGAATCTTGTAACGGAATAGTCTAAATATGGGGTATTTCGACAACAAAAGTTGTTCCTTCACCTCTAACGGAGTGAATAGTTAATGTACCCTTGTGTAGCAGGATTATTTTTTGAGTTAAGGCCAGACCTATACCTTGTCCTTTGATATGGGTAGTGTTCGAGCCTCTGTAAAAAGGCGTGAATATTTTTTCGATTTCGTCCGCAGAAATACCTATGCCTGTGTCGGAAAAGCGAACAATTGTATTTCTTCCATAGAACGATATCTGGACATCAGACGATTGGTCGTTTGAAAACTTACAGTTGTTTTCAATGAGATTTACAAATGCGGTTTTCAACAGATAGGCATTACCGCATACTGTTATAACCTTGTCGTCTTCGGCATCCTGATCGAAAATCAAATCAATAGAGTATTCTTTATTCGCTTTCAGAACTGTCTCGCGCGCATCCAGCAAGAGTTCGTCCATTCTCAACTCTTCGGTGGATATGCGGCTTATGTCATAGTTTGCCTTAGCCAGATCGAGTAACCCGGTTATTAGATGTTTTAGCTTTTCGGCATCGCTCAGTGCATTAACGATAACTGTACGGTATTCCTCTTCCGAACGATCTTCCCGAAGTTGCGCCACTTCCAATTCGGCGATCAGTGCTGCGAGCGGAGTGCGTAATTCATGCGCCACATTACTTACAAACATTTTCTGATTATCGAACGATTGCTCCAACCTGTCGAGCATTTGATTGAAAGTTTCCGCCAATTCATCCAATTCGTCATGCTCTTTTTTTACATACAGCCGTGTATTTAGATTCGATTCGCTGATGGCATCTACTTTTTCAACGATCCGGCTTACCGGACGTAAAGCCCCTCTAGCCAACAAATATCCTATCACTGCAATGATTCCCAATCCGCCCCCCCACAGAATTATTAACAAAGTAGTCAGCCGTGTCAACTTTGCATAGCCGTAACCATCATAAGCTGCGGCAGTTATTACATAATCTACCCCTTTATAGGGATATGTCATTGCAATGCCCTGATATTTATCTTCGTAGAATTCAATCTCTTTCTTAGTTATTGCCGTTGTTATCAGTCCGGGAGTCTCTTTAATGATGTCTATTTCTTGTGCATCATGGTATAGCAACCGGAAGTCTGTTGTATATACTGCAACTTCTACTTCATCTATAAACTGCCGGTTGTTGTGATATATCGACTGCATCGTTTGTGCATCCACCTTATCACTCAAGAACAGATTCGCTTTTGTTACGGCCTCCCGGGTAAGATCGCGGAAAAACTCCTTTTCGCGGGTATGTTCGGAAAAAAGAAAAATAACCAAAACCACAGCTGAAAAAATCGCGGCAGTAACACAGGTATATCTCAACGTCAGTTTATGTCTGATTTTCATCTTCGGAATATAAGATAAAACCCATACCTGGCTTGGTCTGAATTAATTTCGAGCCAAAATTACGGTCTATTTTGTTACGCAGATAGTTTATATAAACATCTATAAAATTCGTTCCCGTATCGAAATGCGTGTTCCATACTTTCTCTGCAATTTCAGCTCGGGAAAGCACCCGTTCGGGATTGCGAACCATATAGACTAACAGATTAAATTCCTTCGGTGTCAATTTTATCTCCTGTTCCTCTCTGTATACAGTTTTAGTTAGTAAATCAACTCTCAGGCTGGCGTAACTAAACTCCTTTTCCTGTGGTGTTTCTGTCGTTGCTTTACGTTTAAGCAGGACCCTGATTCTTGCCTCTAATTCGCGTATATCGAATGGCTTGACCATATAGTCATCTGCTCCGGCATCGAATCCTTCCAATTTATCATCAGTCGAGCCAAGTGCTGTAAGCATGATTACAGGAGTGCTTTTATTCAGTTCCTTTATCTCTTTAACCAGTTCGAAACCATTCATTCCTGGAAGTACAATATCAGAAATAACAAGATCATATTCACCGGAGCGGAATAATCTTATCCCCATCTCCGCATCATAGGCGACATAAACGACATACCCCATCTCCTCCAATCCTCGACAGAGAAGGTCAGCCACACGTCGTTCATCCTCTATAATTAAAATTTTATTCATCTCGCAATTAATATATGCTACAAAAGTAAGTTATTTAGAAAACATTGCAAAGAGTTAGTCACAAAACGAGATGCAAATGTATTCAAAATAAATAAGTTGTAAGGGGATATCTGTTTTATCAAAAAAGGAGATTCTGATTATGGATCAATCGTTTATTTTGCATATAAATTGATTTGGGAGATAATCAGAATGGATATCCTATACAGAAATGCCAAGCCATACGGTTTCATCGGGGTTTGAAGAGGACAAAACGTTTCGAGATGATCTTAATATGTCCCTAAAAAAGAATGGAAGCAGTAATATACATCAAAAAAAATAGCTTCCAATCCTTTGATTTGAAAGCTATTTTCTACATTTTTCTCTCTGATATCTTTCAGAGTCTGAGCGAAAAACGGGACTTTAACCCATCATCGCTATGATATTAGTATACAATACATTTCAAACTTCTCACAAAGACGAGGTACCGATTTAGTACCTTTTTTTTGTCCTGAATTGTCCTACAGATGTTATCGAATGTCTGTATTACTTTTCGGGTTCAAAATTACATCCTTTTTTTGAAATCACCAAATTATTGATAAACAAACGTATTTTTTCCAGTGCAAGGTGCAAAGCCTATATATATAGGCTTTGCACCTTGCACTGGGCTTAATAATCGAAATCTGTTCTGTAAGTCTTCTATTCTTTTTAATAAAATGACGAATCCCATGAATCATTACATTTTGCATCATTCGTAGTTTTGTTGTAAATCTCCGACAAAGACCGGTCTGTTTATGTTTTCACTTAAGAATCTTAATACGCCCTTTCATATTCGAAAAAGAACCGTCAGATGCAGCTATGTTTGTATAAACAATGCTATTTTCCAAATCTTGCACATGAACCACATTGGACCCTGTCTTGGGTTCATGCCAGTAA